>Ga0209751_10000843_pt1 | contig 32368 bp, 30 predicted proteins | sample RifCSP13_1_FD_184019 | JGI IMG/M metagenome (GOLD analysis project Ga0209751, IMG submission 184019) | Soil microbial communities from Rifle, Colorado - Rifle CSP2_sed 13_1 (SPAdes) (version 2) | ecosystem: Environmental > Terrestrial > Deep subsurface > Rock core/Sediment | place: Rifle...
CCGCGCCCGAGGAGGCGCTGCACGAGTACGGCGTGCGGCTCGCCGAATGGGACAAGCTGCCCGCGGCCGACGCCACGGTGCTTGCGGTCGCGCACGAGCCGCTCGCGGTAGCCCAGGAGCGGGTTCTCCTGTCCGGCCTCCGCGGGCTCCGGCTGCAGGACCCCCCGCCCGGTTTCGTCCCCCCAACCCATCAGCTCGTCCAGGAACCTGCTCCGAGGCTTCGGCTTGAACCCCTCGCCGTACCAGTACGCGCCCGTCACGAAGAGCCGCTCGCGCGCACGCGTGAGCGCGACGTAGCACGTCCGCCTCTCCTCGAACTCCTCCTGGCGCTTCAGGTCCTGCTTGAACGTCGAGAGCGTTCCGTCGAACTTCGGCAGGATCGCGGCGTCGCCGCGTAGCTCGAAATCGAGCGACTTCCCGCGCTCCGCCGGGTTCTGCTGGATCGTCGTGTCCGGCAGGAGCCCGTCGGCGAGCCCCGGCACGAAGACGGAGTCGAACTCGAGTCCCTTTGCCTGGTGGATCGTCATCACCTTCACCGAGTCTTCCTCGGATGGCTGGACCGGAGCCCAATCCTGCCGCTCCGTCTGCTCGACCACGTCGACGTAGTCGAGGAACGCCCGGAGAGTGAGGTCGCCTTCGAGAGGGGTGAACGCGTTCACCTCGTCGAGGAACGCGGCGAGGTTCCGCTTCGTCGCGAGCGCGGTATCGCGCTCGAGGTTCGCGTCGAGCTCGGCGAGAAGCCCGATCCTTCGGAGGATCTCGGCGAGGAAGTCGCTCACGGGATGGCCGGCCAGCGCTCGGAGCTCGGCGAGCTCCGAGCGGAACTCCTCGAGGCGCGCGCGGCCCTCGTCGGACAGGTGCTCGACCTCGTCGAGATGCTCGAGCGCCTCGGCGAAGAGGAAGGCCTCCACCTCGTCCTCGTACTCCGTCCGGCGGAACTCGTAGTTGCGGGTGCTCACCCAGGCAGCGACGCGCGCCAGATCCTTGAATCCGACCCGGTATCGCGGCCCGAGGAGGATCCGCGCGAGCGCCACGCTGGCCCACGGGTCGGCGACCGCTCGGGCGTAGGCGAGGATCTCGCCGACCTCGGGGAGCTTGAGAAGCCCTGCAAGGCCGACTATCTCCGCGGGGATCCCTCGCTCGCGGAAGGCCTCCTGAAGCGGGGTGAACAGCCGGCTCTTACGGCAGAGGACGGCGGTTGCCGACCAGGGCTGGCCCGCGTCGTGAAGCGACACGATCCGATCGGCGATCCACGCGGCCTCGGCGACCTCGTCGGTGAACCGCGCGAGCTCGACCTCGCCTTCACCGTTCGCCGACCAGGGGACTAGACGCTTGTCGGGGTCGGGGCGTTGCTGCGCGGGGAGCGGCTCGAGGAGCCGGTCGGCGGCCTCCAGTATGCGCGCGCCCGATCGGAAGTTCGTGTAGAGGGGGAGCTTCGCGGGCCCGCTGCCGTCGGCCTTCCGGAACCGCTCGTGGAACTGAAGGAGGTTGAACAGGCTGGCGCCGCGCCAGGCGTAGATGTTCTGGTCGGGGTCCCCGACGGCCGTTACGGGGAAGCCGTCGCCGAAAACGGCGCCGAGGAGCTCGGCTTGCGCGACGTTCGTGTCCTGGTACTCGTCCAGGAGCACTGTCCGGAAGCGCCCCCCGTAGGCCTCGCCGACCTGGGGGAATCGCTCGACGATGTCGACCGCGAGCGTTATCTGGTCGCCGAAGTCGATCACGCCCAGCTCACGCTTCAGATCGTGAAACGCGCGCACGGCGTTCGCCAGATCGATCCGTTCGAGGGCCGCCGGCAGAGGCTTTCCGCTTCTGGCTTTCGCCAGCACGGCCAGGCGCTTCCGGTTGAACTCGACGATCCGCTCGGGCTCGACCCGGTGGTTCGCGGCCTGGTCGGCGAGCGTGAGGATCGCATCGATCACGGTCGGCTGCCACGTGACATCGATGTGCTCGAAGTCCACGACGTCGAGCACGCGCGCTGCCAGCTCCTCGCGCTGCGCGGTGGTGAGGACCCTCAGGCCGGGCTCGATCCCGGCGAGCAGGCCGTAGCGGTCGAGGACCTGAGCGGCGAAGGAGTGGTAGTTCATGACGACGGGCTCCTCGCCCTCGTCCAGCTCGAGCTCTGCGAGCGCCTGCCGTACCCGCGTCGCGAGGTTCTCTGTGGCCTTGTTCGTGAACGTGAGGCAGAGGACGTTGCCGGGCAGGACCCCCTCGCCCTCGAGACGCCCAAGCGCGGCGAGCGCGAGGTAGGCGATCCGCGCGGCCATGACCGAGGTCTTGCCCGATCCGGCGCCCGCCACGACGACGTACGGCTCCAAAGGCATGGAGATCGCGGCCCACTGCTCGTCCGTCGGCTCGCGACCGCCGAGCGCCTCGACGATCTCCGACGGGAATGTCCTGCTCGCGCTCATCTGTTTGCCTCGTGGAAGATCTCCCGCCCCTCGGGGTGGAGCGGGCAGAGCGGTTTGAAGCTGCAGAACCGACAGTTCGCCTGCGAGCTCGGACGGATCGTCTCGGTCTCGTAGAGCGAGCGAACCTCGGCTATGTCTTTCCCGATACGTTCCTCGATCTCCTCCCGGTACCTCGGCTCGTTGCCGGAGGTGAACCCGAGCGACATCCGGCCCGTCTCGCCGCTTCTCTTGTCCTGGTCCTTCAGGAACACGAGCTCGACCGCGCGCACCGGCCGGTAGGGCGCGAGGGTCTCGGCGTGGTTCACCGCGAGGTAGTAGACGCCCAGCTGGAGGTTCTCCTGGGCCTTTCCCCACTGCTTCTTCCCCGTCTTAAAGTCGGTTATCTGGGAACCGTTGCCGGCGCCCCCGATCCGGTCGATGTAGCCGACGACGGTCGCCCCCCCGTACTCGAATTCGAAGCGCTGCTCGGTCGCAAGGGCCGGCTGCGCGCCGTACTCGGCGAACCACGTCGGGAGCATGACCCGGGTGACGACCCGCTCGAACGTGTCGGACACCGCGCGCGAGGGGAACTCTTTCGGGCGCCAGCGCTCGTGGGCCGTCTGCGTGAGCGCCTCGAGGGAACGTTCGATCGTCCCGGCCTCGCAGTCCTCTATGAGCCGATGGACGAGGTGTCCGACCCAGGCGTAGTACCCGGCCGGGCCCTCGAGCCCGAGCTCGTCGGCCAGGACGAACTGGAGGTGGCAGTTCTCGAAGGTCTGCAGCCGCGAGGCGGAGACGCGGATCGTCTCGTGTAGCGGGTGCCCGGTGTCTGTCCACTCCCGCTGGAACCACCAGCGGCCGGGGTCTGCTCCGAGCGCTAGGAGCCCCTCGAGCGCGGCGAGTCGGCGTGCGGCCTGGGCGGCGTGATCGGCGAGCTGGCGCCGCCAGGTCGCCGCCGCCTCCCTGGTGGAGATCGGCTCGTCGAATGGGCCGACGGGCGCTGGTTCCCAGCTCAGGCCAAGCTCGTCGGCGAACCTGGAGCGTGCGGCCTCGGGGGTTCCCTCGCCGCGGACGTCGCTCGAGGTGAGGAGGACGCGCCGGCGGGCCCGCGAAGCGACGGTGGTGAACAAGCGCCGCTCGTCCTCGAGACGCAGCCGGTTTCGCTCGGACTGCGAGATGCGTCGCTCGAGCGCCTGAAGGTCGAACATCGGCTCGGGGCGGAAGATCGATGGGAAGTCTCCCTCCACGGCGCCGACGACCACGACCGTGTCGAACTCTCGCCCGACCGTGGCGTGGGCGGTGAGGACGCGCACCGCGTCCCGCTCACGATGCCAGGGCGCGTCGTCTTCGAGCGCTCGCAGTCCCTCCAGGAACTCCGCGGTGGGTACGTCGCCGGCCCGCTCGACAGCCCGAGCGAACGCCACAACGGCGTCGAGACCCCTGTGAGTACCGGGATCTGCTTCGGCCTCGCGGACGAGGCGCGACGACACGGCGAGCTCGCGCCAGAGGATGCGGAAGGCAGCGAGGACGGAGCGCCCTGCCACTGGCTCGGCCCTCTCGAGGGTCTCTCGGAGCGCGAGCAGCGCCGCCGCCTCCGCGGGGTCGACCGCGTCCCACCTCGCGAGCGCCTGACCCCCAGATAGCCCGTCCGCCCGCGCCTCGCGCACGAGCGCCCGCGCCGACGCGGGCGAGAGTCTCGCGAGGTCGGAGGTTAGAAGAGGCTCTATCAGAGCGTCGCGTTCATCGGGAATTGCCGACCACCGCAGCGCCTCAACGTAGGGCGCGACGGCCGGCTCGATCGAGACCGGCAGGCCGGCCTCCGGCACCGTCCGAGGGACGCCGGCGTCGTCGAGCGCGCGGAGGAGCCCGGCGACCTGCACACCGTGGCGACGGACGACCACCGCGAGCTCGCTCCACGGGACGCCATCCTCCACGTGAAGCCTGCGGATCTCGCGCGCGACCGCCGCGTGCTCCTCCGATGTGTGCCGGGCGGACCACGCTCCGAGAGTCACGAGTTGGGCCGCCCGGTGGTTGTTTGACAGCTCGGTGTGAGCGGCGCCCGGGAAACGTTCAACGAAGCGCTCCAGCGGCTCGACCGTGGTCCCCTGGAACGAGAAGACGTGCGCACCCGTGTTCCCAGCCACGACGAGGGTCTCGGGCGCGAGCGCGGCGAGGAGCGCCTCGACGCCGTAGGTCGCGTCCTGGTAGTCGTCGACGTGCACGTGGTCGAACGGCGGAGGGCCGTGTTCCGCCGCGCGCACGGCCTGCGAGACCAGCCCCGAGTAGTCGACGGTGTCGAGGCCACCCAGTACGTCGAGGTACGTTCGGTAGAAGCGCGCCAGCTCCCCCCAGCCTGTCAGGCCGGCCGCGTCGGCCTTCGCCGCGATCTCCTCCGGCGCGACGAGCGCCTCCTGCGCGCGGAGCAGTAACTGCCGAACCTCGTCGGTGAATCCGCGGAGCCTGAGCATCGAGCCGTACGCCGGCCACTCCTTCGGGTTCTCGCCCTCCAGGAGCTCTTGGACCTTCGCGAACTGCTCGGCCGCCGAAAGCAGTCGCGGCGGCTCCCTGTAGCCGAGGTCGGCGAACCGGGCCGTCACGACCTGGAGCGCGAGCGCGTGGATGGTCCCGACGCGCAGGCTCGGAAGCGAAGTCGACAGGCGAAGGAGCAGGGCGGCGCGGGCCTCCTCCCGCGCGCGGCGCGAGCCGACCACAAGGAAGACCCTCTCGGGGTCCGCCCCGCCCTCTAGCAGCCGAGCGAACCGCTCCCGAAGCACGGTGGTCTTGCCGGTGCCGGCGGGTCCGGTGAGTAGCAGCGTCCCGCGGGCATGCGCGAGCGCGTGTTCCTGGTCGGCATCGGGCCGCAGGATCATCGGCCGGATGCTACCCCCGACCGCCGACACCCTGGTCGGGAGGTACGCCGACGCGCCTTTCCCGTGCCGTGGCCCAGCGAGACACGGTTCCCGCCGAGAGCCGGCCGGCCACGACCCCGTTCTGCATCACCAGTAGCGAGGTGCCGCCCGCGAGTCGGTCCATCGCGGCGTCGAGTGGCTCCTCCGATCCGATCGTGACGGTGTCGTTGAGCGGCAGCATCGCGTCGCGGACAGGCCGGAGGGGATCGCGCATGCCCACGCGCCGAGCGGCCTCGTAGGTGAGGACGCCTACTACGCGACCGCCCTCGGCGACGGGGAAGGCTGTGCGTTCGTGCCCGCGGAGGTGGCCGTCGAGCGCCTCCGACAGCGAGGCCCCGGCTTCGACGGCCGCCGGCGGCGGACCCATCGCGTCCCGCGCCCGCCCTTCTGCGAGCGACTCACGCAGCGTCTCGTGCTCACGCATCGCGCGGGCGCCCTGCACGAGGAACATCGCGATGAAGATGAGCCAGAGGCCCCGACCGAGGTTGCGATCGGTGGCGGTGACGTAGGCTCCCAGGGCACCGAGCGCGACCCCTACGGCGATGCCGATCCATCCGGCGACCTCGGTTGCCCGCCGGCGGCTGCCGGTCGCCTTCCAGACTCCGGCGCGGAGCGCACGGCCGCCGTCGAGCGGGAGCCCCGGCAGCGCGTTCAGCACCGCGAGGACGAGGTTCACCCACCCGACGTCGAGTAGGAGCTCGGCCAGGGCAACGTTCGAGAATCCGACCTCGCGTCCCGAGGCCCGGAGCAGCAAGCCGAGCAGCAGGCTGCTGGCGGGGCCGGCGGCGGCGACCAGGAACTCCGCGCCCGGTCCCCGGCGCTCCGCGCGCACGTCGGTCGCGCCGCCCCAGAAGAGGAGCGTGATGCCCGCGACCGGGATGCCCATAGCCCTGGCCACGCCCGCGTGTGCGAGCTCGTGGACGAGGACCGAGCCGAGGAAGAGAGCCGCGCCTAGGACCGCGTACCCGGCGACACCGGGGCCGGACAGCCCGGGCGCATGGCTGAAGCGCGAGTAGAAGCTGTACGTGAGCGGGAGCGCGAACCAAAGCCACGATGGGTCGAGGAAGATCGGAACTCCCCCGATGGACGCGACCCTCCAGCCCTTCCCGAATCCGCGGAACACGGCTCCGAGCCTACCGGCTCGGTCGTGTAACGGCGCTTCTCGAGTACTAGTGTGGGGGTGTGGACGAGCGACCCGGGGCCCCGGTCGGCCCGCGAGCGTCCACTCGGGCGATCGCGGTCGTCGTCGCGCTTGCCCTCACGGCCGGTGGGGGGTTCACGCTCTGGCGCGCGTTCTCACGTGGGCCGGAACCGGTACCGCGCGATCTTCCCTCCGGCTACTACCTCCTGCCGCCCGATGAGATCACCGTCGCCGAAGACAACCCGAACGGCGGCGTCAAGCTGGTCGTCGAGACGAACCTCCCGGAGGGCACCCTCGTCGCGCGCGAGGACGTCGTGTTCGGGCTGGACCCGTCGGGAGCGAACTCCTCCGAGGGCTACGGCTGCTGCCAGCCGGTCCGAGACGGCAGGGTCGTGGTCGGCGTCGACAACTCCTCCTGCTACAACCTCGTAGGCGCGGTCGGCGACAGCGCCGGTTTCCGGGTGACGCTCGTCGTCGCGCCCGAGTCGCCCGACTACGCGGTTGGGCCAGCGCCTGCGCCCTTGGACGGGGAGCCGGCCGAATACGACCCGCACAACCAGCCACCTGAGATCTACGAGTTGCTCGGCGAGCACTTCGAGAACCTTACCGGCGAGCAGGTGACGGAAGAAGGTAAGGACAACGTGCTCCGCGTCACCCGCGAGTACGTCTGGCCGCCAAACAGTTGTGCCGGCACGCAGAAGTCGTTCGTTCCCGAAGAATGTCCGCCGAGCGACGTTCAGATACAGGGCGACGACCTGGACGAGGGCATGGGTGAGGTCATGGGCGCGATCGGACAGAGCCGCCTGTGTGAGCTATGGCAGGATGCCCTTCTGCCAGAGGCGGAAGCCGCGCACCCCTGGCCGGCGTTCCGGGACGAGTGGCTCGACTGGTACCAGGAGAAGGGCGGCATCGTGGAAGAGGGAACCAGCCACGAGTCGGCCCTTTCCTGGCAGGTAGCCGAGCGAGACGGCGACCGGTACGCGGTCGACCTCTGGCTCCGGGACGAGAGGGTCGGACGGCTGGACGTGCGATTCCTGCCCGATTGGCCGGCGAGCCCGCACGCGATCCCGTTCTGGGGCGTCGCCGGCTACGAGCTCTACTAACCTCGTCTTCGCCTGAGATCGGCGAGCACCCGTCGCGCGGCGTTATAGCCCGGCACTCCCGAGACGCCGCCGCCCGGGTGCGCCCCCGAGCCGCAGAGAAACATCCCGCGGACTGGCGTCCGGTAGTCGGCGTAGCCGGGGACGGGTCGCATGAAGAACAGCTGATCGAGCGCCAGCTCCCCGTGGAAGATGTGGCCCTGCGGCAGCCCGTAGATCCGCTCGAGGTCGAGTGGGGAAAGGACTTGCCGCTCGATCACGTGCTCCTTCAGGTCGGGCGCGAACCCCGAGAGCGTCTCGAGGACGGTGTCGCCGAAACGCTCCCGCTCGTCGTCCCAGGTCGTGCCCGCCAGATCGTAGGGAGCGTGGCCGCCGAACAGCGTGAGGATGTGCTTGCCCTCCGGCGCGAGGTCGGGGTCGGCGAGCGTCGGCAGGACCGGCGAGATGAACGGCCGCGTGGAGAAACGCCCGTACTTCGCGTCGTCGTAGGCGCGCTCGAGGTACTCGACCGTGGGTCCGATGTGGGCATAGGTGGGGAACTGCAGCCCGACCTTCTCGCGATCGAAGGCCGTGTAGGTCGGCAGGCCGTCCAGAGCGAGGTTCACTTTGAACGCCGTCGAGTAGGTGCGAAACGACTCCACGTCCTCGACGATCTCGGGGTCAAGGAGATCCCGGCCGATCAGCTTGAGGTAGGTGGTCTTCGGGTCGGCGCCGGAGATCACGACCTTGGCCCGGAAGGAGCGGCCGTCCTCGAGCACGACCCCGCGCGCCCGACCCTCGACGACGAGCACGCGCTCGACCGGCGCCTCGGTCTCGATCGTCGCGCCGTAGCTCCGGGCGGCGCCCGCGAGGGACTGAGTGACGCCCCCCATGCCCCCGCGAACGAAGCCCCAGCCGCCGGCTCCCTCGTGCTCGCCCATCAGGTGGTGCAGCAGCACGTAGGCGGATCCAGGCGTGCTCGGACCGGAGAAGGTGCCGATGCTTCCGTAGTACGCGAGCGTCGCCTTGAGCTGGTCGGACTCGAACCACCGATCGAGGAAGTCGGCGGTGGACTGCGTCATGAGGTCGACTATCCGCATCGCCTCGCGCCCCATCTTCCGCAGGCGCCACAGGACCGGACCGATCTCGCGCATCGCCCCCGGCCGCAGGCCGGCGGGCGGAGTCACCCACATGATGTCGCGGACGAACCGCGCCGCGCGGCCGAGGAAGGCCTCGTATTCGACGTAGGCGTCGGCGTCCTTCTTGGAGAACTGCGCTATCTCGTTGCAGGTCTTGGAGATGTCGTCCCAGAGGATCATCGCGCGCCCGTCCTCGAAGGGAACGAACAGGTTGTCGGTCGGGATCAGCTCGAAGCCGTGATCCTTCATGCGGAGCTCCCGGATGATGCGACCGGCGAACAGGGAGAGCACGTAGGAGGTCGTGGAGACCTTGTAGCCGGGCCAAACCTCTTCGGTCACGCACGCGCCCCCGACGATCGGGCGGCGTTCGAGGATCAGCGTTCGGAGGCCGGCCTTTGCGAGGTAGGCGCCGCAGACCAGTCCGTTGTGTCCGGCTCCCACCACGATCGCGTCGTAGGCGTCAGGGTTCTGCATCTGGGTCCTCCTTCTTGCGGGCTTCGGCCTAGGTAGCACGCCGGGCGCTTCGGATACAAATCGGCTTGCCCGGGCCCTAAACGCCGCCCATGCTCGGAGCGTTCATGGAGCGGATGGAGATGCCGGTGAGCGCCGCGACCCAAGGGCCGCGTCTCCCGCCTGAAGAGGCCGACAGCTTCGAGGCCTTCTTCCGGGCGGAGCACGCTCGCCTGCTGCGGGCGCTGTTCGTCGTCACTGGGAGCGCCGAGGAGGCGGAGGAGCTGATGCAGGAGGCGTTCCTCTCGGTCTGGGAGCGCTGGGACCGGGTCCGGAGCCTGGACAGCCCCACCGGGTACCTGTACCGGACCGGGATGAACGCGTTCCGGAGCCGGCTCCGCCGTGCAGCCCGGGTCGCGCGGCGGATCGTCCGTCCCGCGCCCACGCCCGACGCCTTCGAGGCGGCCGATGATCGGGACGCCGTCGTGCGCGCGCTCGCCGGCCTCACGGAGCGGCAGCGCGCAGCGCTCGTCCTTGTGGAGATGCTCGGGTTCGGATCGGACGAGGCCGGCGAGATCCTGGGCGTGAAAGCGGTGACCGTGCGCGTGCTCGCCTCGCAGGGCCGGGCTGCGATGCGGGAGGTCCTGGGCGATGATTGACCTCAAGAGCGTGCTGCATCGCGTCGGCGAGCGCATCGCGGCGAGGGAAGACGCGTTCGAGCGCCTCTCCGAGCGCCGTGGGCGGAAGCGTCGGAATCAGCGGATATCCGCGGGCGTTGTCGCCGTGCTCGTCGCGGTCGCGGGAGGAGTTGGTGTGTGGGCCGGGTTCCGGAATGGGACCATCGTTCCACCGGCGGGCGAGGACGCGGAAAACGCGCAGGTCGTCGCGCTGTGGCCCGAGCGGACCCTCTCCGAGATCGAGGCCGCAGAGCAACGCGTCGTTTCCGGCGAGGACCCCTGGCGCCTCGAGAGCGAATCCACGGCGGTACGCTTCGCGTCGGAAGTGCTCGGCTGGAGCGATCCAACGGTGTCGATCCAGATCGTGCCAGGCCCCGTCGACGCCGCGGTCGCGGAAGTGACCACACCGCCCGCGCCCTGTCCCGCTCCTCCGGAGGGTGAGCCGATCAGCCTGACGTGTTTGGGCAAGCGGGCAGAGGTGTTCCTCCATGGCTTCACGGGCCCGGGCGGGATCTGGAGCGTGACTTGGGTCGGGGGCGATCGAACCCGCGTCGACCTGGATCCTCCGTTCGCGGTTTCCCCGGGCCAGGTCGTTGAGGCGCACGTGGATGTTCCGGAGGGAGCCCAGGCGATCGGTGGCGGCTCGTTCTTCGGTGATGGGTGCCAGGCGTCCTTCGGTTCCGAGCGAGTGACGGAGACCGGGAAGATCGACCTCATTGTTCCTCCTGGAGACTGCCTGGAGGGCGCCGCGGGCGAAGTCAGCGACGGCTACCTCTACGTGTACGTCGTCGGTTCCGGTCCCGCCTGGGACCCGGATCCCACGGACACCGAGGAGCTGCTCGCAGAGGACCCGCTGGGTGGGCGCTCCGTCGACCCGATGGACCTCACCCTCATCCGGGTGCACCTCGCGAGTGACACGAGTCCCCAGCCGGTCGAGCAGACGGAGATCCCGGACGTCGCGGAAGTGAACTGCAACCCTGCCGCGTCAGTTCCGTATCAATCGAACGTGCGACCCCAGCCCGACGGGGTGCATCTCCGCATCCACAATGGCCTCGATCACCCGATCCGGGTCGACGTCGAGGGACAGGAACCCGACAGCTTCCGGGCGGATCCCGGGGTCACCGAAACCGTTCGCTCGTACCCGCCTGGACCTCTTACCGTCGTCTGCTCTGACGACGGTTTCGTTGTCGCAAGCGACCTTCAGATCGTCGATACCGAGGGACTGTGGACATCGACCGAGCTCCAGTGCGGCGAGGACGACGTGGTCGCCGCCGGCACCGGCGACGGCTTCCTGGTCGTGGGGACGGCCGACCCGGTCGCGCTCGTCCGTGAGATCTACCCGAAGCTCCTAGACGATGACGTCGTCGAGCTTGCAGGCTATCCGTCGGCAACGCCACCTATCGTCCGGGTCGTCCGTGAGGGGCGAGTAGCGGCCGTCGCCCAATTCCGGTCGGACGGACAGGGAGGCTGGCTCCTTTCTGGCGATGAGTCCTGCGGAATCGACCTGACTTGACTCATTCCAGCGTCAGCATCGCCTGGAGATCGCGGGCGCCGCGGACGGCGTAATCCCGGTAGCAGTTGTTCATGAGCACGTGGGTCTCGCGCGTGGAATCCTTCAGATCCTCGATCCGCGGGACCCACTCTTGGAGCTCCTCCTTCTCGTAGAGATAGCGAAACCGCTCCGAGGCCGGAACGTTCTTCTTCGCCCACACCTCACGGTCGCGTCCGTGGAATCTCACCATCGACAAGTCGTCCGCGGTCGCGGCAGCGATCGGAGGGATGCTCGAGTCGAACCCCTGCGGCATGTCGACGCACACGAGCGGCAGGTTTCGCTCTTCCAGGAAGGCGAGGGTCTCCTCGGCGTTCCTCTCCTCGAGCCAGCTCTTGTGGCGGAACTCGACGGCGACGCGGAAGTCCTTCAGGCGGTCGGCGGTCTCCTCGATGTAGGCCTTCGCCTTCTTGGAGATGACGAACCACTGTGGGAACTGGAACAGCACGGCCCCGAGCTTCCCGGCTGAGTGAAGCGGCATGAGGGCGTCGTGGAACCGCCGCCAGACCTCCTCGGCGGCGTCGTCGGGCAGGTTCTCGCGGTAGAGATTGCGCTTGTCCAGGAGCTCCGAGGGAAGGTCGTCGCGGATCTCCTTGTAGAGGGAGTCGGGCTTCGTCGGGTGGTTGGTCAGGAGCGAGTAGGCCTTGATGTTGAACGTGAACTCGGGTGGAGTCCGCTCGATCCAAAGGACCGCGTTTCGCTCCGACGGGGGGAAGTAATACGTGGAGTCGACCTCCACGAGCGGGAACTGTGTCGCGTAGTACTTGAGGCGCGCCTCCGCCGACTTCGCCTCGGGAGGGTAGAAGTTCCCCTCCTTGACCAGCGTCGGATCCGTCCAGCTCGACGTGCCGATCAGGATCCTGCCCATCCTGGGCAGCTTATCCCTGGCCCTCGGCGGGGGGCTCCTGCTTCTTGCCGAGGACCTTGTCCTTGGCCTGCTGGGCCTTGTCCTTCGCGTACTGGAGCGCTCGCTGAGCCCACACGTACTCGGTTGCAAGGATCGCCAGCCCGGCGATGATGAGGAGGAGACCCGGACCGGGGAGCACGAGGAAGGCGACGCCGGCAAGCGCGAGCAGGCTCCCGGCCGCCGTCACAGCGATCCTCTTCCAGCTCTTGGCGATGAACCGGATGACGACGCGGAACGGGAACCAGACCCAGTCGACGAGCTTCATGGGAAGAACCTAGCCCTTGGCCGCGCGCTTGGCGGCCTTCCGCTCGCGGCGCTGGTCGCGCTTCTCGATCGCCTTCTGCTTGGCCTGCTCGGCCTTGGCCTTGATCACGTTCAGCATCCTCTCGGCCCAGACGTACTCGGTTGCCAGGACCGCCAGGCCGCCGATCATCACCAGGACTCCGGGACCGGGGATGCCTGGGAGAGATAGGAATAGCCCGACCAGGATCAAGGCGAAGCCGGCGAGCGTGACCGCGATCCGCTTGCCACTGCGGGCGATGAAACGCGCCACTGCCCTTAGCGGGAACCGAACCCACTTGCGCCCCGTGTCCTTGCCCGCCATCTCACCTCGCTCGCCCGGACCGACCCACGGAGGATACGACGGCGCAAAGGGGAAGGCCCGGCGGAGACCTTTCGGTCTCCGCCGGGCCTGCTCGGGGGCCGAGGGGTGGCCCGCGATCGTTGCCTAGGCGCTTAGTTGTCCTCGCCCTGGTCGCCCTGGTCGTCGTCCGAGCCCGAGTTGTCGTCCTCGTTGTCGCCCTCATCGTTGGGGTTGCCGGGGCCGCTGTTCTCGCTCGGGCCGGAGTTGTCGTCTTCGGCCTGGTCATCGTCGGCATTGCCGTAGCCGGAGTTGTCGTCAACGGCCGTGTCTTCCTGGACCGAGTCCTCTCCGATAGTGGTGTCGTCGACGGTGCCGACCGATGTGTCGTCTCCGATCGTGGTGTCGTCGGCCGTCTGACCCTGGGTGCCGAAGGCCGAGTCGTCATCGTCACCGTCGTCCGAGTCGTCGTCCTCGGCCTCCTCGTCCTGATCGTCGTCCTCGTCCTTCAGCCGGGCGTCGTCCTCGAGATCGGCCTGGTCCTCGACCTCGGATATCTCCTCGACCGGGTCGTCGGACCTGTCGGCCGCCACGACCCCGACCGCGGGCTCGCCCTTCGGATCGTTCGTGTCGGCAGCCGCCAGGGCTCCGCCGGCCAGGCCGGCGACGAGCAGGATCCCTCCCAGGATCGCCGTCAACTTCGTCTTCTTGTCCATCGCTCCTCCTTCGGTCGGTGGGTTCGCGATGCTTCGAAGCTAGCTGGCTACGGGTTAGCTGATCGCGAGCGGTGGGCAAAGACGCGGATAAGGCTTCCGCTCAGTCGTCGCCGGAGTCGTGATCGGAGTCGTCGCCTGAGCCGGATCCGGAGCTGTCCGAGCCGGACCCAGAGTTGTCGTCGTCCGAGCCGTCGCCGAGCCCGGACCCGGAGCTGTCCGAGCCGGACCCCGAGTCGTCCGAGCCCGAACCGGAGTTGTCGTCTCGGTCGTCGTCCGACCCGGAGTTGTCGTCGCGATCGTCGCCGGACCCGGAGTCGCCCGAGTCCTCATCTCCGTTCCCCGACGGGGTCTCGGTCGGCTTCGTGCCGTTGCGGTCCTCATCGCCGGGCTCGGAGTGCGTGGGCTCCGCATCCGGAGTCGGCCCTTGCCGGATAAGCTTGTCATCTTCGGGGAGGCGTACCGGGCGCGCCGGCTCGCTCAGCACCTCGCCGGCCAGCGCGAACGCGCCGAGCGTCAGCAGGCCGACGAACGCGAGACCGGCGACCCCGTATGCAACGCCGAGCAGGATCCGTTTCACGGAGCCAGCCTAGGCCGGCTCGCCCTAAGGGATGGTTAAGGGGAGGTTCAGATCTCGCCTGCGATGAAGCGGACCTCGATGCGCGTCCCGCCGTTGTTACCGTCGCCTAGCCGGACCTCGCCGCCCCACTTCTCTGCAAGCTCCCGAACGATCGCGAGACCGAGCCCCGACCCGCCGGCCGGTGCACCCTTTCCCCTGGAAAAGCGCTCGAGCACGGCAGTGCGCTCTTCCTCTGGGATGCCCAGGCCCCGATCCTCGACGGCGAGGAAGGCGGTGGAGTCGTCGCGTCCGGTCTCGATCAGGATCGGGCCCGGCGCGTAGGCGATCGCGTTGTCGATCAGGTTGTCGAGGATCTGCGCGACGTCGGTTGGATCCGCCTGGGCCGCGGCTCCCTCTCCGGTGGCTGACAGTCGGGCGCCGAGTCGCTCGCCGCGCTCGGTCCACCGAGTGAGCGCCGTCCCTGCTGCTTCCCCCAGATCGACCACCGTGGACTCGCCCGCTTCTAGCCGCCGCGCTATCACGAGCAGCCGATCAACGATCTCCGAGAGGCGGTCGACCTCGCGATCGGCGGCCTGAAGCTGGCGGCGTAGGTCCTCGGAGTTCGCGTCCCCGACCGCCGACTCGAGGCGGAGCTTCATACCGGTGAGCGGCGTGCGGAGCTGGTGGGAGGCATTCGCGACGAACTCGCGCTGGGCGCGGACCGTGCGCTCGAGCCGGTCGGCCATATCGTTGAAGGAGTGGGCGAGCGCTTCGATCTCGCGCGCTCCCTGTGCCTCTTCCGCGCGAACGGAGAGATCGCCTCCCCCCAGGCGGCGAGCGGCCTCTGCCAGCCGCGCGAGGGGTCTGGCGATGGTGTTCGCGAGCCCGAAGGCCAGGACCAAGCCGGCGATGAGCGGCGCGAGCCCGATCGCGACGAGCCCAAACACGATCCGGCCGACGTTGGCGCCCACCTGGGCGGTGCTCCGCGTTATCCGTACCGCCCCGGAAAAGGACGCCTCGTCGATTATCGGGACGGCCGTGGCCATGATGTCCGTCCCGAGCTCGTCGCTGTATCGGACGACGGAGACGGGCCGCTGTTGCGCCAGCGCGGTCACGAGCTCGGGTCGCCCCGGGGTCGCGTATTCCGTTCCGAGGAACGCGTTGCCCTCCGTGTCGGCCACCAGGGTGCCGCCACGATCGACGACGATGATCCTTCCCTCGACCTGGGGCTCGAACCTCGGCATCAACTCATCTCGCAGCTCGTCCTGCCGCCGCGGCAGCATGAACTCGCGACCGATCCGTGCCGCGATCGACTGCGCCTCGACGACCGCCGCCGTCTCGAGCTCGGCGAGTGCCCGCCGGCGGAGGGTGATGACGAGGAAGACCTCGAGGGCGACGATCACCGTCAGCAAGATGTAGCCGAAGGTGAGGACGAGCCTGGTACGTACCTTCGTGGCGTCCTCCTAGGTCGTGCCTGTCTCCTCTGCGGGGATGAACCGGAAGCCGACGCCTCGGACCGTGGAGATGAAGCGTGGGCTGTCGGCGTCATCCCCGAGCTTCTTTCGGAGCCAGGAGATGTGGACGTCGAGGGTCTTGGTAGGTCCGAACCAGTGTGGGTCCCAGACCTCGTCCATGATCTCCTCTCTTTTCACAACGGTCCCGACGTTCGCCATGAGGAGCTGCAGGAGATCGAACTCGCGCGCCGCCAGCTCCACCGGCTCGCCGGCCCGCGTGACCGTTCTGGAAGCGGGGTCTAGGCGCAGGTCGCCGATCTCGATGGGCCCGGTCGGCCGCTCGGCCTTGCCGCGGCGCAGGATCGCCCTGATCCGGGCTACAAGCTCCCGTGCAGAGAAGGGCTTCACGACGTAGTCGTCTGCTCCAAGCTCGAGCCCGAGGACGCGGTCGATCTCCTCGCCACGGGCGGTGAGCATGACGATCGGGACGTCGGAGGTTCGGCGGATCTCCTTGCAGAGGTCGCGCCCGTCGCCGTCGGGAAGCATTACGTCCAGCAGGATGAGGTCGGGGGAACGGGAGCCGAGGACGGCGCGCGCGGCCTCTACGGTGGCCGCTACGTCTGCGGTGAACCCTTCCCGCTGGAGGTGCTCGGCGAGGGGCTCGGAGATGGCCTCTTCGTCCTCCACGAGGAGGATGTGCGGCTTCACGGGCAGATGGTACGACCGGATTTGCACGGGGTGGGGGGGTCGGCTAGAAACGCTAGAGGGATCGACGGATGGCGTGACCGGGGCCGCCACGGAACACGAGGGGGCCCCATGTCCTTGTCCGCGACGACAGCCGTTCGCGGCCTGCCACACGATGCCAGGCCGTCCGAACCGACGGCCGTCCGAGTGCTCTCTTGGAGCGTGGCCGTGCCGGTCATTGCCTATCTCGCCGCAGCTCTGGTCAGCGAATGGGCTCTCGTACGACAGGGTTTCCCCGTTCTCGTCTTGTGGCTCGGTGCCGTGGCGATAACTGACATGGTTCCGGTTCGCCTCTGGGGCTCGGTTGTGCTGACGATGTCCCTTCCGGTGCTACTCGCCGCTGGCATGGTATACGCGCCCACCATCGCGGGGACTCTGGCTTTTCTGGGGTCAATGGATCCGAGGGAGTTTCGGCGAGAGGTGCGACTCGGGAGGGCGTTGCACAACCGCGCCCAGGTCGCCCTGAGCGTCACTGCGGCTTCCGGGGTGTTCCATGCTTCAGGAGGAGACCTGACTGAGTGGCCGGGTGTCGCCCTTGCGGGCCTGGCTGCGTTGGCGGCCGACTTCGTAATCAACGTTCTTATGGTCACCTTGCCGATGAGACTGATGACGGCCCTTCCTGTGGGTCAGATTCTCCGGCAGATCCATGGAGACGCTCCCGCTTGGCACGGGCTTGGATATGCGTGCCTCGGGTTCATGGCCCTTCCGCTGGCGACGCTGTTCCGATTCGTCGGGGCCTGGGGGCTTGTCGCCTTCCTGGCGCCAATAGTGCTGGCAAGGCAGATGTTCTCGAACGCCCGAGGCCTTGCCGCAGCAGTCCGCACGATTGGCGAGAAGGATCGATCACTGCGGGAGGTGTCCAGAACGGTCGCAAGAGAGAGACACGACGAAAGGTTGACGGTTGCCGCCGATCTACACGACGAGGTTCTCCAGCCCCTCTACAAGGTCCACTTGATGGGTCAAGTGCTTCGGCGGGACTTGGAATCCGGGCGTTTACTGCAACTCGACGATGATCTACCCGAGCTTCTTCACGCGGCCGAGGTTGCACAGGACGCCATCCGGGGAATCGTCCGAGACCTCAAGCGTTCGTCCCTGGGGGTCGGTGGGCTTACGGGCAGTCTAACTCTGTTGATTCGCGAGTTGCAGGCTCAGTCGGAGGCCGAGATCAGCCTCGGCTCTGAGGAAGTCAACGCATCCGCGTTCGCCCAACTCGTTGTCTACCAGGTGGCGCGGGAAGCACTACAGAATGCCGTTCGTCACTCGGGCGCAGGTCGCATCACGGTACAGGTCGCTCGGCAGGGAGGGGACCTAGTACTCGTTGTGACCGACAACGGCCGTGGGTTTCGACCGGAGGCGATTGATGGGGAGGATCACTTCGGACTGACGCTGATGGAACACCGTACCCGTTCCGCCGGGGGGTCGATTGTGGTCGACAGCGAGCCGGGCAAAGGGACTCGGGTTCGTGCGTCAGTGCCCGCCGATGGGTTCTAAGGGTGCACAACGACCGGGCCCCGGCAACTGCCACGAGGCCCGGTCGTTTTGAAGCAGTTGCGTCGCTAGGCGCGCCAGTGCGCCCCACCGGCGAGCAGGAGAGCAAGCAGCGAGCCCAGAGCCACTGCGATGCGCTTGACCGCCTTCATGGGCACCTCCTTCACTAACTCGCGGAGGGGACCATGCCCCCCCTGCCCCTCAGTAGTAACCCTCTTTTCTCCGCTCGCACCCCCCAAACGGGGGACGTACAGTCCGACTATCGGCGGATGGCCGGGTGGCCCGCAAGCCCTCTCAACTCCCTACAGCGAAGGCTGTAGCGGGTACGGTCCGGGACTGCAGGCGAACGCCTGCTTCCTACCAGGCCTGCTAGGCAGCATGATGATGGCTTAATGTCACAAGACACAGGGACGTGGGCGTAGTGTCCGGGCGGCTGGGCAGCCGGCGCCTGGGACTGCTCGCGTTCGAACTCGGCGTCATCCTTCCCACTCTGGCTGGGATCGGGTTTCTGGTTGCTCCGAACACGAACACACTGGTTCCTGAGCTCCTCTTCTGGGCGGCCCTGGTCGCCTTGGTTGAGCTACTCCCTGTGCCGGCATGGCGCGGTGTGCAAGTGAGTGTTGGGTTTCCGCTGCTAATGGTTGTGGCTTTGCTGTATCAGCCGGCCGCTGCCGGATTGACTGCGTTCATATCCGCCTCCGATCCACGAGAGTTCAGGCGGGAGGTGGACTTCCTGAGGGCCGTGTTCAACAGGTGTCAGGTCGCTCTGTCGGTGTTGGCGGCGAGCTGGGTGTTCCATTCGCTCGCAGAGGTGCAGGGCTCGAGTGTGGCGCGGTTGCTCGGTGCGGCGATGCTGGCAGCGGTCGCGGACTACTTCGTCAACGCGAGCCTCGTCACTGTGTTCACCAGCATCCGAGTATCTGTCCCACCACTCAAGGTGATTCGGGAGCTTCGCATCGGAAGCCTCACGGAGTTCTTGATCAGCTACCTGGGTCTAGGCGTTCTGGGTCTCATGCTGGCCAAGCTGTACCTCGAGGTCGGTCTCTGGTCCGTTCCCGTCTTCGTGCTCCCCCTACTGTTCGCCAGGCAGATGTTCTTCCGGAGCCGGGCGCTCGAGGAGGCGCACAAGGAGCTCCAGGACCGCGAGCAGGTCCTTCGGGCCCTCTCGAATCGGATGGCGGAGGAACGGCAGGACGAGAGGGCTCAGATCGCTGCCTACCTCCACGACGACCTAGCGCAGCTCCTGTTCCGGCTCTCCATCCAGGTCGATGTGGCGCGCCGGCATCTGGACACGGGACGGACCGCGGAGCTCTCGGAGGAGCTCGAGAAGATCAAGGAGACCAAGGCGCTGACGGCAGATCGCGTCCGCGCGCTCATCCGCGACCTCGACCGCTCGCCGCTCGGCCATCATGGCCTGGCTGAAGCCCTCCAGGGTTTCATCGGGGAGACCGCGCGCGACTCCGAGGTGCGCTTCCACACCGACATAGCCGACGTCCGGCTCCCGCCGCCGATCGCGCTCCTCGCCTACCACATCGCCCGTGAGAGCGTGATGAACGCGGTCAAGCACGCGAACGCGAACAACATGTGGCTGACGCTGCGGCCCGACGGCGACGCCGTAGAGCTGATCCTCCGCGACGACGGTGCGGGGTTCGATGCCGAGGCGCCGGCGCCAGAGGGTCACTTCGGCCTCGCGATGATGCGGGAGCGCGCCACCGTGGGCGGCGGGACCTACAGACTGGAAAGCGCCGCGGGCGCGGGAACGACGATCACCGTCAGGTTTCCCACATCGCTGCTGCAGGACGGGGAAGCGACGCCCGTATCGACCTCGGCAGGCTCCGGTATGGGCGATGCTTCCCGCGGTACCCGCGATAGCTCGCAGAAACCGCAGGTGCCGCCGTCGCAGTCGGTGCCCGCATCGCCCCCACGATCGTCAGTGCCATCCCCGCGTACATGAGCAGATCGCCGACGCTCACCGTCTCGTGAAACGGCACGCCGAGCGGGATCACGTCGCCTAGCGGCGATAGAAACTCATCGGGGCGCATGAGGTGGTGCTTGCTCGCTCCCTCGAGCAAAGCCGGCCCCCGGATCGGGTCGGATGCGCGCAGGGCCTCGGCGCTCACCGGCATCCCGCCGTTAGGCGCGATCACCGCCAGGTTCAGCGCCAGCCCTATGAACAGCAGCGGGAACCCCGGCACCCGCACGTTCACGGCGGCGAAGACCAGAAGCGCCACGTAGGAGACCACGAGCAGAACCTCCCCGATCCGCCCGGAAGGATCAAGCCAGGCGGGAAGCAACGCGAGCTGTAGCCCCAGGCCCGCGGGCGCGAGCGGCCACCAACGCATCGTGAGCCCCTGCAGGCGCGAGAGCCGACCGCCGAGCGCGTAGCCGGCGCCGACGGCGATGCCGGCGACGGTGAGCAGCAGGATCATCGTGGGGCTCCGGGGAAGTGCAGGACGCGCATTCTGCCAGCCGCCGCCGCCGTCGTCCATACCGCAAACGAACGACCCGCGCCTGCACCGCGCGCGCCTCTCCGGGTGGCAGACTTGTCCCCGTGGCCGACATCGAGGGCGTGCTGCTCGACATCGACGGCGTGCTGGCGGTCTCATGGGAGCCGATCCCCGGCGCCGCGAGGACCGTCACCTGGCTCCGGAACCAGGGCATCCCGTTCCGGCTCGTCACGAACACCACCACCCATACGGCCGCCGATCTCGCCGACGTCCTGAGCGGGGCCGGGATAGTCGTAGAGCCGTGGGAGATCATCACCGCGGTCGTCGGGACGGCGTCTTACCTGCGGCGGCATCATCCGGGTGCCCGCTGCTACCTCCTCACGGACGGCAACGCCCTCGAGGATCTCGAGGGCGTCCATCTCGTAGAGCCCGACGCCGAGGAGGCGAGTGTCGTGGTTCTCGGTGGCGCCTGCGACGAGTTCAGCTACTCGAACGTGAACCGGGCGTTCCGGATGTTGATGGACGGCGCCTCGCTGATAGCCATGCACAAGAACCTGTTTTGGAGAACGAGCGCCGGCTGGGAGCTCGATGGGGGCGCTTACGTCCGAGCGCTCGAGGAGGCCGCCGACGTCCGTGCGACCGTGTGCGGGAAGCCGTCGGCGCCGTTCTTCGAGGCGGCGCTCGGCATGCTCGGCATCGGCGCCGAGCGCGTATGCATGGTCGGCGACGATATCGTCAACGACGTCGTCGGAGCGCAGGAGCTCGGACTTACCGGCGTGCTCGTGCGAACGGGGAAGTTCCGCCCGGAGGACCTGGAGAAGGGCGCACCGGATCTGGCGATCGACTCGATCGCGGACCTCCCGGCCCTTCTCGGCGCGGCGTAGGCTGCACGCATCGGCGAGCGGACGGGTTTCGCGCGGCAGCTCTTCGCGGGCATCGCCCCGGAGTACGATCGGATGGCCGAGCTCCTTTCGCTCGGCCAGGACGCGCGGTGGCGCCGGTTGCTCGCGTCCCGGGTGAACGCGATCCCCGGGGCTTGGGTCTTGGACGCCGCCGCGGGAACAGCGAAGGTGGCGATCGAGGTCGCGGCCCGCCGGAACGTCCGGGTGGTCGCGCTCGACCAGAGTCCCCCGATGCTCTTGCGGGGGAAGGACAACGTCGGAGCGGCCGGGCTGGCTGACCGGATCTCCCTCGTGATCGGCCGGGCCGAACGACTTCCATTCCCCGACGCGACCTTCGACTCGGTCACGTTCACCTACCTGCTGCGGTACGTGGACGAGCCCTCCGCGACCTTGGCCGAGCTCGCCCGCGTGATCCGGCCCGGTGGAGTCCTGGCCGGACTCGAGTTCCACGTTCCGGAGGACCGGCCTTGGCACGTGGCGTGGTTGCTTCATACGCGCTTGGTGATGCCTGCGGCGGGGTGGACCGTATCGCCGGCGTGGTTCCGAGCGTGTCGGTTCCTCGGCCCCAGCGTCTCGCGGTTCTACCGGCGCCATCCGCTGGCAGAGCAGGTTCGCTGGTGGCAGGAGGCGGGGCTCCGCGGTGTCCGGACGAGGAAGATGAGCCTGGGCGGCGGCATCGTGACCTGGGGGATCAGGGGTCGTGACTGAGAGCGAGCGACCTGCCTTCTACGCGCTTCGGCGAGGGGGGTGGCGCGACTACTGGACGTTGCTCCACCCGCCCTACACGATCTGGCACCTGTCCTACGTCGCCATCGGTGCATCGGTCGCGCAGGAGGTGGACATGCAGTACCTGGCCGAGAGCCTGGCCGGATTCTTCCTAGCGGTCGGCCTGGCCGCCCACGCTCTCGACGAGCTGCGAGGCCGGCCGCTCCGGACCGGCATCGGCGACGGCGTGCTGTGGACGATCGCCGCTCTTGGACTGTCCGGAGCGGCCGGCCTAGGTGTGCACGGCATGGTCGTCGTCTCGCCCTGGTTCGCGGCGTTCATCGGTACGGGCGCATTCCTGGTTCTGGCATACAACCTCGAGCTCTTCGGCGGCGCGTTCCATACCGATCTCTGGTTCGCGCTCGGGTGGGGCGCGTTCCCCGCGTTGACCGGCGCGTTCGCGCAGTCGGGTCGGGTGACGTTTGCGGCCGCCGCGGTGGCGCTCGCCTGCACGGCGATGTCGGGGGCTCAACGCGCGCTCTCCACGCCCGTTCGCCGACTGCGCAGACAGGCGGTCGCCGTCGCCGGCACGGTCACCCTCAGCGATGGAACGAGGGAGCTCTTGGACGCCGCAGCGCTTCGGTCCGCGCCCGAGAGGGCCCTACGTCTCCTTTCCCTGGCGATGCCGCTCCTCGCCGCCGGCCTCCTGGCCGTGCGCGGGGGCTAGGCGATCTCTGGGTAGCGGAGGGGGAGACCCACGGCACCGACGTCCGCCCAGACCAGGCTCCAACCGCCCAGGCTGGAGACGGCGAGCCGTCCGAGGCCCTCCCCGGCAAAGATCACGTTTGCTGGCTGGTTCAGCACCACACCGTCAGGGTCTTCGGCGAGCACCTCGATCTTTCCGAGCGGGTCGATGCGCCAGATCCGGTCCGGCCGGTAGCACCCCACGTACATGGCTCCCTCGGCATCTAGCGCGATGCCGTCTGGCTGAGAGCCCGTCAGGTCCGCCAGCGTCTCCGCGCCACGCGCGGAGCCGTCCCCCGCGATCGGGATGCGAACCACCCTTCGCGCGCGTGACTCCACGACCAGGAGCGCGTCACCCTCTGCGGACAGGCAGCAGCCGTTGGGGAAGCGTCTGGGAGTGTCCGTCCACACGCTCGTCTCGCCGCCGGGTGCGATCCGGAAGACGAGGCCGTCGTCGGCCCCCCACTCGCCCGAGTCCGTCGCGTATAGGTTCCCGACGTCGTCGAAGGCCGCGAAGTTCGGTACCCGGAGGTGGTTGGTGAAGGTGCCCCGAGAGTAGCTATCCACGTCCCCGGTCGAAGGATCGAGTCGGACTATCTCCTGGCGGCCCATGTCGCAGCCGTAGACCCGGCCGTTCCCGTCCAGGGTGACCCCGTAGAGGAAGCCGCCCGTATCACCCAGCGGCTCGACCTCGCCGCCCGGGCCTATCCGGTAGATCTGGCCGGCCTCGCCGCCGGCGTAGACCCGGCCGTCGGGCCCGATCGTGATTCCTTCCGGGTGGTCGAGGCCGTCCGCCAGCGTCTCGAAGCGCTCGAGCATGCGGGCATCGTAGGGGCCGCGGGCCGGGGTCGCCACCGCAGGCCGGAAACCCGGCGTTCCTCGTATCCCCTGCAGAGGCAACTTTCGCGCCGGCCTGCGGCGCACCATAATCCGTCAAGACCGTCGGGCCCGCATCACGAAAGGGGAGGGACGTGATGGCCGGAGACTTCAATTCGCTCCTGTTGCGGCGGCTGGGGCGCCGAGACTTCATGCGTTATGCGGCCGTGCTCGGGGGCGCCGGTGTGCTGGCCGCCTGCAAGAAGGCCGAGACCACGCCGACCGGCCCGGTGGGCACGGGCGTGCAGCGGCCGCCGATCGAAGACGAGCCGGGCATCCTTCAGGTCTTCGATTGGGACGCCTACGGAGACGGCCAGGCCGGCTACGGGGACGAGGCGCTTTGGAAGGCGTACGCGAAGGCCTTCCCCGGGCTGGAGCCAGAGTTCACCAAGTTCAAGGACGACGACTCCGGCTACGCGAAGGTAGCGCAGGGCGACCGCTACGACATCGTCCACCCGTGCGGCTACCGCTGGGGGGACTGGGTGGGGCTGGACGTGCTGCAGCCGTGGGACACGTCGCTCATCGCGAGCTTCGCGGACCTCAACCCGACCCTGACCGCGCCGGGGCAGTTCGACGGGAAGCAGTACTTCATCACGACCGACTGGGGATTCGCGGCGCCCATGTACCGGTCGGACCTGGTGGAGCCCGAGGAGGACTCCTGGGCGCTCCTGTGGGACGAGCGGTACGCGGATCGGATCTCCTGGTGGGACAGCCTGAACATGCTCGTCGTCGCCGCATACTTCAGCGGGATACCGGATCCGTGGGCCATGACCGACGAGGAGCTCGACCAGATGAAGGGGTTCTTGATCTCCAAGATCGGGTTGGTACGGACCCTCTGGCCGATCGACCCAAGCGAGGACTTCATCAACGAGGACGTCTGGATCACCTACGCGTGGCCCTCGCACTGGGTCAATGCGGCCATCTGGAACGGTTTGGAGGATACCGTCTACATGGAGCCCAAGGAGGGCCGGACGTCATGGTACTGCGGGTTCGCCCTGTTCGCGGACACCGAGAACTACTACCACGCGCACGAATACGTGAACGCGTGGGCGAGCGCAGGAGCGGCCGAGTGGCTCCTGAACAACTATGGCTACGGTCACACCAACACGGCGGTCGACCTGGACAAGGTGGATCCGGGCATAGTCTCGACGTTCGCTCTTGACGATCCCTCTGTGCTCGAGGAGCCCCGCTCCCACGTCGAGCGGCCGATCGCACGCCGCGACGTGTACAACGACGTGTGGGAAGAGGTGAAGGCCGCGGCGGTGTGATGCGACGTCCCTGGGCGCGGCGGTAGGAGGGTGGCCGGAGCGGCAGCCGAGCCGCTGACTGCGCGTGCGCCCAAGGCCTGGCCCGCAACGTTGGGGCTCCTTTCCGGGCCCGTGCTCTGGATGGCGCTCTTCTTCCTCGTCCCCATCGCGATAGTCGCTGCGTACAGCGTCGGGGTGCTGTCGCTCTTCCCGACCGACCTCGGGTTCAACCTCTCGGACTGGGAGAAGTTCCTGGTCGGCGAGTCGGTCTACATGTCGCTGTTCTGGAAGTCCGTACGGATGTCGCTCACCGTCTCGGTCGTCGTCGTCCTCCTGGCCTACCCGGTGGGGTACTTCCTGGCTCTGGTCGCGGGCAAACGGCGGTACGTACTGCTGCTGCTCATAATCGCGCCGTTCCTCACCTCCTACCTGCTGCGCGTGTTCGCTTGGAAGGTGATCCTAGGTGACCAGGGGATCCTCAACTCGTTCCTCGTGACCGTCGGCCTGCGCAGCCTGGACGACCCCCTGCACTGGCTCCTTTACAGCCAGTTCACCGTGATCCTGGTGCTGATCTACGTCTGGGTGCCTTTCGTGGCGCTGCCGATCTTCGTCGTCCTGGAGAGCCTCGACCGCTCGGTCCTCGAGGCGGCCACCGATCTTGGCGCCAGCAGGTGGGGCGCGTTCTGGCGCGTGACCTTCCCCTTGAGCCTTCGAGGGATCGGCGCCGCGTTCGTGTTCGTGTTCATACCGACCATCGGGGAGTTCGTGACACCCTCGCTCGTGGGTGGCCCGGGCGGGTTCATGTTTGGGAACGCTATCGCCGGTCAGTTCACCCAGGGGCTCGACTGGCAGAAGGGGTCCGTTCTGTCGATGTTCCTCCTGTTCGCGGTCCTGCTGCTCATCCTGGTGCTGGGGCGTTTCGTGCAGTTGAGGAACGTTCGGGTAGCCTGATGGAAGTCACGGCGTCCAGAGGGGGCCGGCGCGCGCTCGTCGCCTTCTTCGCGGCGCTCGTCCTTTTCCTTTACGCGCCCCTTGCGATCCTCACGCTGTTCTCCTTCAACGACAACAGATTCGTCGTCTTCCCGTTCGAGGGGTTCACCCTTCGCTGGTACGAGGCGTTCCTTGGGAACAGCGACCTCATCGAGGCCCTGAAGACGAGCGCGATCGTGGCCGCGATCTCCAGTGTTCTCGCGGTGGCGCTCGGCGTTGTTGCGTCCTACGTAGTGGTCCGGCGCCGGTTCCGCGGGAAGGGGGCGGTGACGGGGTTGCTGCTGGCGCCGCTCGTGATCCCCTACCTGGTGTTCGGGATCTCGCTGCTCGTGCTGTTCCGCGCCGTGGATGATCTCCTGACGGACGCCTTGGGCATCTACTTCGGGCTCGGCGTCCACTCGATCGTGATCGGGCACGTCGTCGTGTCGCTGCCGTACGCGATCCTCACGATCGTGCCCCGCCTCGAACGGGTCAGCGTATCGCTCGAGGAGGCGGCCCGAGATCTGGGCGCCAGTTCGCTCCACACCTTCAGGCGGGTCACCCTTCCGTTGCTCACTCCCGCTGTGGTGTCCGCGTACCTGATCGCTTTCACCCTTTCGTTCGACGAGTACGCGATCGCCTCGTTCGTTGCCGGTCGAGAGGCGACGTACCCGATCTTCCTCTACTCGTCGTTACGGACGCGGGCCGCGCTCCCGCAGATGATCGCCGTCTCGGTCATCGTGCTGTTCCTGTCGCTTGTCCTCGTCGTCGGGACCGAGGTTGGGCGGTGGCGCTACGAACGGCGTCTGGAGTTCGCCCCCGGCGCCTAGGCCCGTAGGATTGGTGGCCGTGTCCGCGATCCACGGGGTGATCGGGTTCGGCGTCGTCGCCCTGTTCGCGGTCGGCTGGCTGTGGGGTCTGGGAGCGAAGGTCATCCGTCGCGGCCCGGGGGACCTCTTCTGGCGCTGGCTAACGGTGGCTCAGCTCGTGGCCGGCGTCCAAGCTCTGGTCGGGATCTGGATGCTGGTGCTCGGGCGGCGCGTCGTCGACACGGGCCTCCTGGGCGGGGTCCGGCACTACGTGTACGGACTGCTCCCGCTCCTCATGTTCGTCTTCGCTCACGTGATCGCCCGGACGGGGAACGCGAGCATGCTCGGGTTCGATCCGCGCAAGGCGGTGGCTCCGTGGGTCCCGTTCGCCTGGGCATCCTTCGTTTCGTTCGGACTGGCGCTGCAGGCCCTAAGGACCGGGCTCGGCTAGTAGCCTCGGAGCCGTGTCGGATGAACGACCCCCCTTCCGGGGTTCGTCGGACTCGCTGCCGCGAGCTTTGGCGGCGGAGCTGTCGAAGCTCGATCCATGGTCGTTTTGGAGCGTGCCCCTGGTTGGCGATCGCGTAGCCGTGATCGGGACGACCGGCGCGTTCCTCGTCGCTCTGAACGAGGACGAGGGTTACCTCGAGGTTCGGGGCCGGCGCGGGGACGTCGGCGGCAAGCGGATCGGAGGGCTGCGCGGCCTCCGGCGCGAGGCGAAGATGCTCAGGGACCGTATCTCCTCCTTCGCCGTCTACACGCCCGTGGAGCCGGTCGTGTGCCTCTCGCGCGGTGTCGCAGGCGGCCCGCGCCCCCTGGGCGGCGTCACCGTGGTTCCTCTCGGCGACCTCGCTCGGCACGTCGCGGGCCGGGAGAAGGTGCTGCATCGGGATCGCGCGCGCCGCGCCGCCGAGCGGCTCGCCGGGCCCCCCTAGGCGCCACCTTCCCACCAGAGGGTGGCGATCCGGTGCTCGCTCGGCCCCGCCGACCAGAGGCCGCCGCTCAGCGCGAGCCGATCGCCGAGCGCCCCGGCAACCTCGGGGTCGCGCTCCGAGGGGAGGCAGAGCCGTCGGCGGACGAGGGCGATCGCGTCCTCGCGACGCTTGAATCCGCCGGACGTCGGCGGCGCGTCCCACTCCTCGAGACCGGCGTCGGATCCCGCCTCCTGCAGGGCCGCCCTGGCTTCGGCGGCCGTCGGCCCATCCGGCCGCTCGAGCCCGTGGAACCTTCGCCAGAGGTCGTTCATCCACACCCAGGGGTGTCGGTCGGTGACCTCGACGACGACGCGCCGTCGCGCGTGGGCCGTCAGGGCCTCGGCGAACGGCGCGAGATCCTGCATGTTGTAGAGCACGTGGTGACAAACGACGACGTCGGCCGGCTCCACTCGCGAGGCGATGTCGGGCCAGGCGCCCTTTTGAGCCTCAGCGCGTGCGCCCCACGTCGATGCCGCCTCGAGGAAGGCGTCGAGCATGTCCTGCGACGAGTCGATGCCTACGATCAGCGTCGCTCGTGCGGCGAGGGGAAGCGACGCGGCACCGGCCCCGACACCGACGTCCAGCACGTGCCCGCCCTCGGGTAGCGCCTCGAGCGCGCGAAGCGTCGAGATCGACGCTTCGCGCCCGACCGAGGACTCGGCGCGCCGCCTGAAGATCTCAGCGGGGAAGCCGTACGGTGACTCGGGGGCCGCCGCGAGGATCTCCTCGGGGATCGCCCAGGCACGGAGGGCATCGGCCCACCGCTCGAGCGCGCTCACCCGGGCTCCCAGCCGATCTCCTCGAGGATGGCGTCCGTGTGCTCGCCCAACCCCGGTGGAGCCATCCGGACCGGAGGGACTTGCCCTGAGAGGCGGATCGGGTCCGCCACGAGGCGGAGCAAGCCGCGGAGGGGGTCGTCCACCTGCTGAACGGTGGCCGCCCCTTCGGGCGAGGCGAAGACCTCGTCGAGCCTGCGCACCGGCGCGCACGGCACGCCCCCGTCCTCCAGCGCGCGGAGCCACTCGTCGGCGGGCCGCGCCACGAAGAGCTCCCGCAAAAGCGGCACAAGCTCGTCGCGGTTGCGAACCCGGGCCTCGTTGGTGGCGAAGCGCGGGTCTCGGGCGAGATCCTCGCGCGCCAGGACCCTGCACGTCCGCTCGAACAGCCGGTCGTTGCCCGCCGCCAGGATGAACGGGCGGTCGGCGGTCTCGAACAGCTCGTAGGGAACGATGTTCGGGTGAGCGTTTCCCATGGGGACGGGGACGATGCCCCCGATGAGGTAGTTCGCGGCCTGGTTCACCAGAGCCGCCACGCTCGCATCGAAGAGGGACACCGAGATCCGCCGCCCGCGTCCGGTTTCCGAGCGCTCGATCAGCGCGGCCTGGATCCCTATCGCCGCGTAGAGTCCCGTGATGACGTCGAGAAGGGCGACGCCGACCTTGACGGGCCGCCCGCTCGGCTCGCCGGTCACGCTCATGAGCCCCGAGAGAGCCTGAACGATGATGTCGTAGCCGGGACGGTCGGCCGATTCGCCCTCGCCGAACGCCGTGAGCGAGCACGAGACCAGGCCCGGGTTGTCCGCTACGAGGGCGTCGTGGTCGAGCCCGAAGCGAGACATCAGACCGGGGCGGAAGTTCTCGATGACTACGTCGGCCCGCAGCGCGAGGGCCCGCGCGACTGCCGAGCCGTCCTCGGTCTGTAGGTCGATCGCGATCGAACGCTTGTTGCGGTTGAGGGCCAGGAAGTATGCGGCGTCCCCGCCGAGGAAGGGCGGCCCCCAGGCCCTGGTGTCGTCTCCCGAGCCGGGGCGTTCCACCTTCACGACGTCTGCCCCGAGGTCGGCCAGGATCATCGTGCACAGGGGTCCGGCCAGCACCCGGGAGAAGTCCACGACGCGGATCCCCTGTAGGGGGAGCGACCTGTCCTCGGCGTCCATGCGACCCTCCGGGCGGGTGGAAGCGGGGACAGGATAATCGGAGCCGCCGAACCCCGAGGGGTCCAGCGGCTCCAGCGTAGGCATACGGGCATGCGGGCGCGAGGTCGGCCCGGCAGGTTCGGATTTGTCATTCTTCGTCGTGCCCGGACACCGGGTGGCGCTCGGGGCCAGAACTTGCCACGATATGACCGTGAACGAGGAGAGCCTCGAGCGAGCCAACGCGTTCCTAGCAGCCGTAGCCGCGCGCGTGAGGCCGGGCGAGTTGCTGGATGCCACGCCTGCGGAGATCGGCAGGCAGATCGGGTTCACTCAGGCGCTGGCGGCCGCTAGGGCGGTCCGGGCACTGATCGCCAGGCGCCGGCTCGAGGCGGCGGAGGGGCGGTACAGGCTGCTCGACCCGCGACCGGTCGAACCGGGCGAGCGGGAGTCGGTGCCGCGGAAGCCGCGCCGCCGGAGGGTCGCCGAGCCGAGCGAGCCCCGGACGGGTCGGCCGACCTACTCCGAGGTGGGGCACGAGGCGATCGAGCGGCTCATCGAGCTGGGCCGGGAGGCCGCCCAGCTCCGAGCGAGCCTCCGCGTGGCGCGCGATGAGGTCAAGCAGGCGCGCGAGGCGCGCGAGGACTCCGAGCGGCGAGCGCAGGCGCTCACGGCGCGATTGCGCGAGCTAGAGGCACGGGCCGAGATGGCCGAGAGCAACCTGCGCACGCTGCTCGCGGCTGCGCGAGGCAGCGGCCGTGACGCACCGGTAGCGGACTCCGAGATGGAGGCGATCCTGGGAGTCCTGAAGGGCGGCCAGGCGGCGCAGGACTCCTAGGGCTGGGCGCCTTGTATCGCCGCGTGGTGGCACGCTGCGAAGTGGCCGCGGCGGAGCTCCGCGAGGCCGAGATCCTCTCCCCTGCATCGCTCCTCGATCTTCACCTGCGCTGCGACGCCGGAGGCGACCACGGGGCACCGTGGATGGAAGCGGCAGCCGGGCGGGATCCGCGTCGGATCCGGCGGCTCGCCGGCCAGGATGGGTCGTTCGATCCCACCCGCTTCGGGCACCACGTCGAGGAGCGCCTGCGTGTAAGGGTGCAGCGGTTTCGTTAGCACGTCCTCCGCAGGCCCGATCTCGACGATCCGGCCGAGGTACATCACGGCGACGCGATCGGCCACGGTCCAAGCCAGCCCGAGATCGTGGGTCACGACGAGGATCGAGATCTGGAGCGTGTCGCGGAGCTCCATGAGCAGCTTCAGGATCTCCCCGCGAACCGACGCGTCCAGGGAGGACACCGGCTCGTCGGCGACGATGACCTCCGGATCGAGCGCCAGCGCACCGGCTATCACGACGCGCTGTCGCTGACCGCCCGAGAGCTCGTGCGGGTAGAGGAGGAAGAACCGTTGTGGAGGCCGGAGCCCCGCCCGCGAGAGCGCGCTCGCGACGAGCTCCTCCTCGTTCCCGGCGACGTGGTGGATCCGCAGGCCCTCGGCGACTATCTCGTAGATCGTCTGTCGCGGGTTGAGGGCGGCCGTCGGATCCTGGAACACCATCTGGACGCGGCGGCGGTACGAGTGAAGGTCCTTCTTCCGGAGGGGATTGCCCTCGTGGAGGATCTGTCCGCGCTCGGGCTCCTGAAGCCCCATCACCGTGCGGGCGAGCGTCGTCTTCCCGCAGCCGGACTCTCCGGCGAGCGCGAGCACCTCCCCCCGATGAAGCACTAGGTTGACGCCGTCGACGGCGCGAGCCATGGTCGCTTCTTGCCCGAGAAGGCCGGCGATCAGGCCGACGCGACCCGCGAAGTTCACATAGAGGTCTCTGACCTCGAGGACCGGCTGCTCGTCGGTGGCGACCGCTTTCTCCGATCCGCTCACGGGCCGTCCCCCTTCGCTCGCTGGAGCGCGCCCTCGACGAGTAGGCAGGCGGCCCGGCGCCCCTCACCCGCTGGGAACAGCCACGGCTCGACTCGCGAGCAGTCGTCGAAGGCGACCGGGCAGCGCGGGTGGAAGCTGCACCCGGGTGGGATCTGTTGCGGGTCCGGCGGGTCGCCGCCGAGACCGGAGGGCGCCCGGCGGAACCGAACGTCGCCGATCGCGGGGAAGGCGGCGGACAGCGCGCGCGTGTAAGGGTGCTGCGGCTCGTAGAACACCTGTTGAGCGAGACCGTCCTCCACGATCTTGCCGGCGTACATGATGGCGAGGCGATCGGATACCTCCACGAGCACCGACAGGTCGTGGGTGATGAAGAGCATCGCGAGCCCGAGGTCCCGCTGGAGCTCCTTAAGCAGCCGGAGCACCTGCGCCTGCACCATCACGTCCAGGGCGGTCGTCGGCTCGTCGGCGATCACCAACGAGGGATCGCACGCTAGCGCCATGGCGATCATCACGCGCTGCTTCTGACCGCCGGACAGCTCGTGCGCGTAGTCGTTCATCCTGCGAGTCGGGAGCCCGACCTGCTCCAGGAGCGCGCCGACCCGGACCAGGGCCTCCTTCTGGCCCGCCTGCTGGTGGATCACGATCGCCTCCGCGATCTGGTCGCCCACCCGTTGCACGGGGTTCAGCGCGTGCATGGCCCCCTGGAACACGATCGAGGCGCCGGCCCAGCGCACCGCCCGGAGCCGGCCGGGCCTCATCTCGAGCACATCCTCGTTGTCGAGGAGAACCTGCCCGGCGATCTCCGTCCCCTTCGGCAGGAGCCGGAGGATGGCGCCGCCGATGGTCGACTTGCCGCACCCCGACTCGCCCGCGAGGCCCAGTACCTCGCCCTTCCGAACGTCGAGGTCGACTCCGCGGACGGCCGGCACGCCGCCGCCCTGCGTCTTGTAGACGACCGTTAGGTCCTTGACTGACAGGAGGCTCATCGCTCGCGGAGCCTCGGGTTCAGGATCTCGTCCAGCGCGTACCCGCACATCGTGAACGCGAGCGTGACGAGGACGATCATGACCCCAGGGGGTATCAACCACCACCAGAATCCGGCAGTGAGCGCCCCCTCTTCGAACGCCTCGTT
>Ga0209751_10000844_pt1 | contig 32338 bp, 23 predicted proteins | sample RifCSP13_1_FD_184019 | JGI IMG/M metagenome (GOLD analysis project Ga0209751, IMG submission 184019) | Soil microbial communities from Rifle, Colorado - Rifle CSP2_sed 13_1 (SPAdes) (version 2) | ecosystem: Environmental > Terrestrial > Deep subsurface > Rock core/Sediment | place: Rifle...
CCGGAGCTGGCGGCGCGAGAGCGCGCGGCCCTCGGCGTCCAGGCGCGTGAGCACGACGTCGCCCGCCTCCCCGGCCTCGATCTGCTTCAGCAGCACCGCGCACGTGCTGACCTCCTGGCGCGGCACGCCGTCCGCCTGCGTGAGCAGGCGGCCGGTCTCGTCCACCGCCCACGTCGTCGTCGTCGCGGGCGCCGCCGCCAGCGTGCGGTGGTCCTCGGCCGTGATCGCCTTCTGCGCGGCGAGGTAGCGCATGGTCGCGTCCGCGGCGAACACGTAGCGCTGGTGGGGGTAGTACTCGGGGGCGCTCCGGTCCACCGTGACGGACCGCGCGGCGCCCATGCGGACGACCTGCCAGGTGCCGAGCAGGTCGGCGCGCGCGCACGGCCGCATCGCCGCGTCCGCGGCGCGCGGCGCCGCCGCCGGCGCGCCCGCCGGCGCGTCGGGCCGCGCGTCCTGCAGGGCCGCGCACGCGGTGAGCGTCACGAGGGCGGCGCCGAGCAGCGGGGCCGCGCGGCGGGCGGGGCGAGCCGGGGTCACCCGCCCATTCTACAGGCCGGGGGGTGGAACTACTTGCCGCGCCGGGCGAGGTACTCGGGCCCGACCAGCACCTCGCGCGGCTTGGCGCCGTCGCCGGGGCCGATGACCCGGTCCTGCTCCATCATGTCGATGAAGCGCGCGGCCTTCGGGTACCCGAGGCGCATGCGCCGCTGCAGGAACGAGATGGACCCCTGGCGCTGGCCGATGACGAGCTGCACGGCGTCCCAGTAGAGGTCGTCCCGCTCGGCGGCGGCCCCCTCGGCGACCTCCTCCTCGCTCGGGAGCTGGACCTCCTCGTAGACCGCGGTCCCCTGCGTGCGGAGGAAGTCGCAGACCGCGCGCACTTCCTCGTCCGCGACCCAGGCGCCGTGCACGCGCATCTGCTTGTTCGCCCCCGGCGGCACGAAGATCATGTCGCCGCGCCCGAGGAGCTGCTCGGCGCCGTTGCCGTCCAGGACCGTGCGCGAGTCCACCTTGGACGCGACCTGAAACGCGATGCGCGTCGGGAAGTTGGCCTTGATCAGGCCCGTCACGACGTCCACCGACGGCCGCTGGGTCGCGATGATCAGGTGGATGCCGACCGCGCGCGCGATCTGCGCCAGGCGCACGAGCGAGGTCTGCACCTCGCCGGCCGAGACCATCATGAGGTCGGCGAGCTCGTCGACGACGACGACCCAGAACGGCAGCCGCTCCTCGGCGCCGACGGCCTTGTTGTAGCCCTCGATGTTGCGCACCTGCTTGCCCTGGAGCGCCTTGTAGCGCTCGTCCATCTTGCCCACGATCCACCGCAGGCGCGCCGCCGCCTCCTTGGCGTCGGTGACGACCGGGGCCAGCAGGTGCGGGATGCCCTCGTAGACGCTGAGCTCGAGGCGCTTGGGGTCGATGAGGAGGAAGCGCACGTCGGCGGGCGTCGCCTTGTACAGGATCGAGCAGATCATCGAGTTGAGCCCGACCGACTTGCCGCTGCCGGTCGCGCCCGCGACGAGCAGGTGCGGCATCGCGGTGAGGTCGCCGACGACGGGCGTGCCGTTGACGTCCTTGCCGAGGGCGAGCGGCAGCCGGCCCCTGGACTCGGCGAACTCGGCCGAGACGAAGATCTCGCGCAGATAGACCGTCCCCGCCTCGGCGTTCGGCACCTCGATCGCCACCGTGCCGCGCCCGGGGATGGGGCCGACGATGCGCACCGACGCCGACTTGAGCGCGAGCGCCAGGTCGTCGGCGAGGTTCACGACCTGGCTCACCTTGATGCCGGCCGCGGGCTCGAACTCGTACGCGGTGATGATCGGCCCGGGGCTCACCTGGACGATCCGGCCCTCGACCTCGAATTCCTGCAGCCGCCGGCGGATCGCCTCGGCGTTGTCCTGCAGCTCCTCGCGCGTGCGCTTGAGCTCCGCCGGGGGCGGCGCCTTGAGGAGCCCGACCGGCGGGAGCTGGAACGCCTCGGCGCCGCCCGTGCCGAAGTCGAACGTCTCCTGCCACGCGAGCCCCTGCTCGGCCAGGCGCCCGCGCGGCCGCGACGGCTCGACGACGACGGGCGGCGCGACGATCTCGAGCGCCGCCGCGCCGGCCGGGGCGAGGGCGGCCGCCGGCGCGGCGAGCGGGGCGCGCGGCGCGGCGGCGCGCGCCGGCTGGCGCACGCGGCGCAGCCGCGCCAGCCGCGCGCCCGCGACGCGGACGACCGCGGCGTAGGACACGCGCGTCACGAGCAGCACGCCGATCGGCACTGCCGCGCCCAGGAGGATGAGGCTGCCGACGTCGCCGATCCCCGCCCGGAGCGCCGTCGTGACCAGGCGGCCGACGAGGCCGCCGCCGACGGGGACCGCGGCGAGGCCGCGCGGGGCGGCCGCGGGGCCCGCGGCCTGCGTGAGGAGCCCGGTCGCGGCCACGAGCAGCACGCCGAGCCCGGCGAGCGGGAGCCACCCGCGCGCGACCACGGGGCGCACGAAGGCGGAGGCGCCCCAGGCGCCGAGCAGCAGCGGGAACAGGAAGCCGGCGTAGCCGAACGACTGGAACGCCGCCCAGCCGAGCCAGGCGCCCACGGGCCCGACCGGGCTCGTCTGCACGGCCGGCGGCAGCGCGGGATCGAACGTCGCCAGCGCGACCAGGCCGAAGCCCGCCCCGGCGAGCGCCAGGATGCCCTTGACCTCGCTGAGCCAGCGGTCGCTGCCCTTCTTCTTCGTGACGAGCGTCGCCATCAGACCTCCAGGATGATCGGCAGCACGACGGGCTTCCGTCGGAAGCGTTGGCTGATGAAGTGGCGGACGCTGACGCGGACGCGGGCGGCCAGCACCTCGCGGTCGCGCGTCGCCTCCGCCTCGCCCTCGGTCAGCGCCGCCAGCACCGCCGCGCGCAGCTCCTCGAGCAGCGGCTCGTTCTCCTTGACGTAGACGAAGCCGCGCGAGGCGATGTCGGGGCCGCCGACGACCGCGCCCGTGCCGTCCACGGCCACGGCGACGGCGACGAGGCCGTCCTCGGCGAGGAGCTGGCGGTCGCGCAGCACGACGGCGCCGATGTCGCCGATCCCCTTGCCGTCCACGAGCACGCGCCCGGCCGGGAAGCGGCCCACGACGGCGGCGGAGCGCTTCGTGACCTCGACGCCCATGCCGTCCTCGATGAGGAAGACGCGGTCGGGCGGCACGCCCGCGGCCTCGGCCAGGCGCGCGTGGCCGAGCAGGTGCCGGTACTCGCCGTGGACCGGGATGAAGTAGCGCGGGCGCGTGAGGGCCAGCATGCGCTTGAGGTCCTCCTGGCTCGCGTGGCCGGAGACGTGGACGAAGGCGTTGTCCTCCCAGAGGACCTCGGCGCCGAGCCGGTAGAGCGCGTTGATCACCCGGCCGACCGTCCGCTCGTGGCCCGGGATCACGCGCGCCGAGATGATCACGAGGTCGCCCGGCGCGACCTGCACGTACTTGTGCTCGCGCGCGGCCATGAGCGCGAGCGCGGAGTTCGGCTCGCCCTGGCTGCCGGTCGAGAGGATCACCTGCCCCTCGGGCGGCAGCGCGGCGAGGTCCTCGAGCGGCAGCAGCACGCCCGCGGGCACGCGCAGGTAGCCGAGCTCCGCGGCGATCGCCACGTTCTTCTGCAGGCTCATGCCGAGCAGCGCGGCGCGCCGCCCGTGGCGCGCGGCGAGGTCGAGGACCTGCTGGATGCGGTGGATGTGCGAGGCGAACGTGGCGACGATGATCCGGCCCGGCGCCGCCCGGAACCGCTCGCTGAGCGCCTGCCCCACCTCGACCTCCGAGCGCGTCGTGCCCGGCCGGTCCACGTTGGTCGAGTCCGAGCAGAGCACGAGCACGCCCTCGGCCCCGAGCTCCGCGAAGCGCTCGACGTCCGGCGGCTGGCCGTCGAGCGGGCTCGGGTCGAGCTTGAAGTCGCCCGTGTGCACGAGCGTGCCCACGGGCGTCCGGATCGCGAGCCCGATGCCGTCCGCGATCGAGTGGGTCACGCGGATCGGCTCGACCGCGAAGGCGCCGATCTCGATCCGCTCGCGCGGGCGCATCGGCCGCAGGTCGGCCCCCTCGAGGAGCCCGTGCTCGCGCAGCCGCTCGCCCACCAGGGCCAGCGTGAGCGGCGTGCCGTACACGGGCACCCGCGCCTCGCGGAGCAGGTACGGGAGCGCGCCGATGTGGTCCTCGTGCCCGTGGGTCAGGACGACGGCGCGGAAGCCGTCGCGCTTGGCGAGGGCGTAGGAGAAGTCGGGGATGACGTGGTCGATGCCCGGCAGCTCGTCGTCGGGGAACATGAGGCCGCAGTCCACGGCGATGAGGTCGTCACCCGACTCGACCAGCATCATGTTGAGGCCGATCTCGCCGAGCCCGCCCAGGGGGATCAGCCGCACAGAGGGTTCCACGAAACTCCTTTCCCGACGGCACTTTCATCGTATCACCCGGCGGCGGCCGCGCCGAAGTTTCCCCCCGCGCGCAGCGGTCCCGAACGGTCATCGCGTGAGGCAGGCGGGTCCCCCCCGGCGCACGCCATCGCCGTTCGGGACCGATGCGGGCTAGAGCGGCGCGGCGTCCTCGAGGCGGCGCACGCGCTCGCGCGCCAGGCGCAGGAACTGCCCGCGCTCGGCGGCGGGCACGGGCTCGCCCGGGATGAACTTCTCGCTCAGCGGGTTCACGAAGCGGCCGCGGTGGGCGACGCGGTAGTCGAGGTGCGGGCCCGTGCTGAGCCCGGTCGAGCCCACGTAGCCGATGACCTGGCGCTGTCTGACGCGCGCGCCCGGCCGCACGCCCGGCGCGAGGCGCGAGAGGTGGTTGTACTGGGTCTCGTAGCCCGCGCGGTGGCGGAGGTGGACCTGGATGCCGTTGCCGCCGTTCCAGCCGGCGCCCGCGACGACGCCGTCGGCGACGGCGCGCACCGGCGTGCCGGTCGGCGCGCCGTAGTCGATCGCCAGGTGGGGGCGCACGCCGCCGAGGATCGGGTGCGGGCGCCGGTAGGTGAAGCCCGAGGTGATCCGCGTGAACTCGAGCGGCGACTTGAGGAAGCTCTTCTTGAGCGAGCGGCCCTCCGGGTCGTAGTAGCCGAAGCGCCCGCCGCCCTCGAAGCCGACGCCCGTCAGCACGCGCCCGTCGCTCACGTACTGCGCGACGAGCACGCGCCGGTAGTCCACGAAGGTGTCGCCGGCGTAGCGCTTCTCGACGAGCAGGCGGAAGCGGTCGCCCGCGCGCGTGTCCGCCGTGAAGTCGAAGTCGGAGGAGAAGATCTCGACCATCTCCAGCACGAGCTGCGCCGACTCGCCCAGCTGCTCGACCGCCTCGAAGAGCGAGCGCTGCACCTCGCCGCCGACCGCCTCGACGCGGACGTCCGGGCGCGTCTGCGAGCGCCGCACCTCCCAGCCGTCGCCCGTGGCGAACGCGACGTACCCGAGCCAGGGGCTCGCCGCGTACCTGAGCTCCACGGGCTCGCCCTCGAGGTTCCAGGTGACCTCGAGCGTGTCGCGCGGGCGCAGCCGCCGCAGGTCGGCGCCGCCCTGCCGGAGCGCCTGGGCGATCTCGTGGCCGACGCGCGGCCCGACGCCGCCGCGCCCGAGGGCGCTGACGAGGTTGTCGCCGCGGCGCAGCTCGACGGCGCTCGTCCGCGTCGGGGGCGGCGCGGGGGCGGCCGGCGCGGGCTCGGGTGCAGTGACGGCCGGCGGCGGCGGCGCGGGCAGCAGGCGGTCGGGCAGGCCCGAGAGCTCGAGCGCGGCGATCGCGGCGCACACCAGCACGAGCAGCAGGACGCGGCTTCGCATCCCCCTCATGATAGCCGCTGGGCGACCCCGGCAAACTCAAGAATTGTGAGGGTTTCGGCCCGGCGGCCGGGGTCCACCCCGGCGGCCGCGAGGGTCGCCCGGGCGGCCTCCTGCGGGAGCCCGAGCCCCGCCGCGAGGGCGTTGGCAAGGGTCTTCCGGCGCTGGGCGAAGGCGGCGCGGACCACCCGCTCGAAGCGCCGCTCGTCGGCGACGGCCACCCGGGGGGCCGGGAGCGCGCGGAGGTGGAGCACGGCGGAGTCCACCCTGGGGGGCGGCCGGAAGGCTCCCGGCGGCACCCGCAGGGCCACGCGGACGTCCCAGTGGAGCTGGGCCAGGACCGAGAGGCTCCCGTAGACCCGGCTGCCCGGCGGCGCGGCCACGCGCTCGGCCACCTCGCGCTGGAGCATCAGCGCCGCCTCGGCCACCGCGCCGTGGGCGGCGAGCACGGCGGCGAGGATCGGCTTGCCCACGCTGTAGGGCAGGTTGCCGACGACGAGCACGCGCCCGCCGGGCGGCGCCGCCAGCGCCCGGTAGTCCCACGTCCGCGCGTCCGCCAGGCGGACCTCCACCGCGGGGAAGCGCGGGCGCAGGCGCTCGACCAGCCCCGCGTCCACCTCGAGCGCGAGCACGCGGCCGGCGCGCCGCGCGAGCTCGCCCGTGAGCGCGCCCTCGCCCGGCCCGATCTCGACGGCGAGGTCCGCGGCCGTGGGCGCCACGAGGTCCACGACGGCCCGGGCGATCGCGGGGTCGCGCAGGAAGTGCTGGCCGAGCGCCCGCCGCCGGCTCACGAGCCGGCCGGCCGGGACGGCGCGCGGCTCACCGCGGCGGGTCCGCGCGGCGGGCGCGGAGCTCGGCCAGGAGCGCCCGGTGGACGCGCCGGACCTCGGCGATCGTCGCCTCGGGCGTGCCGGAGTTGTCGATCACGTAGTCGGCGAGCCTGGCCTTGTCGGCGAGCGGCATCTGGCTCGCGATCCGCCGCTCGACGTCCGCCCGGTCGCCGTCGCGCCCCACGGCGCGGGCGCGCTGGGTGGCGGCGTCGGTGACGACGACGACGAGGCGGTCCACGTGCCGGGAGGTGCCGCTCTCGATCATCACCGGCGCGTCGAAGATCACGAGGCCCTCGAAGCCCCGGGCGATCAATTCTTGAAGCCGCTCGGCGAGCCTGACGCGGATCTGCGGGTGCGTGATCGCCTCGAGGCGCCGGCGCTTGTCCGGGTCCGCGAACACGATCGCGCCGAGCTTCTTGCGGTCGAGGCGGCCGGCGGGGTCGAGGATCCCGGGACCGAACTCGGCGACGATCGCCGCGAGCGCGGGCTCGCCCGGCTCCACGACCTCGCGCGCCAGCACGTCGGCGTCGATGATCTCGCAGCCGAGCCGGCGGAAGATCTCCGACACCGTGGACTTGCCGGTCGCGATGCCGCCGGTCAGGCCGACGAGCAGGAACGGGCGGTCGGGGCTCACACCTCGGCCCAGTCCTTCCCCGACGTCACGTCCACGACGACCGGCACCGCGAGCGGCAGCGCCGACTCCATGACCTCGCGCGCCAGCGCCTCGACGGCGGGCACCTCGGCGGCCGGCGCCTCGAAGAGCAGCTCGTCGTGCACCTGGAGGAGCATGCGCGCGGCGAGCCCCCGCGCGGCGAGCGCCGCCTGCGCCCGCACCATCGCGATCTTGATCATGTCGCTCGCCGTCCCCTGCACCGGCGCGTTCATCGCCATGCGCTCGGCGGCGTTCCGGGCCACGGGGTTGCCGCTCGCGAGGTCGGGCAGGTAGCGGCGCCGCCCGAGGAGCGTCGCCACCCAGCCGCGCTCGCGTCCCTCGGCGAGGGTCCGGTCGATGAAGGCGCGCACGCGCGGGTGGCTCGCGAAGTAGCCGCTGATGTACCGCTGCGCCTCCTTCTGGTCGATCCGCGTCGCCTGCGAGAGCCCGAAGGCGGACACGCCGTAGAGGATCGCGTAGTTCGCGCTCTTCGCGAGCGTGCGCTGGAGCGCCGTGACCTCCGCGGGCGGCACGTGGAACACCTCGGACGCCGTGCGCGTGTGGATGTCCTCGCCGCGCCGGAACGCCTCGATGAGCGCGGGCTCGCCGGACAGGTGCGCGAGGATCCGGAGCTCGATCTGCGAGTAGTCGGCGGCGACGAAGCGCCAGCCCTCCTGGGGGATGAACGCGGCGCGGATCCGGCGCCCGAGCTCGGTCCGGATCGGGATGTTCATGAGGTTCGGGTCCTGCGAGGAGAGCCGCCCGGTCGCCGCGACGAGCTGGTTGAACGTGGTGTGGATGCGCCCCGTCGCCGGGTCGACGAGCGCTGGCAGCGTGTCGGCGTAGGTCCCCTTGAGCTTCGCGAGGCTCCGGTGCTCGAGGATCTTCTCGGGCAGCGGGTGGCCGAGCGCCAGCTCGGTCAGCACGCGCTCGTCGGTGGACGGGCCCGTCTTGGCGCGCCGGAGCACCGGGAGCTTGAGCTTCTCGAAGAGGATCCGCGCGAGCTGCCGGGGCGAGGCGATCGTGAACTCCTCGCCGGCGAGCTGCCAGATCTCGCGGGTCAGGTTGTCGAGGCTCCGCTCGAGCTCCTTGGCGAAGGCCTCGAGCCGCGCGGGATCCACGCGGATGCCGTGGCGCTCCATGACGGCGAGCACCGGCACGAGCGGCCGCTCGATCTCCTCGTAGATCCGCCAGAGCTCCGTGGCGCGGAGCTCCGCGGCCACGTGCTCCCAGTAGCGGTGCACCCACCGCGCCCGCTCCCCGAGGGCCGGGCCCGGCGCGGCGGCGTCGGGCGCCGGGCGCGGCGGCGGCCCCGCGCCGAAGGCCTCGGCGCAGAGCTCCTCGAGCCGGTACGCCGAGCGCGCCGGGTTCAGGAGGTAGGCCGCGACCGCCGTGTCCTCGGCGTGCGGGGGCGCCACGCCGGCCGCGAGCCAGGCCTCGAGCAGGGGCTTCGCGTCGTGGACGAGGAGCGGGCGCGCGGCGAGCGGCGCGCCGGCCCCGGGCGGGAGCGCCGCGGCGCCCGGGCCCGGGTGGAACGCGGCGAGCCCGGCCAGGTGCGGCGCGGGCGGGCGCGCCGCGCCCGCCCAGTCGACGGCGACGGGCGCGCCGGCGGGCACGCGCGCCAGCCACGCGGCGACCGCCGCCTGGTCGGCGAGCGCCTCGACCGGCCCGGCCGCCGCGGCCGGGGCCGCCGCCGGCAGCTCCCGGAGCAGCCGCGAGAACTCGAGCTCGGTCCAGAGCGCGCGCAGCGCCGCCCAGTCGGGCTCGGCGCGGCGGAAGCGCTCGAGCTCCACGCCGAGCGGCACGGCGTGGTCGAGCGCGGCCAGCTCCCGCGAGAGCAGCGCGTCCTTGCGCCCCGCGGCGAGCGTCTCGCGGAGCTTGCCGGGGACCAGCGCGAGGTTCGCGTACAGGCGCTCGACGGAGCCGAACCGGGCGATGAGCTTCACCGCGGTCTTCTCGCCGACGCCGTGGACGCCCTTGATGTTGTCGATCGCGTCGCCCATCAGCGCGAGCACCTCGACGATCTGCCCGGGCGCCACGCCCCAGCGCGCGCGCACGCGGGCCTCGTCGTAGAGGACCGGCTCGCCCGTGCGCCCGGAGACGCTCTGCACGCGCACGCGCGGGCCGACGAGCTGCAGCAGGTCCTTGTCGCCGCTGACGACGACGACCTCGAGGTCGGGGACGGCGAGCGCCCGGTCCACGAGCGTCGCGAGGATGTCGTCGGCCTCGAACCCGGCCGCCTCGAGCACGGGGATCCGGAGCGCCTCGAACAGGCGCCGCACGTACGGGAGCTGGCGCACGAGGTCCTCGGGCATCGCGGCGCGCCCGGCCTTGTACTCGGCGGAGAGCGCGTCGCGGAACGTCGGGCCGGGCGCGTCCCACGCGACCCCGAGGTAGTCGGGCCGCTCCTCGCGGAGCAGCTTCCAGAGCATCGTGCTGAGGATCAGCACGGCCTGGCTCGGCACGCCCTTCGAGGTCGAGAGGTAGCCGACGGCGTGGTAGGCGCGGAAGAGCTGCGAGGGGCCGTCGACGACGAAGCAGCGCGTCACGCCGCGGGGCCCTGCTCCACGAGCTCGGCGTACGCGGCGCGGACCGCGCTCGTCCGCTCGCGGTAGGCGTCGAGGAAGGCCGCGCGCGCGGCGAAGCCGAGCGCGGTCGCCGCGCGCGCGGGCATCGGCCCGGCCAGCTCGAGCGTGTCGGCCGGGCGGGCGCCGAGCAGGCGCAGCGCCGCGGACACGCGCCGCAGGAAGCGGTAGTCGTCCGCGAGCCGCGCGGCCCGCGCGGGCGCCAGCGCGCCCGCCGCGGCGAGCCCCCGGAGCGCGCCCGCGGTGGACGGGCAGCGGGCCTCCACGTGGTCGTGGCCGTGGACGAGCTGGAGCGCCTGGGCCAGGAACTCGACGTCCACGAGCCCGCCGCGCCCGTACTTGACGTGGAAGCGCCCGCGCGTCTCCCGGCCGAGCTCCCGCTCCATGCGCCGCCGCACCTCCGCGATCTCCTTGAGCGACGCGCGCGGCAGCGGCGCGCCGTACACGAGCCCCCGGAGCGCGGCGCGCACGCGCCGCGCGAGCGCCCGATCGCCCAGGACGAGCCGCGCCCGCGTCAGCGTCTGGCGCTCCCAGAGGTCGCCGTGCTCGACATAGTAGCGCTCGAGCGCCGCCACGCTCGCGGCGAACCCGCTGCCCTTGCTGCCGGGCCGCAGGCGGAGGTCCACCGGGAACGCGACACCCGCCGCGGTGATGTCGCCGAGCGTGCCCGCCAGCCGCTCGACCGCGAGGCCGTAGAACCAGTGGGCCTCGATGCGCTCCGCCCCGTCGGTCTCGCCGTCGGCGCCGAACACGACGAAGAGGTCGAGGTCCGAGCCGGTGATCAGCTCGCGCCCGCCGAGCTTGCCCATCCCGACGAGCACCGCCGGGATGAACCGCCCGGCGGCGTCGCGCGGGACGCCGTGCCGCGCCACGAGCGGCTCGAGCGTGAGGAGCCAGCCCGCGGCGAGCGTCGCCTCGGCGAGCGCGGTCATCTCGCGCGCGTAGCCGTCGATGGACGTGACGTCGAGCAGGTAGCGCCACACGATCGCGAGCTCCTCGGCCTGCTTCGCCCGGCGCAGCGTGTCGCGCCGCTCCAGCGCCGGCGTCCCCGGCGCGAACACCGGGGCGAGCGCCGCGCGGAACTCCCGCTCCGTCTTCGGCCGCAGCAGGCGCTCGGGGCCCGCGAGCGAGGCGAGGAGCTCCGGCTGCGCGATCAGGAGCTGCGTGAGCAGGTCGCCGCCCGCGCAGACCCGCACGAGCCCGACGAGCAGATCGGGATCGCCCGCCAGCAGCTCGACCAGCCCGGCGCGCGGGCCGGCCGCGGCGAGCAGGCGCTCGAACTGGTTCAGCGCCTCGTCCGGGGCCGGGCTCTTCCAGAGCGCGTCGAGCAGCGTCGGGTAGAGGCGCTCGAGCGCCGCGCGCAGGTGCACCGCGTACGGCACGAGCGGCCGGCCCTCGAGGATCAGCCCGAGGTTCAGGCGCGCGCGCTCGGGGTCCTTGAAGCCGGTCGCGGAGAGCGCCATCACGCTCGGCAGCCTGACGCGCGGCCGGGGCGCGACGGCGCCGGCCGCGAAGAACTCGCGGAACGCCCGGTGCACCGCGCGGGTCACGGCGCGGTGGCGCGCGAGGAACCGCCGCGCGGCGAGCGCGGGTGGCCCCGGGACGCCCACGCGCCGGGCGAGCCGCCCGACCTCGCGCGCGTCGTCGGGGAGCGTGTGCGTCTGGAACTCGTGCAGGATCTGCAGGCGGTGCTCGACGGTCCGCAGGTGGACGTACGCCTGGGAGAGCATCCGCCCGAGGTCGGGGGCGAGGTAGCCGCGCTCGGTCAGCCGGAAGAGCGCGCGCAGGCTGTTCCGCTCGCGGAGCCACGGGTCGTCGCCCGCGTAGAGGAGCTGGAGCGCCTGGACGAGGAACTCGATCTCGCGGATGCCGCCGCGCCCGAGCTTGACGTTGGTGGCCTCGCGCCCCTTCGCCGCGAGCGTCCGGTCGATCTCGCGCTTCATCGCGCGCACCGCGGGCAGCACGCGCGCGTCCACGCCGGGCCGGTACACGGCCTCGCGCACGAGGTCCATGAAGCGCGCGCCGACGGCCGGGTCGCCGGCCGAGACGCGCGCCTTGAGCAGCGCCTGGCGCTCCCACAGCTCCCCGCGGTCGCGGTAGTAGGCGCGGTACCGCTCGAGCGCCAGCGCGATCGCGCCCATCCGCCCCTCGGGCCGGAGGCGCAGATCCACGCGGAAGGCGTAGCCCTCGTCGGTCACGGCCTCGAGGAACGCGACCACGTCGCGGCAGACGCGGGCGACGTACTCGCCGGTGTCCACGCGCCCGGCCGGCCCGCCCGCGGTCTCGCCGTCGGCCCCGTACACGAACATGAGGTCGATGTCCGACGAGTAGTTCAGCTCCTCGCCGCCGAGCTTGCCCATCCCGACGACCGCGAGCCCGGTCTCGGCGCCGTCCGCGTCGCGGGGCGCGCCCCAGTCGCGCCGCGCCTCCGCCTCGGCGGCGCGCAGCGCCTCGGCGAGGCAGGCGTCGGCGAGGTGGGCGAGCTCGGCCGTCGTCGTGCCGAGGTCGGCGTCGCCCAGCAGGTCGCGCGCGCCGATGCGGAGCAGGTGGCGGTACTTGAAGCGGCGCAGCGCATTCATGCGGGCCTCGCGCGCCTCGAACGGCGCCAGCGCCTGGGCGAGGTCGGTGGCCAGGTCGTCGGCGAGCCAGACCCGCAGCGTGCCGGGCTCGAGCAGCCACGCGAGGTGGCTCGGGCGCCGGCGGAGCACGTCGGCGAGGAACTGGCTCGATCCCCCGAGCCGCGCCAGCAGGTGGGCGGCGCCCGGGTGGACGGCGAGCGTCTGGAAGAACACGCCGCGGTCGACGACCGCGGCGTAGCGCTCGAGGTTGTTGAGCGCCATGTCGGGGTCGGGCGCCGCGCCCAGCTCGGCGAGCAGGCGCGCGAAGGCGGGGGCGAGGAGCTCGGCGTCGCGGGGCGTGGGCGTGAGGCTCTCGACGTTCGCGGCCGCGGCGGCCGCGTCGGCGAAGCCGAGCCGCGTGAGCTCCCGCCTGAGCCGGCCCGCGATCGGGCCGGCCGCCGTGAGGAGGTCGGCCGGCGACCGGTTCAGACGGCCGACTCGCCCGTCTCGCCGGTGCGGATGCGGATCGCCTCGCCCATCGGCAGCACGAACACCTTGCCGTCGCCGATGGAGCCCGTCTTCGCCGCGCCCACGATCGTCGCGACGACCTTGTCCACCAGGGTGTCGGCCACGACGACCTCGATCTTCACCTTCGGCAGGAAGTCGACCGTGTACTCGGAGCCCCGGTACAGCTCGGTGTGGCCCTTCTGCCGCCCGAAGCCGCGGACTTCCGTGACGGTCATGCCGATGACGCCGATCTCGGTCAGCGCCTCCTTCACGTCGTCCAGCTTGAACGGCTTGATGATGGCCTCGATCTTCTTCATGCCGTCATACCTCCTCGAGGATCGGGAAGACGAGCGCGGACACGTGCGAGCTGATCCGCTTCAGGTTCGTGAGGATGTCCAGGTGGATCTCCGAGGTCTCCAGCGACTCCGCCAGGCCCGCGCGCAGGCGCGCCAGGTGCGACTCGCGCAGCTCGCGCTCGCGCTGGCGCATCAGCGGCCGCTGGTCGAGCACCTCCTGCGCGAGCCCGCGGTCGTTCGCGGCGAACGCGGCGAGCGCACGCTCGAGGTTCTTCGAGACCATCGCGTGGAAGTCCAGGATCTCGGCCCAGCCGGCGTCGGAGAAGCGCCGCCCCTGGTAGAGCTTCTTCCGCGCCAGCTCCATCAGGTTCTTGTCGATGATGTCGCCGATGTTCTCGAGGTTGCCGATGATCGAGATCAGCTCGATCTCCTTGCGCGAGAGGTCGGGGCCCATCGCCTCGCGACCGAGGCGGGCGAGGAAGAGCTTGATCTCGCGCTCGAGGAAGTCGACCTGGTCGTCGCGCCGCTCGACCTCCTCGAGCAGCTCCTGGTGGTTCGTCGCGAACACGACGGGCACGTCGCGCAGCATCCCCTGCACCACGTCCGCCATGCGCAGCGCCTCGCGCGTCGCCTGGCCGAGCGCGAGCGAGGGCTGGTCGAGCGCCCGCTCGTCGAGGTAGCGGACGCGGAACGGGTTGTCCCCCGGCTGGTCCTCCGGCACCAGCGACTCGATCGCGCGCGCCGCCACCGGCGTGAACGGCAGGAACACGAGGCTGATGCCGAGGTTGAACAGCGTGTGGGCGTTCGCGACCTGGCGGGCCGGGTCGGCGGCGGTCGTCGCGATCACCGCGGCGAACGGCTCGATGAGCGGGAAGACCAGCGCAGCGCCGAGGAGCTTGAAGGCGATGTGGGCGGTTGCGACGCGCTTGGCCTCGGCAGAGGTGCCGACGGAGGCCGCGAGCGCGGTCGCGCACGTCCCGATGTTCGCGCCGAGCACGATCGCGACGGCGCCGTCGAGGGTGAGCAGGCCCTCGGTGGCCAGCGCCAGCGCGAGGCCGATCGTGGCCGCCGACGAGTGCACGAGCGCGCTGAAGACCGCCGCGGTCAGCACCGCCAGGACCGGGCTCTCGCCGGCGGAGGCCAGGAGCTGGACGGCGAGCGGGTTCGTCCTGAGCGGCGCGACGCCGTCGAGGATCAGCTTGAGCCCCAGGAAGATCAGGCCGAAGCCGAGCAGCGCCTGGCCCACGTCCTTCCCGGCGCGCCGGCGGGCGACGAAGACGATCGTGAAGCCGACGCCGACGAGGAGCAGGGCCCAGTCCGTCAGCCGGAACGCGATGAGCTGGACCGTGAACGTCGTGCCGATGTCCGCGCCGAGGATCACGCCGAGCGTCTGGCGGAACGTCATCAGGCCGGCGGACACGAAGCCGATGAGCATCACGGTCGTCGCCGACGACGACTGGATGATCGCCGTGACCGTCGCCCCCGAGCCGAGCGCGACGACGCGGTTCCGCGCCAGGCCGGTCAGGAGCCCGCGCAGCCGGGCGCCGGCGGCCCGCTGCAGGCCCTCGCCCGTGAGCTGGATGCCGTAGAGCAGCAGCGCCATGCCCCCGAACAGCGCGAGGAGCACCGTCACGGCGCCGCCTCCCCGGGGGCGACGGGCGCGGCCTCGAACCACGCGCGCCGGGGCACGGCCGGCAGGTGCGTGGTGTCGTTGACCCGGACCAGGCGCGGCGGCCGCGCGATCGTCAGCGAGCCGTTGTCGAGCCGCAGGCGCCAGAGGTGGTTGAACGAGAGGCCCAGCAGGTGGCAGAGGTAGACGCTGATCACGCCGCCGTGGGCCACGACGAGCACGTCGGCGCCGTTCGGGTGCGCGGCGTCGATCCGCTCCACGGCGCGCAGCACGCGCGCGCAGACCGCCGGGAGCGGCTCGCCGCCGGGCGGCGGGCAGTCGAGCGGCGCCCGCACCCACGCCGCGTACGGATCGCCCTCGAGCGCCCGGACCTCGTCCACCGTGCGCCCTTCCCACTCGCCGAGCGAGAGCTCGCGCAGCTCCTCGAACGGCACCAGCGGGATCCCGGTGCCCGTGAGCGCGATCTCCGCGGTCTCGACCGCGCGGCGCATCGGGCTCACGTACGCGGCCGCCAGGGGCCGCGCGTGCACGGCGCGGCCGAGCGCCGCCGCCTGGGCCCGTCCGACGTCGGACAGCCCGACGTCGCTCCCGCCCTGGAAGCGCCGGCCCGCGTTCCAGGCGGTCTGGCCGTGGCGCGCGAGCAGCAACCTCACGGCGTCCCGCCCGCGGCGGCGCGCGCGCGGCGCAGGCGCGCGAGCGCCTCCTCCCGGCCGAGCAGCCCCAGCACGTCGAAGAGCGGCGGCGAGGCCGTGCCGCCCGTCAGGGCCAGGCGCGAGAGCTGCGCCAGGTCCACGAGCTCGAGCCCGAGCTCCTCCGTGAGCGCCCGGTAGGCGCGCTCGAGCGCCGCCGGGGTCCACTCGGGCTCGGCGCCGAGGCGCGCGCAGAGCCGGTCGAGGCGCCGGGCGCCCTCCGGCGTCAGGAACCTCTGCGCCGCCTTCGGCTCGTACGCGGCCGGCGGCTCGAAGTAGAAGCGCGCCCGCTCGACGAGCTCGACGAGGGTCTTCGCCCGCTCCTTGACGGTCTCGCAGATCGCGGCGAGCCGCGCGGGGTCGGCGGCCGGCGCGAGCCCGGCCGCGCGCAGGAACGGCGCGGCGAGCGCGGCGAGCGCCGCGCCGTCCTTGGCCTTGAGGTACTCGTGCGAGAGCCACTCGAGCTTGGTCGCGTCGAACACCGCGCCCGAGGCGGCGACGTCCTTGATGTCGAACAGCGCGACCAGCGCCTCGCGCGAGAAGATCTCCTGGTCGCCGTGCGACCAGCCGAGGCGCGCCAGGTAGTTCACCATCGCGTCGGCGAGGACGCCGGCGTCGCGGAACGCCTGCACCGAGGTCGCGCCGTGGCGCTTGCTGAGCCGGCTCCGGTCCGCGCCGAGGATCATCGAGACGTGGGCGAACGCGGGGACCGCGTACCCGAGCGCCTCGTAGCACAGGATCTGCTTCGGCGTGTTCGAGAGGTGGTCGTTGCCGCGGATGACGTGGGTGATCCGCATGGTCACGTCGTCCACGACCACGCAGAAGTTGTACGTCGGCGTGCCGTCGGTCCGGACGAGGATCCAGTCGTCGAGCTGGCCGTGCTCGAAGGTGACCGGGCCGTGGATCAGGTCGTCCACGACGGTTGCGCCCTCGGCCGGGATCGCCAGGCGCAGCGCGCCGGCGCCGAGCCCGCGCCCGCGGCAGCGGCCCGCGTAGCGGAACGTCTCGCCGCGCTGCTGGGCCGCCCGCCGCTGGCGGTCGAGCGCTTCCGGCGGGCAGTCGCAATAGTAGGCGCGGCCCGCCGCGAGCAGGCGCTCGGCGTGCGCGCGGTAGATCGCGAACCGCTCGGTCTGGCGGTAGCCCGGCGCCGGCGGGCCCTCGTCCCAGTCGAGTCCGAGCCAGCGGAGCGCGTCCACGATGGACGCGATGTGCTCGTCGGTCGAGCGCGAGCGGTCCGTGTCCTCGATGCGCAGGACGAACGCGCCGCCGTGGTGGCGCGCGAAGAGCCAGTTGAACAGCGCGGTGCGCGCGCCGCCGACGTGCAGGTGGCCGGTCGGGCTGGGCGCGAAGCGGACGCGGACGGCCGCCGTCATCTCAGTACGTCTCGAACAGGCGCCCCCACGGCGTCGCCGCGAACGCGCGGATCCGCGCCCGCCCGACCGTCGGGTACCAGAGCAGGTCGTGGTAGACGTTCGAGGCGAAGGGCGCCCACACGACGAGGGGCGAGTGGAGCAGCAGGCGCTTGAGCGGGCGCAGCGGGCCGCGCCGGATGAGCTGGTCGCCCCAGATCACGAGGCTCCGGCGCGTCTTGAAGCCCCGGCCGGCCCCGACGGCGTCCGCGTCGCCGACCAGCTCGATCCGCGCCGGGTCGGCCGTGCCGAGCCCGCGCTCGGCGCACATGCGGAGGTACGGGATGCCGAGGGGATCGAAGCCCATGACCTTCGCCGCGATCGCGTCGATCGCCACCTGGTCCTCGGAGGCCAGGAGCAGGTTGCCCACGCGCGGCACCATCGTGCGCGGGCCCGCGCCGTCGCCCATCACCGTGCCGTCCATCACCGCAAGCACCGACGGATGAAGTTCTCTCTGCATGTACATCAGATCGACAAGGACCTCGTGCATGTATTCGTGCGCGTAGTGCCGGACTTCCTTGAGGAGACCGCCAAAGCTGTTCTTGATGGCACCGGTTGTCGTCGAATGACCGTGGGTATTGTGGAGGATGATGCCATTTCCGACGAACGAGTGAGTATCACGAACGGACAGGTCATAGAGAAATGGCGAGTCCGCCGACTGGGAATACACATCGTCTACACGGTCCCAAGCGATGTCCTCGCTTGCGAGAAGACGCATGTAAGCCAGTTCGTTCGCGAATCGCCCATCTGAATCGGCTCCCGAGAATAGGTCGATGAACCTCGCGAGAATACGCCGCGTAGCCTCTGTCCGGCGGATCTCGATATTACTGACACCGGCCGGCATCCCCGTTGATGCATGTGTGAATCCCAACCCCTCACGGACCATTCGAAAGAGTGCCGGTGGAAGCGGCACTGTATCCCAATGACTCGGCTGACTCCCTCCCTTTCGCCGGAACACGTGCCCAGCAAGGCGTCGCCGCTTATGCCTGGACTTCAACCGTATCCATTGCGCAAGCCGAACAACGTCATCGCCGTAGATCGAGACCTTCGCGTATACAGCTGTCCAACCTCTCCTGCGATTGCTCTGGCTACACCGCACGTGCCTGATGAAACTGACAACTCCCAACCGGGCCAGCAGCATCTGCACCTGTCGAGCGAGTTTCTGGCTCTTCGTCGTGACGTGAACACCGTCACTGCAGACGGTTCCGTCGCCATCGAGATAGCCCTGGAGAAACGCCGCGATCTCGGCGTCTGGACAGCGGAATAGGACGTCCGGAACCGCCTTCGTCGCGGCGCTGGTTGGAAGACTGAAACCGAGGCTCTCGAAGAACGGCCTGAGATTCTGTGCGCAAAACCCGATCGTGATCCCACGGCGCACGGGGGTCGCGCGGAATAGCCTACGGCAAAGAGCCATGTAGTCTCGCTGGATCCCTGTATCACCGTTCGCCATCGATACGTCGAGACTCGAGTGATTGTCGCGCGCCCAGCCTTCCGCCATGAAATAGCCGAGCCAACGGCAAAATTCAGTTGACGTGACGTCCGGCGCAATGACCCAGTTCCGCTGTCCACGGCCAGGGACACCAGATGACCTCAGGATGTTACGAAGGGATGACCAAGGTCGCTCCAGCGCTTCCGCGATCTTCTTGACCGATGCTCCCCGGAGATAGAGGTGAACGATGCGCTTCTGGGTCGCTAGGTCGAACGACGGTCTCCTTCTGTATCGCAGACGGTCGACATCGATCACCTCGTGACCGAGCCGTGCCACGCGAGGAAGGGGCTGACTAGTGCCTGCCACGCGGATCCGCCGCGCGATGGCGATCCGGTCACCGACTCTCAAGCGCGCGGCCGGCGTCCAGCCTTCCGGCGTGAGGAAGGGGTGCTGAGGAGAGGTCGTCACCTCACGTCCCGTCCGTGTCCGCACGGTCCAGACCGTGCCGTCCCCGACGGGAGTCCGCCAGAAGTGTGTCGCATGGCCAGGCGTGAGCGAGCTGCCATCGAGCGAGACGATGCGGACCTCTCCCTCGCTCACCCGATCGCCGTCAGGAAGATCTCGGGTCGGCTCGCGGACCTGCCACTCCTTCACGAGCGCCTCGGCGCGGACGAGACTCCCGTCAGCGAGCAGGATCTCGGTGTCGGGATGAACGCACTTCACCGTGGGCAGGTGGAGCACGTTTTTCCCGACGTACATCTTCGGGATCTCGATCCCCTCCGGGAAGATCGCGTTGAGCCGCAGCAGCGGCGACCGGAAGCGATGGACGACCCACTCGACGTCGGGGAGCGGGATGAACGGGAGGCCGTGGCGCCGCAGCACCGGCGCCCACCGGTTGTTGCGGCAGCCGGCGACCGGGTTCGTGACGACGGTCTTGTTCTCGACGGGGAAGAGGCGCGCGCGGTCGAAGCCGTCCTCGAGGAGCGTGCTGAGGACGCCGTCCACCTGCCAGGGCTGGCTCGAGCACGCCGGGAAGTACTTCGTCCACGACAGGTTGAGCTTCAGGATCAGGTCCTGATCGCGCCGCAGCACCTGATCGTACTTGACCAGCCGCATCAGCCGCCCGTAGTCCTCGACGACGGTCTCGGGACGGGTCCGCAGGATCGCGACCTGACTCGCCATAGACTTCGATTCTACTCCAGCCGCGCGCCGTAGATGATCAGCAGGACCGCGAGCATCCAGCCGAGCGCGTTCAGCAGGAGCGCCCGGTCGCCGAGCAGGAGCTCCGACGGGTTGCCGCCGAGCTGGCGCCGGTAGAGCAGGTAGAGGTAGCGGAAGATCCCGTAGAGCACGAACGGCAGCGTCGCGGGCAGGAGCCGGGTGTCGAACTTCGCGACCGTCTCCGGCGACATCGTGTAGAGCGCGTACGCGGTGACGGTGGACGCGGTGACGACCGCGATCATCTGGTCGAGGAGCCCGGGGCTGTACTCGGCGAGGATCGGCCGGTGCGCTGCCGCGTCGTCCTGGAGCGACAGGTACTCGTACCGCCGCTTGCCGAGCGCCAGGAACAGCGCCAGCAGGATCGTGCAGATCAGGAGCCAGCCGGACATCTCCACGCGGATCACGACCGCGCCGGCGACCGCGCGCAGCACGAAGCCGCTCGCCACGACGAGGACGTCCACGATCACGACGTGCTTGAGCCACGCGGAGTAGGCCGTCAGGAGCACGACGTACGCGACCGCGGTCGCGAGGAACGCGGGCGCGAGCAGCGCGGCGGCGACGAGGCTCGCGGCGATCAGCAGCGCGGCCGCGGCGACGGCGACGCCGACGCCGAGGCGGCCCGCGGCGAGCGGCCGCCCGCGCTTGCGGGGGTCCACGCGGTCGCGCTCGCGGTCGGCGACGTCGTTGAGCAGGTAGACGGCCCCGGAGAGGGCGCAGAACACGAGGAACGCGGCGAGCGCCGTCCAGACGGCGGGCGTGAAGAGCTTCTGCGCGAAGATCAGGCCCGCGAGCACGAACAGGTTCTTGACCCACTGCCGCGGGCGCAGCGAGACGAGCACGGCGGCCAGCGTGCGCATCGGCCCGCTAGAGGCGGAGGACGTTGGGCGGGACGGGCGAGAGGCTGCCGGTCGCGTTGCGCGTGTCCACGACGAGGCGCGCGTCGCGGACGATCGCCTTCCAGTCGTAGCCGTCGTGCGGCGTGACGATCAGCACCACGTCGCGCCGGCCGAGGTCGGCGGCGCTCCAGGCGATCGACGCGAGCGTCGTCGCCCCCACCTGCACGGCGGGCACGAGCGGGTCGTGGTACGCGACCTCCGCGCCCTTGCGGGCGAGCGTCTCGAGGATCTCGAGCGCCGGCGAGTCCCGCGTGTCGCCCACGTTCGGCTTGTACGCGACGCCGAGCACGAGCACGCGGGCGCCGCGCAGCGCGCGCCCCCGGTCGTTGAGCGCGTCGGCGACGAGCCCGACGACGTAGCCGGGCATCTGGCGGTTGATCTCGTCGGCGAACGCGATGAAGCGCGGCTCGTAGCCCTCGAGCCGCACCTTCCAGGACAGGTAGTGCGGGTCCGAGGGCAGGCAGTGGCCGCCGAGGCCGGGCCCCGGGTAGAAGGGCATGAACCCGAACGGCTTCGTCGCCGCCGCCTGGATCACCTCCCAGACGGAGATGCCGAGGCGCCGGCACATGATCGCGAACTCGTTGACCAGCGCGATGTTGACGGACCGGAAGGTGTTCTCGAAGAGCTTCACCATCTCGGCCGTCTCGGGCCCCGACACCGGCACGACCTGGCCGGCGACCCGCGCGTAGAGCGCCGTCGCCAGGTCGCGGCACGCCGGGGTGAGGCCGCCGACGACCTTCGGGATCTCGCGCAGTGTGTACTTCCGGTTGCCCGGGTCGATGCGCTCGGGCGAGAACGCGAGGAAGAAGTCCTCCCCCGCCCGGAGCCCCCGGGCGGCGAAGCGCGGCAGCAGGATCTCCTGGGTCGTCCCCGGGTACGTGGTCGACTCGAGCACGACGAGCTGGCCGCGCCGGAGGATGCCGGCGACCGCGTCGGCGGCGCCGACGATGAACGAGATGTCGGGCTCCTTCGACTTGCCGAGCGGCGTCGGCACGCAGATCACGATCGCGTCGGCCTCCGCGAGCACCGCGACGTCGGTCGAGGCGGACAGGCGCCCCGACGCGACCAGCCGCCCGAGCGTCGCCGTCGGCACGTCCTCGACGAAGCTCCGCCCGGCGCGCACGTGCTCGACCCGGCGCGCGTCCAGGTCGATCCCGAGCACGCGCGCGCCGGCCTCGGCGAAGGCGACGGCGAGCGGGAGCCCGACGTACCCGAGCCCGATGACGCCGACCGTCGGCGTCCCGGCGAGCCGCTCGCGGAGCGCGTCCGCGGCCGTCACGCGACCCGCTCGCACGCCTGGCGGACCGCCGCCGCCACGCGCTCCAGCTCCTCGTCGGTCAGCTCGGCGAAGCACGGCAGCGAGCAGACCTCGCGCGCCGCGCGCCACGCCTCCGGGAACTCCCGCTCCCCGCCACCGCCGAACAGGGGCTGGCCCGGCACGGGCAGCGGGTAGTGGATCGCGGCGCCCACGTCGAGGTCCGCGAGCGCCTTCACGAAGGCGTCCCGCTGCGCGTGCCGCACGGTGAACAGGTGGTAGACGTGCCGCGCCTCGGGGCGCTCGACGGGCAGCCCGAGCGGCAGCCCCGCGAGCCGCGCGCGGTAGCGCGCCGCGATCCGGCGCCGCGCCTCGGTCCACGCGGCGAGCCGCGCGAGCTTGACGCGCAGCACGGCGGCCTGCAGCTCGTCGAGCCGGCTGCAGAAGCCGAGCTCGACGTGCCGGTACCGCCCGGCGTCGCCGTGGTGCCGCAGCCGGCGGACGTGCTCGGCCAGGTCGTCGCGGTCGGTGACGACCATGCCCCCGTCGCCGCACGCGCCGAGGTTCTTCGTCGGGTAGAACGAGATGCACGCGGCGTCGCCCCACGCCCCCACGGGCCGTCCGGCCCACGCCGCGCCGACCGCCTGCGCCGCGTCCTCGATCACCGCGAGCCCGCGGGCGCGCGCCAGGGCGACGATCCGGTCCATCGGCGCCGGGTGGCCGTACAGGTGGACGGCCACGATCGCGCGCGTCCGCGGCGTCACGGCGCGCGCGGCCGCGTCCGGATCGAGCGCGAAGGTGCCGGGCTCGATGTCCACGAACACGGGCGTCGCGCCGAGCATCGCGATCGTGGACGCCGAGGCGACGAAGCTGAAGGCGGGCGTGAGGACCTCGGCCCCGGGCCCGACCCCGGCCGCGGCGAGCGCCAGGCGCAGCGCGTCGGTTCCCGAGGCGACGCCGATCCCGTGGCGGACCCCCGACAGGGCCGCCAGCTCGGCCTCGAGCGCCCGCCCCTCGGCGCCCAGCACGAACTGGCCGGAGTCGAGCACGCGCGCCATCGCGCGCAGCAGCTCCTCCCGGAGCGCGGCGTGCTGCCGGGTGAGGTCGAGGAAGGGGATCACTTGAAGCGCGGCCCGGCGGAGTCCGTGCCGGTCCCCAGGCGGGTGCTGAGCGCCTGGCCGATGCCCAGCAGGTTCAGCGAGAAGCGGAACTCGTCCTCGGCGCGCCCGCTGCCGCCCGCCACCGCGCGGTCCACGTACTCGAGCAGGAGCCCCCAGCAGTCGAAGCGCAGGTCGACGCCGAAGCGGTTCTCGACGAACGTGGCCGACCGGATGTCCCAGAACGTGTGCGCGCGCAGGGCGAGGTGGCGCGTGAGCTCGGAGGTGACCCCGGCCGTGAGGAAGCTGACCGAGGCGCGGTTGGGCGCGCGCCCGCCCAGGTTGTAGGTGCCCGGGACCTGGACGAACTCCGGGACGATGCCGGCCATCGAGCCGGCGCCGAGCTGCTGCTTCGTGTAGCGGGTGCCGAGGCTGGCGGTCACGTAGGGCACGCTGAACGCGAGGTCGCTCGTCAGGGACTGGAGCCCCGCGCCGTCCACATTGTAGCTCGCGTCGCCCCGGAAGCGCAGGCGCGCCGTGGGCTGGACGATCAGGTCGGCGGCGACGTTGCCGATGCGGTTCTCCTGGAAGTCGTACGCGTGGGCGACGACGAAGCGGACGAGGTCCACGCGCACGGCCTCGGTGCCCACGGGGCTCACGGTCTTGCCGCGGATCCGGTTGGTGATCGAGTACTCGAGCCAGCTCCCCTCGGGGACCTGGTCGATCCGCGTCGTCCAGGCGGGCAGCCCGTAGAAGTTGTCGCCGAGCAGCCGCACGTAGCGCACGCGCGGCTCGACCGAGTGGAGCAGCGCCTCGAACCCGCCGGCCCCCCCGGGCCGGTACACGCGCGAGACGCGGCTCTCGAGGTCGCCGCCGAACTCGAGCAGGCGTCGCACGCGCGGGTCGGTATCCGTCTGCTCCACGCTCTCGCCGTCCACGAGCCGCATGCCGGTGACCGTCCGGTCGTACGCGGTGACGCGGCCGCCGACGAAGGGCGTGAGCGTCGCGTAGCCGGCGAGGGAGATCGGGCGCGACACCTGCGGGCGCAGGTCGAGGCGCGCGCCCTCCGACCCGAGCTCGCGCACGAAGTTGACGACACCCGCGTCCACCTGGTAGAGCAGGCCCGGCAGCCCCGGGACCTGCTGGCGGGTGCCCTGGACGGTGAGCTCGGGCAGCCGCTGCAGCTCGACCCGCCGGGTCGTCGTCAGGTCCTGGTACCAGAACAGGCGCCCGACGACGTTCCAGTTGTCCCAGCTCCGCGTGAGCGACAGGTTCGACTCGGCCCGCTGCGTCGCGCGCCGGGCCAGCGAGTCCTCGTACACGCGCAGGACGCCGTCGTCGGAGACGCCGTTGAGGTCGGCCCTGAGCGACAGGCCGGGGGCGATCAGCCAGTCGTGCTTGAACGCCGCCCAGCCGCGGTCGTCGCCGGTCTGCGCCGTCTCCTTCACGTAGAAGCCGCTCAGCGCCCCGCGCTGGCGGTCCGAGAGCACGTAGCGGTACTCGCCGGCGGCGCCGAGGCCGCGGCGCTCGAAGAGCTCGAGGGAGAGCGTCGCGTCCTGGCTGTCCGAGATCGCCCAGTAGAAGGGGATCTCGGCGAAGAGGCCCTTGCGGCTCGAGGTCCCGACCTGCGGCGGCAGGAAGCCCGTCTGCCGCTCGCGCCGGATCGCCGCGGCGAAGAACGGCACGAACGGGATGAGCGGCACGCCCTTGACCCAGAAGGAGGCGTTCGTGCCGTAGATCATGTCGTCGAGGTCCGCGGTGGCCTCGCCGAAGCGGAACGACCAGGCCGGCGAGTCGTCCTCGCAGGTCGTGAAGATGCCGCGGCGCACGCGATAGACGGACTCGCTGAGCCGCTCCATGCGCTCGCCGCCCAGGCGGTAGTACGGCGCCGCCCGCGCCTCGCCGCGGTGGACGACGCCGGTGCCGGTCTTGATGTTGTAGTCGATGCGCTCGCCGGTGAGGCGGTCCTCGCCGTCGTAGAAGATCACGTGGCCCTGCGCGGTCGCGTCGCCCGTCGCGCGGTTGATCTCGACCCGGTCGGCGAGGAGCCGCGCGGTCCCGCGGGTGATCTCGACGTGGCCGGTCGCGACCGTCAGGTCGTCGGGGCCGACCTGCTCGATGCGGTCGGCGAGGACGGTGACGTCGCCGCCCGCCGTGGCGACCGTGACCGGGGCCGGCGCCTGCGCGCTGGACGGGGGCGGGCTCGCGAGCAGGGCCCCCGCGCAGAGCAGAATCGTCGCGTACCGCCGCACTGTCACTGTCACGAAAGTCCTCGTCAGAAAAGGAACTCTATGCTATCAGCCCCCTTTTCGACGCAGCAAGGTTTATCGCCCCCGCGCGCCGCCCGAAGGACGTCGCCGACGAGGAACAGCGAGCCCGCCACACAAAGGATGGGGGTCCCTCCCGGCGCCGCCGCCACCGCTAGCGCTTCCTCCGCCGAGGCGGCCACGCGCACGTCGGGATGCGGCGCGGGCAGCGCCCGGCGGAGCTCCTCGGGCGCCGCGCTGCGCGCGCTCGAGGAGCGCGTGAGGATCAGCCGCCGCGCGCACGGCGCCAGGGCGGCGAGGATCGCGCGCGCGTCCTTGTCGCGCGAGATCGCGAGCACCAGCGTCACCGCGGCGTCGCCGAAGGCATCGCGCAGCGACGCCGCGAGCGCGCGCGCCGCGCCCGGGTTGTGCGCGCCGTCGAGGACGAGCCAGCCCTCGCGCCGCCGCGCGAGCTGGAAGCGGCCGGGCCAGCGCGCGCGCGCGAGCCCCACGCGGATCGCCGCCTCGTCCGCGCCGAGCTGCCGCGCGGCCGCGACCGCGAGCAGCGCGTTCGAGGGCTGGAAGCTCCCGAGCATCCCGAGGTGGAGGTCGCGGAGCGCGAATCCGGGGCCGGCGCAGTCGATCCGCTGCCCGTCGAGGTCGCGCTGCACGAGGGAGGCGTGGAGGTCGCGCCCCTCGAGCAGGAGCGGCACGCCGGCCGCGCGCGCCCGGCGCTCGACGATCGCCGTCACCTCGGGCGTCTGCGCCGCGGCGAGCGCGACGGCGCCGCCCCGGACGATCGCCGCCTTCTCCTCGGCGACGGCGGCGAGGGTCGGCCCCAGCACCGCCGCGTGGTCGAGGTCGATGCGCGCGAGCACGGTCGCGGCCGGGACACCCACCGTCGTCGCGTCGAGCCGCCCGCCGAGCCCGACCTCGAGGACGGCGTCGTCCACGCCCTCGCGGGCGAAGTGATCGAGCGCGAGCGCCGTCGTCGTCTCGAACATCGTGGCGTCGAGCCGGGCGACGAGCGTGCCGAGCGCGTCCACGCCGTCGGCGACGGCGTCCTCGGGGATCGGCGCCGCGTCCACCCGGATGCGCTCGCGGAACGACACGAGGTGGGGCGAGGTGTAGAGGCCGACGCGCCGGCCGGCGGCCCGGAGCACGGCGGCGAGCATCACGGCGACCGACCCCTTGCCGTTGGTCCCGCCGACCTGGACGATCCGGTAGCGCTCCTCGGGACGGCCGAGCGCGGCGAGCAGCGCCTCGATCCGCTCGAGGCCCGGGCGCATCCCCGCGTGCTCCCCGCCGCGCAGGGCGAGGAGCCGGGCGACCGCCTCGGCGTACGTCATCCGGGCGGCGCTAGCCGGCGGCGGGCGGCCGGTCGGCGAAGAACGCGAGGATCCGCCGGAGCGTCTCCTTGAGCTCGCGCCGGTCCACGATCGCGTCGATCTGGCCGTGCGCGAGCAGGAACTCCGAGCGCTGGAACCCCTCGGGCAGCGGCTGCCGGATGGTCTCGGCGATCACGCGCGGCCCCGCGAAGCCGATCAGCGCGCGCGGCTCGGCGAGAATGACGTCGCCGAGCATCGCGAAGCTCGCGGTCACGCCGCCCGTCGTCGGGTCGGTCAGGACCGAGACGTACGGCAGCCGCCGCGCGCCGAGCCGCTCGAGCGCCGCCGACGTCTTCGCCATCTGCATGAGCGAGAGGATCCCCTCCTGCATGCGCGCGCCGCCGGAGGCCGAGACGATGACGACGGGGACGTGCTTGTCGATCGCCAGCTCGATCGCGCGGGCGAGCTTCTCGCCGACGACCGAGCCCATGCTACCGCCGAGGAAGCCGAACTCGAACGCGCAGAGCACGCTGGGCAGGCCGCCGATCCGCGCGAGCCCCGTGACGACCGCCTCGTCCGTCCGCGTCTTCTGGGCGGCGGCGCGCACGCGGTCGCGGTACTTCTTCGTGTCCTTGAAGCCGAGCGGGTCGGTGGTCTCGAGGTTCGTGTCGCGCTCCTCGAAGGAGCCGGGGTCGGCGAGCAGCGCGATCCGCTCGCGCGCGGAGATGCGGAACGGGTAGTGGCACTTCGGGCACGCGCGCCCGGCGCGCTCGACCTCGGCGCGGTAGATGATCTCCTTGCAGGAGTCGCACTTGATCCACAGGCCCTCGGCGATCTGGACCGTGCTCGCCTTGCCCTCGGACCCGTCGGTCTTGCGCTTGAACCAGGGCAACTATTTGTTCTGGGTGGGGCGACCCCCCCCAGACCCCCCCGGCTGCGGGCGCGGCCGGTGACTCTCCCCAGACCCCCCCGGCTGCGGGCGCGGCCGGTGACTCTCCCCAGACCCCCCCGGCTGCGGGCGCGGCCGGTGACTCTCCCCAGACCCCCCCGGCGGCTCCCGCAGCGGCGCTTTCAGCTCGGCGACGAAGCGCTCGACGTCGGCGGCGAGCGTGGGCGCGCCCGCGCGCTCCTCGACGAGCCGCACGAGCGCCGAGCCCACGATGACGCCGTCGGCGAGCCGGCCGACCGCCCGGACCTGGTCGGGTCGCGCGATGCCGAAGCCGACGCACACCGGCTTCGTCGTCACCAGCCGGAGCGTGCGGATCTGGGCCCCGAGGCCCGGCGGCAGCTCGTGCCGCTCGCCGGTCACGCCCGTGAGCGAGACCACGTAGATGAAGCCGCGGCTCCGGCGCGCGATGAGCCGGACGCGCGCGGGCGTCGAGGTCGGCGCCACGAGGTGCACCAGGTCGAGCCCCGCCGCGCGCGCCTCGGCCGCGAGCGGGTCCGCCTCCTCGGGCGGCAGGTCGACGACGAGCACGCCGTCCACGCCCGCGTCGGCGGCCGTGCGCGCGAACGCCTTCAGGCCGAACGCGAGGACGGGGTTGTAGTAGGTGAAGAGCGCGAGCGGCACGCCGACGTCGGCCCGGAGGGTCGCGACGGTCTCGAGCACGCGCGGCAGCGTGGTCCCCGCGGCGAGCGCGCGCGCGCCGGCCCGCTGGATGACGGGCCCGTCGGCGAGCGGGTCCGAGAACGGCACGCCCAGCTCGACCAGGTCGGCGCCGCCCCGCGCGGCCGCGGCGACGAGGCGGCGCGTCTCGTCGAGCGATGGGTCGCCCGCGGTGAAGTACGCCACCAGCGCGCGCTCCCCTCGCCGCCTGAGCGCCGCGAACGTGTCGTCGAGGCGGCTCATCCGAGCTCCACGCCGAGCGCCCGCGCGACGACGTGCACGTCCTTGTCGCCGCGCCCGGACAGGCCGACGACGATCGACGCCGAGCGCGGCAGCGTCCGGGCGAGCCGCATCGCGTACGCGACGGCGTGCGCGGACTCGAGCGCCGGCATGACCCCCTCGAGGCGCGTGAGCGCCTGGAACCCCTCGAGCGCCTCGGCGTCGGTGACGGCCACGAACTCGAACCGGCCCGCGTCGCGGTAGTAGGCGTGCTCGGGGCCCACGCCGGGGTAGTCGAGCCCCGCGGAGATCGAGTGCGCGGTCGCGATCTGGCCGTCGTCGTTCTGGAGCAGGTAGGACATGCACCCGTGCAGCACGCCGACCGCGCCCGCGGTCATCGACGCGCCGTGGCGGCCGGTCGCGAGGCCCTCGCCGCCGGGCTCGACGCCGACGAGGCGCACGCGCCGGTCGCCGATGAACCGGTGGAAGAGCCCGATCGCGTTCGAGCCCCCGCCGACGCAGGCGACGAGCACGTCGGGCAGGCGCCCGAGGGCGGCGAGGGCCTGGCGCCGGGTCTCGCGGCCGATCACCGCCTGGAAGTCGCGCACCATCATCGGGTACGGGTGCGGGCCGAGCGCCGAGCCGAGCAGGTAGTAGGTCGTGCGCACGTTCGTCACCCAGTCGCGGAGCGCCTCGTTGATCGCGTCCTTGAGCGTGCGGCTGCCCGCCTCCACCGGGATCACGCGCGCGCCGAGGAGCCGCATGCGGAAGACGTTCAGCGCCTGGCGCTCGATGTCCTCGGCGCCCATGTACACCTCGCACTCGAGCCCGAGCAGCGCCGCGGCCGTCGCGGTCGCCACGCCGTGCTGGCCCGCGCCGGTCTCGGCGATCACGCGGGGCTTCCGCATGCGTTCGGCGAGGAGCGCCTGGCCGAGCACGTTGTTGATCTTGTGGGCGCCGGTGTGGCAGAGGTCCTCGCGCTTGAGCCAGATGCGGGCGCCGCCGCAGTGCTCGCTGAGCCGCGAGGCGAGGTAGAGCGGCGTCGGCCGGCCCGCGTAGTCGGCGAGGAGCGCGGCCAGGCGCGCCTGGAACCGCCGGTCGCGCCGGGCGCGGGCGTAGGCGCGCTCGAGCTCGACGAGCGGCGCCATGAGCGTCTCGGGCACGAAGCGTCCGCCGAAGCGGCCGAAGTGGCCCCGGGCGTCCGGGAGCGCGGCGGCCCGCGTCACCTGACCCCCTTCGCCGCGGCCACGAACCGCCGGACCTTGTCCGGGTCCTTGCGCCCGGGCGCGGCCTCGACGCCCGAGTTCACGTCCACCGCGTAGGGCCGGACGGTGGCCACGGCGCGCGCCACGTTGTCGGGCGTGAGGCCGCCGGACAGGATGATCGGGATCCGCGCCTCCGGCGGCGCCATGGCCCCGAGCGTGCGGAGCATGCGCCACTCGATGGGCTCGCGCGTCTCGCCCTCGCTCCAGCGCGCCGCGCTGTCGAAGAGGATCGCCCGGGCCACCGACCGGTAGCGCAGCGCGCCGAGCCAGTCGCGGATCCGGTACTCGGGCAGCCCCTCGATCGTGGAGGTCGGCGGGAGCTTGATGGTCTTGATCACCGGCAGCGCGTGCTCGGCCAGCGTCTCGGGCGGCTCGTCGCCGTGGAACTGGAGCGCGCGCAGCCCGCACGCCTCCGCGACGGCCTTGACGTGGCCCGCCGGGTGGTCCCAGAAGACCCCGACCGGCGTCACGAACGGCGGCAGCCGCCGGACGATCGGCGCCACCTGCTCGGGCGTGACGAAGCGCGGCGTGCCCTCGACGAAGATGAAGCCGAGGGCGTCGGCGCCCGCCGCGACCGCCGCGCGCGCGTCGCCGAGGTTCGTGATCCCGCAGATCTTGACGCGGGTCATGGGCGCAGCGTGAGCTCCCGCACCTTCGCGGCGACGTCGGGCGCGCGCACCAGGCCCTCGCCGACCAGGACCGCGCGGACGCCCGCGGCGGCGACCCGCCGCACGTCGGCGGCGGTGAAGAAGCCGCTCTCGCTCACGACGATCGGTCCGGGCGGGATCAGCGGCGCGAGCTCGAGCGTGGTCTCGATCCGCGTCTCGAACGTCCCGAGGTCGCGGTTGTTGAGGCCGACGACGCGGCTGCCCGCGGCGAGCGCCGCGGCGAGCTCGGCCGCCGTGTGGCACTCGACGAGCGCCGCGAGGCCGAGCCCCTTCGCCGCGGCGAGCAGGTCGCGCAGGAGGGCCGGCGCGAGGATGGACACGATCAGCAGCACCGCGTCGGCGCCCGCCGCGCGGGACTCCCAGAGCTGGTACTCGTCGAGCGTGAAGTCCTTGCGGAGGAGCGGCACGCCGACGGCCGCCCGGACGGCGGCCAGGTCGTCGAGGCTCCCGTGGAAGTACGTCGCGTCGGTCAGCACCGAGATCGCGGCGGCGCCGGCCGCCGCGTAGGTCCGCGCGAGCGCGGCCGGGTCGACGTCGGCCGCGAGCACGCCGCGCGAGGGCGACGCCCGCTTCACCTCGGCGATCAGCGCGACGCGGCCGGGCGCGGGCCGGAGCGCGCCCTCGAAGTCGCGCGGCGCCGCGAGCCCGCGGCACGCGCGCTCGAGCGCGGCCCGCGGGCGGGCGGCGCGGCGGCGGGCGAGCTCGCCGCGCGTGTCGCGGACGATGTCGTCGAGGATGCTCATCCCCGCCGGCGCAGCGTCTCGAGCGGCACCCCGGCGAGCTGGTCGAGGACGAACTCGCGCAGGGTGCGCGGCGGCGGCAGGTCGCGCACGATCCGCCCGCGCCCCACCAGGGGCCTGAGCAGCGGCTCCCACGCGCCCCCGTCGGCGGGCGGCGCCTTGCCGGCCGGCACGACCACGGTCTCCCGCGGCGCGCCGCGGGAGACCGTGACCTCCTTGGCGCCCGACCACTTGCCGCGCTTGGCCACGGGCCGCCCCTCGATCTCCGTGATGTCCAGCGCGAAGTTCAGCACCGGCGCGTTGGCGATCGAGGTCCCGACGCCGTAGCCGTCCACGAGGGGGTTGAGGGCCTGGATCTCGTACTCGTCCACGCCGCCCGAGGCGAGGATCTTCACGTGCGTGAAGCCGCGCAGGTCGAGCTCCCAGCGGACCTCCTCGAGGATCCGGTAGAAGTCGCCGCGGCGGGACGACGGCGTGTCCAGGCGCACGGCGTAGAGGTCGCGGCCGAGCGCCTCGGCGACGCGGATCGCCTCGAACTTCTCGTCCTGGAGCGTGTCGATCAGCGCGACCCGGCGCACCTTCGTGTCCACGACCTCGTGGAAGGCGCGCAGGGCCTCGACCGTGTCGCCGACCATCAGCACGAGCGCGTGCGGGATCGTGCCCATCGGGTCGGCGTCGATCAGCTCGGCCGACTTCGTCACCGCCACCCCGTCGCAGCCGCCGACGAACGCGTTGCGCTCGATCATCGGCGCGAGCGCCGGATGCATCCGCCGCGCGCCGAACGAGATCACCTGGCGCTCGCCCGCGGCCTTCTTGCAGCGCGCCGCCTTCGTCGCGATCCCCGAGGCCTGGCAGAGCAGGCCGAGCAGCGCGGTCTCGTACTGCGCCCACTCGACGTACGTGCCCTCCAGGCGCAGCACGGGCTGGTAGGGCTCGAAGAGCGTGCCCTCGTCCATCGCCCACACGTCCACGGGCACCCCCGCGAGCAGGCCCGCGGCCTCCTCGACGCCCGCCAGGATGCCCCACTGCCAGTCGTCGGGCAGGCTCTTCACGTAGACCTCGGCCTGGACGCGCTGGCGGTCGCCGCGGTGCCTCAGGATCTGGACGGTGCGCGCGAAGTAGACGTCGGAGACGTCGCCGCTCTTGATGTCGGCGTCGGAGGCGGTGTGGAACGGGCGCCGTGGGGTGCTGGCCATGGTGGTTCGGGCCGGCAGGGCCGGCCCGAAGTGGACGAAATTCTGGCAGAACCGCCCCGGCAAGTCAACGCGAGCACCCGGCGCGCGGCCCTAGCGCGCATTATTCACGAACGGTCATCGCGCGAGGCGGGCAGGGCCTGTCGCAGGGTGCGGCCCCCGCGGGGCCGGCGCCGTCACCCGTTCGCCCGAACGCCGCGCTGCGCGCGGCGGACGGGACGAAGGGGGCCCACAGCGCACGGCCCCGCGGGG
>Ga0209751_10000845_pt1 | contig 32335 bp, 35 predicted proteins | sample RifCSP13_1_FD_184019 | JGI IMG/M metagenome (GOLD analysis project Ga0209751, IMG submission 184019) | Soil microbial communities from Rifle, Colorado - Rifle CSP2_sed 13_1 (SPAdes) (version 2) | ecosystem: Environmental > Terrestrial > Deep subsurface > Rock core/Sediment | place: Rifle...
AGGTGACGGAAAAGTGGTCGACATAGTTGCCTGTCGGGCCATAATCGTTCAGCGCCGGGGCGGAGCAGGAAACGATGTTGCCAGCGCCCCGCGAGACAAGCCAATCGTGATCGTCGGCCAACCATTTCTCGCGCTTGGCCTTTTCGCAATCCTGGAGCGCGCTCACTGAAGCCATGCCATTGCAATTGAAGCCAATGTTGTTGCCGCCGCCCCAGTAAGTGACTGAAGGGTTCACAGCACCTTCAGCCTGGGCGGGTTTAACCATCGTCATCGACGAGATCACGATGATCGAAAGATAGAAAACGATGGATCGTAGAACAGACCGGACAAATCCTGTGGCATCGAACTCTGGCGCAGCCATCATTTTTCTCCCTGTTTATACAAAACCCGTCTTTCCGGCAAACTCGAAAACAGGTTCGGTGTTATGTCCAGTGTGAGTGGCGTAAATGTGAGTGGCGTAAAAAGCGAGCTTGCCTGACAACACTCTGACGCGCAGCTTAACCTTATCTATAGTAATGTCATTGGGTAGCTGATGAAGGGTAATGAATAGCAGACAAATGGGAACTTTCAAATGAGGGGTAGGTTAGCAGGGTGTTGAAAAACGCCGTTCGCTCTGAGCGTAGCGCAGCGAAGTCGAAGGATAATTTTGATAACCATAATTTGTAATGTTTCGACTCTGCGGCAAAATCCGCCGTGTAGCCTGTCCTGAGCGCAGTCGAAGGGCTTAACACGAGCGGTCATCGGTGTTTTTCAACACCCTGTTAGAGATCTAATGTGGAAGAGGTATCGGCGCTGCTCTGAATTTGAACTGTTTTATTGCAGGATCTCACCGTGCGCCAGGAGCGGCGCGCGCAACAACTTGAAATCCCCGGGCGAGACATATTGCAGCAACGGTTTTTCGCCGCCGCCCAGCGTCACATCCAGACCGTGCTGAGGATACAGCCAGTGCACCGTGCCGGACCTGGTTTCGCGTATGCGCTGAGACGGCGCGCCGAAGCGTTTGGCGAAGATGGCTTCCTCCAGGCGCACACTGGGCAAATAGGTAAGGCTGGCAACCGGAGCATTGCGCACCCGCGCCAGATCATCGGTGCTCAGGGTGATACGTTTGCCGCTGGAGGTGCTGTTCATGCGCAAGCCCCGGTTAAATATTCCCTCCAACTCATCCGGCGGCACCGCGATAGTCAGCACAAATTTCGCTTTCAGACCATTCAGGTTGAGTTCGTCAAAGAACGCTTCGACCAGCATCTTCCCGTCGCCGGTCTTGAACAGGCTTACCTCAGCTTGCTCCTGGAATACACGCTCGAGCTCGTTCAGGGGACTCTGTCCCAGTGTGATGCCGAACACGCGGGATGTACCGGGGGTCGGGTGCGTGATATTCCAAGGGAGGGTGTCAGCGGTCTGCTTGGCAGGCTCTGGCAGCATCAGGAGGATGGAAATTGATACAACGGTGAGCGCGATAACGCCCCAAACGATTCTTTTATTCATGTGTCATTCGTTTTGCGAGCCGCCGCTTTGCGGCTTGCCTGCTTGACCTGCTTCCCCGGGTGGCGGGTAGTAAGCGACAGCACCGGCAGGTACTTTGCCGATTTTCGCCTGGTGCTCGGCATCAAATTCAATGATGATGAGTCCCAATACTGCCACCATGAAGGGCAATACGCCAAAACCGCCGGTGAGCGCCAGGGTAGAGACTGTCTTCAAGCCCATCGCATGTCCGCCATAATAGAGAGCAAGGCTGAGAATCCCCAGCGCTAAAAACAGAGAGAGGAACAGGCGGGCACGTTTGGCTGCGAATTGCCAGTGACAGCGTATAAACCAGGAGGGTTCGCTGGTAAGCGAACGCTTTGCGCTGATCAGGATGTAACCGAGCAATACCAAAGAAAGGACGACCATCAGAATCATCGGGATGTTGCTCAGCTTGATGAGAGTCAACGCCATCAAAAAAAGAAAAATATGGTTGACGACCAGGTTGAACAGCAAAACCGCGTGTAAATGGCGTGCGCGTTTTTTCTCCGCTTCACCGGCTTGAATATCAGTCATAGGCTGCATCTTTAACGATGTTGGTGAAAATCAGGTTGCGCATAATCCGTCCGGGCCGGCATGTTGTCAAATCAACATGAGCCATCATGAACCTTTAAGGCAAGCCTGCAAGCCCGCCAGGTTGAGAATCTCGATAGACCTGATGTGAATGTGTATCAGACCGCGTTGTTGAAGCAGCGAAAAAGTGCGGCTGATGGTTTCCAGTTTCAGGCCAAGATAGCTGCCTATTTCCTGGCGCGACATGCGCAACTGGAATTGTGCCGGCGATAGCCCGCGAGCCGCGTAACGCTGCGACAGGTTCAGCAGGAATGCCGCCAGCCGTTGTTCGGCACGCATCGAGCCGAGCAGCAGCATGATACCCTGGTCGCGAACGATCTCGCGGCTCATGATCCTGTGCAGGTGACGTTGCAGGCTGGGCAATTCGCGGCTCAGCGCCTCCAGCTTGTTGAACGGCAACTCGCATACCTCGCTGCTTTCCTGTGCGACCGCGTCGCAAGTGTGGCGGTCGGTGCTGATCGCATCCAGGCCGATGATTTCACCGGCCATCTGGAATCCGGTCACTTGCTCGCGTCCGTCCTCATGAAGCACCTGGGTCTTGAACGAGCCGCTGCGAATGGCGAACAGCGACTGAAACTTGTCGCCGCTGCGGTACAGATAGTCACCGCGAGCGAATCTGCGCTTTAGGTGGCTAAGCTCGTTCAGTTGCCGCATTTCATCGTTGCTGAGGTCGACGGGCAGGCATAACTCCCGCAGATTGCAGTCGGAGCAGGCCATTCTGAGACGGGGCAGCGAAACTGGTCGTTGCATATCAATTACCCTTAAAATTCAGCGCTTAACCAGCGCTATAGGCGGGTCAGAAACCCGCCCCGGCGAGATGCACATCTCACCGGATGCGCAGGAATATGACATGGATTTTGACATATATCAAACCGGTATTGTCGAATAGCTGTCATAGTGTCGCGACATTTTATGGAGGATTTATGGTTAATGCAGTAAATCAACTGGTTGTTGACTTGGAACTAATACGCAGGCTGGACAAGAACGGCCCGCGTTACACGTCTTACCCGACCGCAGACCGTTTCGTTGAAGCCTTTAACGCCGAGACCTACGCCCAGTGGGTGGCCAAGCGGGAGATCGGCGGCATCGCGCGTCCCTTGTCGCTGTATGTCCATATCCCGTTTTGCAACACGCTGTGCTTCTACTGTGCCTGCAACAAGGTGATCACCAAGGACAAGAGCAAAGCCGCCGAATATGTGCGTTATCTGATCAAGGAAATGGCCATGCAGGCGATGCTGCTCGGCCCGGACCAGGTGGTCGAGCAACTGCACTTCGGCGGCGGCACGCCGACATTCCTCAGCGATGATGAGATCCGCCAGGTGATGGCAGCGATCCGCCAGCACTTCAAGCTGGTTAAGAACGGCGAATATTCCATCGAGATCGATCCGCGCAAGGTCAGTGATGAAACCATCGCGCTGCTCGGTGAAGTGGGCTTCAACCGCATCAGCCTGGGCGTGCAGGATTTTGATGCAGAGGTGCAGCGCGCGGTGAACCGAATCCAGAGCGAAGAAGAGACGCTGCGGGTGATCCATGCGGCGCGCGCCAACGGCTTCAAGTCGGTCAGTATCGATTTGATCTACGGCTTGCCCAAGCAAACGCTGGAAGGCTTCGGCGTGACGCTGGACAAGGTGATCGCCGCCGATCCCGATCGTTTGTCCATCTACAACTACGCGCACATGCCGACGATGTTCAAGCCGCAGCGGCGTATCCACGAGGAGGATCTGCCGGCACCGCAGGTGAAGCTGGACATTCTCAGCATGGCGGTGAACAAACTGACCAAGGCAGGCTATGTATACATCGGCATGGATCACTTCGCCAAGCCGGAAGACGAACTGGCAGTGGCGCAGCGCCAGGGCCGGCTGCACCGCAATTTCCAGGGTTATTCGACCCATTCCGACTGCGACCTGGTTGCGCTCGGCCTGAGTGCCATCGGCAAGATCGGGCCGACCTACAGCCAGAATTTCCGCGAACTGGAAGATTATTACGATGCGCTGGACAGGGACGTATTGCCCATCATGCGCGGCATGGAATTGAATGCTGACGATCTGGTGCGCCGCGCCATCATCCAGGCATTGATGTGCCACTTCGAGCTTTCCAAGGAATCGTTCAACATCGCCTACCTGATCGATTTTGATCAGTACTTCGCCACCGAGATGAAGGAGTTGCGCGAATATGAGCGCGAGGGCCTGCTGGAGATATCGCCGCAAACGATCAGCGTGACGCCCAAGGGGCGCATGCTGATACGCAATATCTGCATGGTGTTCGACAAATACCTGCGCACGCGGAAGGAGCATGCCACCTATTCCAAGGTGATTTGATACAACTACTGATGAAACCACTAGCCATTCCGCTTCGTCACCAAAAAACGTTGGCCGAGCGGCTGGCTATAGCCATCTGACTAAGTTGGCAAACTACGCCAGCCAAGTCATTGGTTATAGGCGTAGGGGCAGGATAAATTTGTTCTAAAAAATCAACGATGACTGATTTTTTATGAACCTTGTGCAATCAAAAAGTAGTAGGGTGGATGCGCTGCGCTTATCCACCCTACATTTTTCGCCGAGAACAAATTTACCCTGGGCGTAGGGGCGGGTTTGAAACCCGCCCGCCTTTCATCCGTTATAATCCACCCCTGTCTTTTCTGCCGGGGCGAGCATGAACAAAATCCTTAAATACAGTTTGCTGGGCACGGCTGCGGTGGCCGGCATCGCCGTGGCGGGTATCGCTTACGTGGCGCTGACTTTCGATCCCAACGACTACAAGGCGCAGATCATCCGGGCGGTGAAGGACAGCAAGCAGCGCAATCTGCGCCTCGACGGCGACATCAAACTGACGTTCTACCCCAGCATAGGCGCTGATCTAAGCAAGGTTTCGCTCTCCGAGTTCAGGAATGACAAGGAATTCGCGGCGGTAGCATCCGCTCGCGTCTCGCTCGCGCTGTTGCCATTGCTGGTCAAGCAGATAGTGGTGGACGAGGTCGCGGTGAGCGGTTTGAAAGCCAGGCTGGTCAAGCATAAGGACGGCACGACCAACATCGACGATCTGCTGGGCAAAGACGAGAAGACCCAAGTGGAAAAGAAGAAAGATGACGGCCAGCAGGTGAAATTCGACATCGCCTCGGTGTCCATAGCAAACACCAACCTGACTTATCGCGATGAAGGAACCGGTGCGCAATACATCATCAAGGATTTGAACCTCAAGACCGGGCGCATCGCCATCGGCGTGCCGGGCAAGATCGATCTATCGGCCGGCGTGCAGGCCAATCAGCCCAGGCTTGACATCACCACACAACTGAAGACCACCCTGACGTTTGATCCGGACAGGCAAAAGTACCGGTTGGAAGGCATGGATTTGCAGGTCAGCGGCGCGGTTCTCGACATCAGCAATCTGAAGGCAAAAGCCAGCGGCGACGTGAGCGCCAATCTGGCTGCGCAGGAATTTTCCGCCCAGAAATTTACGCTGAATGCGACGGGCGTGAAGGCCAAGGACAACTTTGATGTCGCGTTGAATGCGCCGGCATTGAGCCTCAGCAAGGACAAGCTCTCCGGCGACAAGCTGGCGCTTAATGCAAAACTGGATGGCGCTTCCGGCAATATCGCGGCAGTCCTGTCGGTGCCCGGCCTGGAAGGCAGCCTGAAATCTTTCAAGGCCGGCGCGCTGAACCTGGATTTGAAAGTGAAGCTGCCCCAGCCCATGCTGGACATTGCCGCGCAACTCAAGACCACATTGACCCTTGACCCCGAGAAACAAAACATCCAGTTGAAAGGATTGGATCTGCAGGCCAGCGGATCGGCTCTCGACATCAGCGATCTGAATATCAAGGCCAGCGGTGATGCGAGCGCCAATCTGTCCACCAGGGAATTTGGCGCCAGGAAATTCTCTTTGCACGCAACGGGCAAGAAAGCCAAAGACAGTTTCGAGGTCGCGCTGGATGCGCCGCAACTTGGCCTTGCCAAAAATATATTCTCCGGCGACAGGTTGACGCTGAATGCCAAATTGGACGGCGCTTTCGGAAATGTCACCGCCGGCATGTCGCTGCCGGGCGTGGAGGGCAATGAGCAATCCTTCAAGATCAGCGCGCTGGCGCTGGACCTGGATGTGAAGCAGCCCGAACAAGCTTTCAAGGTCAAGCTCAGTTCGCCGGTGTCCGGCAGCGTCAAGGCGCAGCAAATCAACCTGAGCAACCTTGTCATTGCGGTGAAAGCCACCGGCGACAAGCTGCCGAACAAATCGGTGAGCAGCGAAATGAAGGGCAGTGTGCAAGTCGATGCCGCAAAAGAAAGCGTGCAGGCGAATCTTGCCGGCGGTCTGTTGCAAAGCAAGGTCAAGGCAAAAGTCGGCGTGAAGGGTTTTGCCAATCCTGCGATCAATTTCGATGTGGACGTGGATCAGTTCGATGCCGATCTGTATCTGCCAAAACCGCCGGCCGCTGCTGCGGCGCCGAAAGCAAAGGAGCCGGAGCAGCCGCTGGATCTGTCCGCGCTGCGTACGCTCAACCTGGACGGCAGCCTGCGCATCGGTACACTCAAGGTGGCGAACGTCAAATCCAGCCAGGTGCGCCTGGATGTCAAGGCGCATAACGGCCTGGTGAATCTCAATCCGCTGTCCGCCAATCTGTATCAGGGCAGCATGAACGGCAGCCTGAGCGTGAATGCGCAAGCCACGCCCAGCATTGCCATCAAGCAGAATCTGAGCGGCATCAATGTCACCCCTTTGCTCAAGGATGCGCTGGAACTGGACATGCTGGAGGGCAAGGGCAACGTTGCCGTCGATCTCACCATGCAGGGCAACACCATCAGCGCGATGAAGAAGGCCGCGAACGGCAGTCTGTCGCTGAATCTGGCGGACGGCGCGATCAAGGGCATCAACCTGCCGAAGCTGGTGCAGGGCGTACAGTCCCTGGGCAAGAGCAGCTCGATGCAGACCCTGGGCATGAACAAGGACGAGAAGACCGGGTTCAGCGAATTCAAGGCGAGCTTCAAGGTGAAAAACGGCGTGGCGCACAACGACGACCTCTCGGTGAAAGCGCCGATGCTGCGTATCGCCGGCAATGGCGACATCGACATCGGCAATGACAGCCTGAATTACACGACCAGGGTCACGCTGTCCAAGACAGAAGGTGGTGGCACAGCCACCTTGCCGGTGCAACTGAGCGGGCCGTTCACCGACCTCAAATACAAGGTGGATTTCGGAGCGATGCTGGCAGATGTCGCCAAACAGAAGCTCGATGCCAAAAAGGAAGAGCTGAAAGACAAGGCAAAGGAAGATGCCAAAGCCAAGTTGCAGGAAGAGTTGAAGAAGGGTCTGAAGGGCTTGTTCAAATAATCAATAGATAAAACTCCCTCTGATGAAACAACTAGCCATTCGACCAGGCTGTCAAATAACAACAGCCAAGTCGCTGGTTATAGCTCCCCCTTGTCAGGGGGAGAGCACGACCGCTCCTCCCCTGCTCCTCCCCTGACAAGGGGAGGCCGGGAGGGGTTGGGGTGGCTGGGAGGGGTTGTAGGGTATTCCCGCATGAGCAGTTTCGCTTCCCGTCTGATCCGCTGGCAGAAACAACATGGCCGCCACGATCTGCCTTGGCAATCCGCGAGTGCCTACCATGTGTGGTTGTCGGAGATCATGCTGCAACAGACGCAGGTTGCCACCGTCATTCCGTATTACCAGCGATTCATCGCCTCGTTCCCGGCCATCGCCGCACTCGCGGCTGCCAGCGAAGAGCAAGTGCTAACGCACTGGAGCGGCCTCGGCTATTACGCGCGCGGCCGCAACCTGCACCGTGCCGCGCGGATCATCGTCGAGCAATATGGCGGCGAATTCCCGCGGCGATTAGAGCAGATTCTCGAACTCCCCGGCATCGGCCGTTCCACCGCTGCGGCGATCTGCGCGCTGGCCTTGCACGAGCGCCGAGCGATACTGGATGGCAACGTCAAGCGGGTGCTGGCGCGCTACTGCGGAATTGAAGGATGGTCTGGGAACAAGAAGGTTGAAGAACGACTATGGCAGCAGGCAGAAGCACTGCTACCGCAAATTATAAATGCCGTCATTCCCGCGAAGGCGGGAATCCAGTCATCAAATAAAACTGGGCTCCCGCCTTCGCGGGAGCGACGAAAAAAAGGTTTGTCGAGCAACTCCGACATCGCCACCTACACCCAAGCGCTCATGGACTTGGGTGCTACGCTGTGCACGCGCAGCAAGCCGAAGTGCGGTGACTGCCCGGTGTGCAGTGATTGCGTTGCGCTCAATACCGGTCGCGTCAATGAATTGCCCGCACCGCGCCCGAAGAAGGCCGTGCCGGAACGGCATGCCATCTTCCTGCTGCTGATGCACGGCAACGACATCCTGCTGGAGAAACGTCCCGGCAGCGGAATCTGGGGCGGGCTGTGGTGTCCACCGCAATTCGACGATGAGGAAGCGGCCAAGGATTGGTTCGTACAAAACGAAATGACCGCGAGTCAAGGAGAAAGGCTGGAGAAATTCAGCCACACCTTCACGCACTTCAGGCTGCACATCACGCCGCTGAAGATTCAGCTCTCGCGTAAACCTTTGCGTGCTGCGCAACCCGGCAGTGTGTGGCTGGATGTGGAGGAGGCGCTGGGGGCAGCGATACCGACGCCGGTGAGGATGATGTTGAATAAGGCCGTTCGTGGTGAGCCTGTCGAACCATGAATGGCTGGAAAAAAACAACACCGTCGGGGGTAGTCCGACAGCTTCATTCGCCCCACTTCTTCATCAACTCCTGCTTCACCCCAAGATGATCGAGAATCCGCGCCACAACAAAATCCACGATGTCCTGCACGCTCTGCGGATGGTGATAGAAGCCCGGATTGGGCGGCATGATGACGGCTCCGGCGTGCGACAGCTTGAGCATGTTCTCCAGATGGATCGCGGAGAAGGGCATCTCGCGCGGCACCAGGATCAGTGTGCGTTTTTCCTTGAGTATCACGTCGGCGGCGCGGGCGATCAGGTCGTCGCTGATGCCGCCCGCGATCTTGCCTAGCGTGCCCATCGTGCAGGGACAGACCACCATCGCGTCGCCGGGGTTGGAGCCGGAAGCCATCGGCGCGTACCAGTCCTGGATGCCGAACACCTTCAGCTCGCCGCTGAATTTGCCCAAGCGTTCCGCGAACATCTGTTCCGCTTCCTGCGGGCGGTTAGGCAATACGAAATCCAGTTCCTGCTTGGCGACGATCTGCGCGGCTTGTGTATAGACCAGGTGAACGCGCTGGCCGCTTTGCAGCAGGCATTCGAGCAGGCGCATGCCATAAGGCAGACCGGATGCGCCGGTGAATGCGAGAGTGATGGTTTTCATAACTTAGGGTCGCCGGGTCAAATCCCCTCTCCCCCAGCGGGAGAGGGGCGGGGGAGAGGGTGGTTTTGCGTATTATCCATGAATCGCGCCGCGATCAAACCGTTCACCGTGCCGAATATCAGTGCCGCAGCAGCGAAGACGGGAATCAGGTAGGCGATACCGGCATGCGGGATCAGCCACAAATATACCACCAGCATCTGTCCGGTGATGTGCGCGAAAGCGGCGTAGATGCTGTGGCTGACCGGGCCGAACCAGCGCGCTGGCAAATGCCGGGCAAAAGCCAGCACGAGCAGGCTGAGCACTGCGCCAGACAGGCTGAGAAAGAATCCCGGCGCCAGAAAATTGCCGAACAGCAGGCTCCCTGCCACCACGCGCAACAGCGAGACCCACGCCGCCACGCGCCAGCCGTAACGTGCCAGCACGATCAGCGTGACGATGTTGGCCAGCCCGGGCTTCACGCCGGGCAGCGGGGAGGGGATGGCGTTCTCCAGTATCGTCAGGCCGAGCGCCACTGCCGCCATGCGCGCGATGCGGTGGTCTTCGGCGGTGGTGTTTAAGAGGATCGAGGATTGAGGAGAGCGTAGCGAGGAGTGGAGGATTGAGGGGTGAGTTAACAGTCCAACCCCTCCCAACCTCCCCTTGTCAGGGGAGGAGCTGCTGTCCTGTTCTCCCCCTGACAAGGGGGAGTTAGAGGGGGTTAGGATTTTTCCTTGCTCCTCTTTCTTCATTTCTCGATCCTGATTTTCAGTAGTTGAGGCTGTCATATTTCTTCCTGCTGCCGGCCAATTCGACGCTCACCTGGTTGGGCAGGCACAGCGCGATCTCCCCGGCCTGTTGCAGCCAACCTTGTCTCACACAATATTGGCGCGGGCTGGGGTCGGAGGTTATGCGCGCCTTGCGCTGCCGGATGCTGATGATGCTTACTCCAAGAGGCCCGGGCACTTCGATTTGCTGGTCGCGCGACAGCGGCATTTCGCGGAATATTTTCCCGCCGCTGCGGATGATGGCCTTGTCGGCAAGGTCTCCGCTCCAGAGTTTGAGCGTGATCAGCACCACGCACACACTGCCCAGCAACAGCGTCAGCCAGTCGCCGGGCTTGAGGTGTTGCAATGCGTCTGAGTACATGATTACTGGCTCAGCTCGCGATGGCGCACCAGTACTTGCTGCTGATGCTCGAAATAACGTGCGAGTTTTTCGGCGAGATAGACCGAGCGGTGCTGTCCGCCGGTGCAGCCGATGGCAACAGTCAGGTAGCTGCGATTATCCGCGACGAAGCCGGGTAGCCAGCGTTCCACGAAATCGCGTATATCGCTGAACATATCCTGCGCGCTTGGGGTATTGTCCAGAAATTCGATCACCGCTGCGTCGCGCCCGGTGAGCGGTTGCAGCACCGGATCATAGTGCGGGTTGGGCAGGCAGCGCACATCGAACACCAGGTCTGCGTCCAGCGGAATGCCGCGCTTGTAGCCGAACGATTCGAACAACAGCGTCAGGCGGGCGCGATCCAGCTTGATGAATTGTTTGATCCAGGCGCGAAGTGCATTGGCATTGAGCTCGGTGGTGTCGATGTGATGGCCGATGTCGCTGATCCCGGTGAGCAACTCACGTTCTTGCTGCACGCATTCGGGCAGCGTGCGAGCTTTTTTGTCATTGGCCAGAAGCGTGGCGTCGCTGAGCGGGTGCAGGCGGCGTGTCTCGGAAAAGCGTTTTACCAGCGTGTCGCTCTGTGCATCCAGGAACAGCACATGCACATCCACGCCCTGCTGCTTGATCTGTTGCAACAGGGGCGGCAGGCGTTGCACGCTGTTGGCACTGCGCACGTCTATGCTCACTGCGATATTGTGATAGCCGGCCCGCTGCAAGTGTTCCACCAATGCGGCAAGCAGGTCTGCAGGCAGATTGTCCACGCAGTAGTAGCCGCTGTCTTCCAGCACCTTGAGCGCGATGCTCTTGCCGGAACCTGATAGGCCGCTGATCAAGAATAGCTGCATCTGGCTGGATTTCAATCTTCTAGAAGCAGTTGATCATGCCGCGCAATGAATTCCTGCATGCTGTCGATACCGCGCTGTTGCAGCACAAAATTGCGCGCGGCTGCTTCAACCAGTACCGCAAGGTTGCGCCCTGCGACCACCGGGATATTCACAGTGCTGATGCTCACTCCGAGGATATCCTGATGCGTTGCATTGAGCGGCAGGCGTTCGACTTGCGAGAGGTCGCCACCGGGCGGACGATGCAGATGGACGATCAGCTTCAGGCTCTTTTTTCGCCGCACCGCCGTTTCGCCGAACATGATGCGTATGTTCAATACACCCAGACCTCGCACTTCGAGAAAATCGCGCAGCAGTTCCGGGCAGCGCCCCTCAAGCGTATCCGGTGCGATATGGTGCAATTCCACGATGTCGTCGGCAACCAGTCCGCCACCGCGGGTGATGAGTTCCAGCCCGAGTTCGCTTTTGCCGACCGCGCTTTCGCCGGTGATCATCACGCCGACACCCAGCACGTCGAGCAGCACGCCGTGGCGTGTGGTGGATTCGGCGAGCTCCTTGGCGAGATAGTGTCTGATCAGCCACATTAGTTGCACGCTGGGTTTGGGGGAGCAAAACAGCGGAATGTGCGTTTGGTTGGCGAAGGCGATCAACTCCGCCGGGATGTCGCTGGTACCCGCCACGATCAGGCAGGTCGTGCCGCTTTGTTCGATCTGCCGGAACGCGTCGCTGCGCTGGTCCACGCTCAGGGCGCGCAGATAATCCAGCTCGATCTCGCTCAAGACTTGCACCCAGTTCGGGTGGATCAGATTGAAGTGGCCGACCAGCCCTTTGTTGGAAGCGGTGACCTCGCTGCTGTCGATGATGCGGTCGGTACCATCCGCGCCGGCCACGCGGCTCAATTCAAGCCGCGCCTGCTTGTCCTCGAACAGCTGCCGGATGTTGACCTGGCTCATGCCTTGCTGTTCCAGTCATAGAACAACTGATGGATGCTGACAGCGTCTTCGCAGGCGAGCAGACGATTGCGGAATTGCGCATCGCTGAACATCTGTGCCAGTTCACCGAGAATCTGCAGATGCATATCGGTGGCGCGGTCCGGGACCAGCAACACGAAAATCAGATTTACCGGCATTCCATCCGGTGCATCGAACGGAATCGGATGCGTTGTTTTCACAAATGCGGCAGTCGCGTCGCGCAGCTTCGCGATACGCCCATGCGGAATGGCCACGCCTTGTCCCAGGCCCGTTGATCCCAGCTTTTCGCGCGCGAACAGGCTGTCAAAAACCGTGCTGCGGGCGATCTGCTGGTTGTTCTCGAATAACAACCCAACGCGTTCGAATACGCGTTTCTTGCTGGTGGACTCGCTGTCCAACAGGATATTGTCGGGAAGCAGAATCTTGCTGATAAGGTTCATGTCGGTGATCAATACGGGTAAAAATAGGTGGCAATGGTGCTGCCCGTTGTAGTTACTCTGCCGGGCTGTGTTTGCCCGTATCATCATGGCGGCGTGCCGACAGTTTTTCCTTGTGCTTCATCACCTGGCGATCCAGCTTGTCCACCAGCGTGTCAATCGCGGCATAGAGATTTTCATCATCGCATTCCACGAACAGGTCCTTGCCGCTGACGTGTATGGTGGCTTCGGCTTTTTGTTTCAGTTTTTCAACTGAAAGGATGATATTCATGTCAATCACATGATCGAAATGACGTTTGATCTTGCCGAATTTTCCATTCACATAGTCGCGAATGGCGGGGGTGATTTCAAGATGGCGTCCGGTTAGCTGGAGATTCATGACATGATCCTTTTGTTAGAGTGATTTACGGAGATTCACCGGGAGGATATGTAATGCTTCCCGGTACTTTGCTATGGTACGCCGGGCGACGACGATGCCCTGCTGTGCCAAGATTTCTGACATACGACTGTCGGTGAGCGGTTTGTGCCCGTCTTCCGCGCTGACCAACTGCTTGATCAACTCGCGTATCGCGGTTGAAGAGCAGGTTCCGCCGCTTTCAGTGGACAAGCCGCTGCAAAAGAAATGCTTGAATTCATAAATGCCGCGCGGAGTCAGCATGAACTTTTGTGTGGTGCTGCGCGATATCGTGGATTCGTGCAACTCCAGGGCATCGGCGATTTCGCGCAATACCAGCGGGCGCATGCCGATCTCGCCATGCTCGAAAAAATTGCCTTGTCGTTCCACAATGGCTTCCGCTACGCGCAGAATGGTGTCAAAACGCTGCTGCAGGTTTTTGATCAGCCACTTCGCTTCCTGCAACTGTGTGGCGAGTTGCGAGGAATTGTTGTCACCGCGCTGTTGCAGGATGTTGGCGTAAATCTGATTGACACGCAGCTTGGGCATCGCCTCGGCATTGAGTCGCGCGCGCCATTTGTTTTTGTATTTCTCCACGATCACGTCTGGCACCACGTAATCGGCGATACTTTGGCCGAACTCCGCGCCGGGCTTGGGGTTCAAACAGACAATCAGGTGTTGTGCGGCGCGCAATTCGTCGTCTGAGCAGTGCAGCAGTTTTTTGATCTTGGCGAAATCATGCGCGGCGAGCAGATCCAGATGATGGCTCACCAGACGGATCGCCAGTTCGAGGTGCGGGGTGTCATCCGGGAACGCCTTGAGTTGCAGTGCCAGACATTCGCCCAGATGGCGGGCGCCCAGTCCGGGCTGGTCCAGATGCTGCAGTTGCACCAGCGCGGTTTCCAGATCATCCAGTGTGATTCCGAGTTCGGCGGGCAACAGCTCGGCCAACTTCTCCAGATTCTGTGCCAGATAACCATTCTCATCCAGTGCATCGATCAGCAATCCGACTACCTTGCGATCGCGGTCATCAAGAGAGCTGGTGGTCAACTGGCTGTGCAGATGAGCCCGCAGGCTGGCTTGTTCTGCGGCCTGCTCCGGGTAGGTTTCGTCCTCGTCGTCCTCGCTGCGTGCCATGCCGCCGCCCCCGGTATTCCAGTCGGCGGGTTCGTTGCCGAAATCGTCAGCGCCACGGTCATCGCTATCGCTATGGGTTTGCCCGGGCTCGTCATTGGCGGTGCTCGGGGTGTTGCGCGGTTCAGCAGTGAAGATACCGGACGCGGATTCATCGGCTACTTCCAGCAAGGGATTTTCCTCCAGCATGCGCGCGACTTCCTGATGCATGTCCTGGGTCGAGAGTTGCAACAAACGAATAGCCTGCTGCAACTGCGGGGTGAGCGTCAGTTGCTGGGACAGCCGGAGTTGGAGAGCGGGTTTCATTGCTTGCGTTTGTTCAGGAATTCATCTTCTGTCGTATTTATCACCACGAAGCTCACGAAGAGCACGAAGGGTTGAGCACTATAGCAAGTGCATTTCATACGCCGACTCCGCCAATCAAAACCCAATCTCTTGATTGAAAAACGAATCAAACGTCACCTTCGCGTCCTTCGTGAGCTTCGTGAGCTTCGTGGTGAATAATTATATTAAAGCTTGAAGTGTTCTCCCAGATATACTTTCCTCACGCCCTCATTATAGATGATTTCATCCGGCTTGCCTTCCGCCATTACCGAGCCGGCATTGATGATGTAGGCGCGATCGCAGATGCCCAGAGTTTCGCGCACATTGTGGTCGGTGATCAGCACGCCGATGTTGCGGTTTTTGAGGAAGCGGATGATTTTCTGGATGTCAAGCACGGCGATGGGATCCACGCCGGCGAACGGCTCGTCGAGCAGGATGAAACGCGGGTCGGTGGCCAATGCGCGCGCGATCTCCACACGCCGCCGCTCGCCGCCGGACAGGCTGATGGCTGGATTGCCACGGATGTGAGTGATATGCAGGTCTTCCAGCAACCCTTCCAGGCGGCTCTGTATGTCTTCATCGGAAAGCTTTTGCAGCTCCAGCACGGCGCGAATGTTTTGCTCCACCGTCAGACGCCGGAAGATCGACGCTTCCTGTGGCAGATAACCCAGCCCCAGACGTGCTCGGCGATGTATCGGCAGGTGGGTGACATTCGTGTCATCAATGAATATCTCCCCTCCGTCCGCGGCGATCATGCCCACCATCATGTAGAACATGGTGGTCTTGCCCGCGCCGTTAGGACCGAGCAGGCCGACCACCTCACCGCTCTTCACCGACAAGGAAGCATCCTGCACCACGGTTCGTGAACCGTATATCTTCTTCAGGCCGATTGCGCGCAATTCACTCATGTTTATTCCGGGGAAGCAGGTATCTTGCCGGGTGTGATGGGCAAGGCGTCCTGGGTGGATGGGTCTGACGCGTCCGTTTTTGGCTTGGGTTGCAAAACCGCGCGAACCCGCCCCGGCTTGGTATACATAGAGCCTGCGCTGCTGCTCACCTGGAAGGTTTCGGTCTTCATGCTGTAAGTGATGTGATCGCCGCGCACTTCGTCCAACTCGCGTGTTACACGCGCCTGCACATAGAAGTCCACCGTCCCGGTGCGAGTGTCATATTCGATGCGTTCGCCATAACCTTCCACATATTCTTCCAATCCTTCGCGCTTCTGCCGGAAACTGGCGGTATTCCCATATGCCTTGGCCTGCTTGAAGCCATCCTTGTGTTTCACCACTTCAATCCTGTCACCGAGTATCAGCATGGTGCCCTGAGTCAATCGCACATTGCCGGTGAAGGTGCTGGTTTGAAGCATATCGTCGATCAGCACCTGATCGGCTTCCAGAGACAACGGTTTGTCGCGGTCGGCGCGTTCGGCAAAGCAAGCCGGTATACATGCCAGCAAGGCGGTTGCCAATAGCAGGTTTTGCAGCCCATGCGAAACTCTGGCTTGACCATCGTGCCGAAAGGCCAGGCACATTTCCCTAATTGCCAGGTGGCACATATTCACTTCTTACTTTGGAGAGCAGTTTGATGGTGCGCGTCTTGTTGTTCAGTTCCATGCCGACCGCATTCACAGTGGTGTGCGTTTCGATAAAAGTGACAGCCCGGTTCGATCTCACCAAATTCTGATCCGGGATGATGTGCAGATACTCGGTTTTCAGCATAAATTGATCCTGCTGCGTACCAGCCTCGCGCAGTACTTCGACGTCACCCTGCAGAAACAATTCATCGCCTTTGCTGGAGATGGTACCGGTCTCTGCTGTGACGAGTATTGCCGGACGATCCTCGGCTAGCAGGGTAATACGCGGCACTTCGAGTGCGGTGCTATCGTCATCCGGGTAATGCAGCATCTTTTTCGCGTTCATGATGAAGTGCGGCGTTCCCTGCTCATTCAGCCTGATTGCGGAAAAGTTTTCCACTATGGAATCGGGATCGTGGCGCGCGCTGCTGTCCGGCTTGACGGGTTCCGGCTGCGCCTGCTGGTTCAGCCAATAGGTTGCCCCCAGCAAGCCAAGCAAAGGCAACAACGGCAGCCAATAGCGGACACGGGTGGCAATGGTCATTGCAAATAAGGGTACAGCTGCTTATCCAGCGTTCCCTGCGCCGACATGATCATCTCGCAGGTTTCACGCACTGCGCCTTGTCCGCCATTGCGCTGCGTGATGTAGTGGGAATGCTCGCGCACCAGCAGCGGAGCATCCGGCACCGTGATCGCCATCCCGACATGGCGCATCACGGTAAGATCGACCACATCGTCGCCCATGTAGGCGGCAGCATCACGCGGAAGCTTGAGTTTATTGAGCAAGTCGACCATGGTTTCAAGTTTGTTTTCCACACCCTGATAGACATGCACGATACCCAGATTTTCCGCACGGGCTGCGACGCAGCGCGACGTGCGTCCGGTGATCAGGGCGATCTCCACCCCGCTGGCACGCAGCATCTTCAGACCATGCCCATCCAGCGAATTGAAGCGTTTGAATTCTTCGCCTGAATCGGAATAATACAACCCGCCGTCGGTCATCACGCCATCCACATCAAAAGCGACCAGGCGTATCAATTTTGCACGGCTTGTCAGCATGGCTATTCTCCTAAATAGATCGTAGGGTGGGCACAGTTTTATCGTGCCCACGCGGGCCAAACAGCGTGGGCAAAAACCTGCCCACCCTACACAAATCAAATCACTTTCGCATGCAACAGGTCGTGCATATTGAGTGCACCGACCAGCTTGTTCTGCTCATCCACCACCAGCATCTGGCTGATGTTGTATTTTTCCATTAGCTGCACCGCCTCGGCGGCGAGGCGGTCCGGCCCTATGCATCGCGGGTTGGCGGACATCACGTTGCGTACCGGTGTGGCGTTGAAGTCCAGTTTCTTTTCCAGCGTGCGGCGCAAATCGCCATCGGTGTAAATACCCAGCACGCGCTGTTCGGCATCCACGATGGCGGTCATGCCCACGCCTTTTTTCGAGATTACCAGAATCGCCTCGCCCAGCATCGCGTTTTCGCGGACCATCGGCAGACGCTCGCCGGTGCGCATAATGTCGCTCACGCGGGTGAGTAGTCGCCGCCCCAGACTGCCGCCCGGATGCGAAAGGGCAAAATCATCCGCGCCGAAACCCTTTGCATCCAGCAAGGCCACCGCCAGCGCATCGCCCAGCGCCAAGGCCGCCGTGGTACTGGCAGTGGGAGCCAAACCCATCGGGCAAGCCTCTTTGTCCACGGCTGCATTGAGGTGCACATCGGCAACCTTGGCCAGGCTGGATGCCGGATTGCCGGTCATGCTGATGAGCTTGGCACCTTGTCGTTTGATGGCAGGGGCTATGGCCATCAATTCCTGGCTCTCGCCGGAATAGGATAACGCGATGATCACATCCGCGCTGGTGATCATGCCGAGGTCGCCGTGGCTGGCTTCTGCGGGATGGACGAAATAGGCGGGCGTTCCGGTGCTGGACAGGGTCGCGGCGATCTTGCGTGCGATGTGCCCGGACTTGCCCATGCCGCTGACGATGACGCGGCCTTCGCAGCGCAGGATCACATCGAGCGCGCGCAAAAAATTCTCATCGAGCCGTATGGCGAGTGCTTGCACCGCGGCGGCCTCGATGTTCAGCACTTCGCGTGCCAGATCGAGTGCGCGCGGTGTGGCGGAAAGGGATTTGTTCATATATAACATTATAGCTGGTAGGCTGGGGTGAGGGAACCGAACCCCAGCGATTTGGTTTCACTTTAATCTGGGGTTCGCAAGCTCACCCCAGCCTGCAAATTTTGCAAACTTGGCATTAGTGCGGCATTATTGTGGCAGGGAATCACACACACTCGCCAATACATGGAAAGCTCACTCTCGCTCGTTCTTATCCTGCTCGCCACCGCCGTGATGGTGGTGGTACTGTGCCGCATCCTGCATTTGCCGGTGATGCTGGGCTATCTGGCGGTCGGCATCCTGATCGGGCCGCATGCGCTGGCGTGGATACCGGATGCGGTGGAGACTCAGCATCTCGCCGAATTTGGAGTGGTGTTTCTGATGTTCAGCATCGGCCTGGAATTCAGTCTGACGCGTCTGCTGGCGATGAAACGCACGGTGTTCGGTCTGGGCGCCGCACAAGTGATCGTTACGATGCTGCTGGTCATGGCGGTCACGACCATATTCGGCCTGGATAGCCTTGCCGGCCTGGCATTGGGCGGCGTGCTGGCGATGTCCTCCACCGCCATCGTCAGCAAGATGCTGGTCGAGCGTGCCGAACTGAATCTGCCTTACGGGCAGCAGATGATGGGCGTGCTGCTGTTCCAGGACCTTGCCGTCGTTCCGCTGTTGATCATCATCCCGGCCCTGGCCACGAGCCCCGACGATCTTACCGCCACGCTCGCCTTCGCGACGATCAAGGCGATCGTGGTGTTGCTGATATTGCTGGTGTTCGGGCAACACCTGATGCGCCCATGGTTTCATGTCGTGGCGCGGCAGAAATCCTCAGAATTGTTCATGCTCAACGTGCTGCTCATCACGCTGGGACTGGCTTATTTCACCGAGCTGGCGGGCTTGTCGCTGGCGCTGGGTGCGTTCGTCGCGGGCATGTTGATCTCCGAAACCGAGTACCGCTATCAGGTGGAAGAGGATATCAAGCCGTTCCGCGACGTGCTGCTCGGCCTGTTCTTCGTCACGGTCGGCATGAAGCTCGATCTGGGCAGCGTGGCCGGAGACTTCGGCTGGATACTCGTGGCGCTGCTGGCGCTGATCCTGTTCAAGGCGCTGATCGTGGCATTCCTGGCGCGCGTTTTCGAGGGGGACTGGGGTGTGGCGTTGCGCAGCGCGATCGGTCTGGCACAGGCCGGTGAATTCGGCTTCGTGTTGCTGACGCTGGCGGATGGAGCGCACTTGCTCAATGGCGCAGTCATGCAGATCACCCTGGCGGCGATGCTGCTCTCGATGCTGGCCGCGCCGTTCCTGATCCAATATGGCGAGGCCATCGCGCGGCGCTTTTCTGCAGCCGAGTGGACTAACCGCGCGATGCAGATGCATCAGATCGCCATCCAGAGCATGGGCAGCAAAGGCCACGTGATCATTTGCGGCTACGGCCGCAGCGGCAGCACGCTGGCGCGCTTCCTTGAAGATGAGCACCTGAGTTTCATCGCGCTGGATCTCGATTCGAGCCGCGTAAGGGCAGCCCTGGCAGCGAAGAAAAGCGTGGTCTATGGCGATGCCGCCAAGCGTGAAGTGCTGATGGCCGCCGGGTTGATGCGCGCCAAGGCACTGGTGGTCTCCTATAAAGACAAGCATTCCGCGCTGGCGATCCTGCGCCATGTCAAGGAACTGCGCCCCGATCTGCCGGTGGTGGTGCGCACCAACGATGACACCCATGTGGAAGCGCTGAAGGAGGCTGGCGCGGCAGAAGTGGTCGCCGAGGTGCTGGAAGGCAGCGTGATGCTCGCCTCGCAAGTGCTGCTGATGGCGGGCGTGCCGCTCACTCGCGTGATCCGCCGCGTCCAGGAGACGCGCGCGCGCCGTTATGCGGCGTTCAGCGGCTATTTCCGCAGCGCTCAATACGAGTTGGGCGAGGAAAGCGAAAGCCTGCAACCGCGCTTCCTCAGCGTGTTGCTCAAGGAAGATTCCGCCGCTGTCGGCAAGCGGTTGCGCGAAATGGATCTGGATGCATTGAACGTCGAAGTGAACGCAGTGCGCCGGCGCAAACTGCGCGGCGCGCTGCCAAGCGAAGAAATGCTGTTGCAGGCCGGGGATGTGCTGGTGCTGTTCGGGCTGCCGGAAGCGTTGCAGCAGGCGGAGGAGAGGTTGCACAAGGGCTAAGTGCCGTTAACGAAGAATCACAGGCCACTTCCTGGACGTATGAAATACGCGCAATATTTCGACGGTATCGTTGCGAACCCGATAGGGCAGGATGTAAGGAAAGTTTGATATGACGAGTTCTCTTGTCCCGTGGATGCGTCCCGGTCGCCCCAGATTAGGTTGTTCGCCTAACATCAGCGCGCTGTCGCGCAAATGGAGCACGAATTCTGCGGCCGCTTTGGGGTTATCTTGCGCAATGTAACTTGCTTCCTGGTCAAGGTTCAGCAGTGCCCTGCGTAACCACCTAACCCGCATGTTTTTTCACTACTGCGTTGAATTCGGCATCGCTAGCGAAATCGCCCGCATCGGCTTCGGTGATGGCCTGCTGGATTTCTGCGATTTGCCAGGACTCAAGATCAATGTACCGCCGAATAGCCTCGCTCCCCAAGAAAGACTGCGAACGATGTGTTGCTTCCGCCAGTTTTCCTAGCTGATCCTTTATCTCCTGCGGAACTCGAAGAGTCAGAATTGTTGTTTCCATGATTACCTCGCTGCGTATGTATACATTCAAATCGTAACACATCATCCTGTTTGGGGGCAATAAAAAAGCCCGCCGAAGCGGGCTTGGTTGGAGGGAGTTAGGCCGCTTTTTTCAGCGGTAGCTCTGCGCGTTTGCTCACATACAAGACTTCAACGCCCAGCACGTTTCCATTTGCATCGTAGTCCAGAATCATGCCGGGTTTAATCTCCTCGGTTTTTTCCACCACGCCCTCGGCAAGATGAACATAGAGCGCATCAGCCAACTGATCGAATTCGATTCTCATTGATTCACCTCATTCAAAGTAAGCGGTGACGATGGTCACTGGCTCGGTTGTTTCGTTGTAAATTACACGCAATTTTTTGAAACCATTCTCGGGAATTGCTTTTAGCGCATGCGCCAATGTTGGATCCTCAAAGTCATCTTCAAGCTGATCCGGATTATCAATTGCAGCCTTGATCCATTCCGGTTTTATTCTACGCTGCTGAATGCGTTTTTGAGCATGGTCACTCAGCTTGAATTCCATATTATTCCCTATGCCCCGATGGGAGTGTGCAGTCTAGTTGAGTAATGAAGATTAGGCAATAATTCGATGGGCAATAACGACAATAAAAAAGCCCGCCGAAGCGGGCTTGGTCACGCCGGGTGATGGTTTAGTAACCCATGCATACCAGGTAAGTGGTGTCATCAACTATAGCCGTGGTTGCGAGCGGAGCCACAGGAGTAGTAGTAGGGGTACCGGCAGCAACCACCATCACAGAGCCGGTGGCAGTGTTGCTGTCATCCAGCGTGGTATCGAGTTGCTTGGCGAATTTGCCGGGTATGGCGTCGGAACAGACGATATAGGTTCCCTTTATCCCGGTAACCGGGGATTGCGCCGCGTTGGTTACGCCGATAAAGCCGTTGACAGCGTTCTTGGGCCTGTAGTCGGCTGAGCCTGTAGCTGTTGCACCTGGGCCAAAACCTGCCAAACGGACATGTTGCCAGAACACGAAAGATTCATCGGTGACCGCGGTGGCATCCCAGCCGCCGTCAACGACGCCGTTGTTCGTCGCGCATTTGCCGGCGGCAGTCGGGGTGCAAACGGTGCCGGTACTGTTAGGCGGAAATTGTGAGTCAAGACTGCCCTGGGTTTGATCGCCGGGCAGGGCCTTGAACTTGTCCTGATAGCCGTAGATGAACACCGGGACGTTTTTGAAATCGTTGGCGAGGTTCTTGACCTTGGCGCTGTTGATCAGTTCCTGTCCCTTCAGCACGCCGCCGAGCAGCAGGCCGATGATCACCAGCACGATGGCGATCTCGATCAAGGTAAAGCCGGATTGATTGCGTTTCATTATGGTACCCTCCTATCATGTTTGTGTATGCTACGCTGAAGACTAATGCAAGTGCCGTGCCAATGTTGTGCCGAGATTCGGTTTTGCCACCACCATGCCTAAAAAACAATTATAAAACAATAGTATATGTTTATATGTCAGCTTGTCTGACAGATATGCCTAGGGTCCCAGAATGGGGTGTCAGCAACCTCACAGTGGCTTAATGACGAAATGTTGACAGAGGTGATGACGGGATGCTGACGCTCAATTGGGGAAATCGCTTGCGCACCGGTCGCTGGTTGTTGCTGGCGATGCTATTGACGTTGCACGGCGCGTTGCTGTTCGGCGTGGGCAGCCCTTGGGTATATCCATTGTTGCTTGCCCACCTCGGCTTGTTCCTGCTCTGGCAACCGCTGTGGCGCGGCGAGAGCGAGGTGGGGGTGGGTGCCATGGTATTTATCGCGCTGGCGGCCACGACCACGATGTTCTGGCTGAACTGGTGGGTGGTAGCATTCTGGCTGACCGGACTGTTTGGCCTGGTCGGCGCGCGCGTGTTCGCCTTTCGCGATCGCAGGACGCGGCTGTTATATCTTGCATTGATGTCCTACTTGCTTGCGGTGCTGCTGCTCTGGGTGGTGCCGAATCTGTTTGCGTCACAATCCTCCATTGAATTGGTGCAGGCACGCTCCAGCATTGAGGTGGGGCGGATCATGATGTGGTATGTGCTCCCGCTGCTGCTGGCTATTGTGGTCGTGCCGATCGGTGACGAGCAACTTGAAAACGTCCAGACGCTGGACCTGATATACAGCCTGCTGCTGTTCATGCTGCTGGCTTTGGTGGTGCTGGGCAGCCTGGCTTTCATGAATCTGGGACGCCTGGATTACCTTCAAGCCCTGCTGCGCACGCTGTTCCTGATGGGATTGGTGTTGCTGGCCCTGGGCGGATTGTGGAATCCGCGATTCGGTTTCAGCGGCCTGCAAGTGTTGTTCTCGCGCTACCTGTTGAACGTCGGCACGCCGTTTGAAAGCTGGCTCACACTATTGGCGGAAGCCGCGCAGCGGGAACCCGATGCGGCGAACTATCTCAGACGCGCCGTTGACCTGCTGGCGGATCTCCCGTGGCTATCCGGCCTGTCCTGGCAATCGCCCGATGGGGCTGGGCAGATCGGGCAATTCAGCGAACATGCCGTGCTGGCACAGGAAGGCGAATTGCGCCTGACGCTGTATGCCAGACAATCGCTTAACCCTGCCGTGTTGCTGCACGTCCATTTGCTCGCGCAACTGATCGGTTATTTCTATCAGGCCAAACAGCGGGAGCAAAGCCTGCGCGAGATCACCCGTTTGCAGGCTGTGTATGAGACCGGGTCGCGCCTTACTCATGATCTCAAGAATATGCTGCAATCGTTGCTCTCGCTCACCTCCATCGCGCAAAGCCGCGAACAGATGGCGCAGCAATTGCTGCAACAGCAGCTTCCGATGCTCACGCAGCGTATCGAGCTTACCCTGACCAAGCTCCAGCAGCCTCAGTCCGTGAATGAAACTCCTCAGCTTGCGCTGAGCGCCTGGTGGGATGCTGTGCGGTTGCGCAACCAGTTCCAGACTATAGCCTGGCGCGCGCCGGACAAGCTGCCCGGCAAGAACATTCCCGCCGCCTTGTTCGATTGCGTGATCGACAACTTGCTGGACAACGTCCTGAGAAAGCGCCAGTCCGATCCAGGCATAGCCATCTCCGTCGAAATCCAACCCGAACCACTGCGCCTGGTGGTCTGTGATAGCGGCGATCCGATACCGGAAACTATCACTGCGAATCTGTTGCGCGGCGTCGTCGTCTCTGAAAACGGTCTAGGGATAGGCTTGTATCAAGCCTCGCGTTGGGCCGGGCAGTCGGGATATCGCCTGAAGTTGATCAGCAACCGGGCAGGGAAAGTGTGCTTCGAGTTGTGTTGATATTTTCATTGCATGCACATTTCAACCCAGATACTCCATTATTAGGCGAGGCATATCTCTCTGTCAGGGGGCTGCGTCGCTCCTCCCCTGGTTCTCCCCCTGACAAGGGGGCTGGGGGGTTGGGGAGGCTGGGAGGGGTTGAAGTTTAAGCAAAACCCAAACCCAAATCCAAACCCCCTCTAACTCCCCCTTATCAGGGGGAGAAGCGTATCGCCTCAGGGGGAGAAGTGCCGATAAACAGAACCCGGAGCGCCGGTTTGAACCCATTGCGAGCAATTGCCTTGCTTCGACCCTCCGTCTGCACCTTGCGGGCGGATGGTTGTGGTTTTGTCAGAAAAAATCCTACAAGTTGAACTCCTGAACCCCTACAAAAGAAAAGGCACCGTTCTGATTTCATCTCCCCTGCCTACCCGTAATACTGCGTCCGTCTGGATTCGACAGGCCAGGATTCAAAAATATCGGCCATCGAACGACGCAGTTGATCCAAAGTTGTCCAGTTCTTCACTGGCTTACAAGGGGACTATATGAACACCATGCAATTGCAAGAAGGCATTCGCGATATCAATCTGACCTATCTGATGCTGGCCCAGCAAATGATCAAGAAAGACAAGCCGGCCGCAATTTTCCGTTTGGGTATCAGCCAGGATCTGGTGGAGGTGATAGGTAATCTCACTCCGGCACAAATCATCAGGATGGCGGCATCCAACATGCTGCTGTGCCGTTTCCGCTTTGACGAGAATCTGTTGCTCAATCTGGTGACCGATTACAGCAGGGGTCGCATGATGTCCCAGGCGCATGCGGCGATCCTGATGTCGGCACAACCCGTCGAAGAATTCGCGTAGGCGGGGGCATCGTGGCGGCCAAAACCGTGGTGGGCGAGGCACTGCAAGTCAAGATCGCGATCGATTTGATTGAAATGGGAGCGCGTTTGCAGCTGCTGCAGGAGGAAACTTCGTTGAGCCGGGAAAGATTGCTCAGGCTGTATAAAGAGATCAAGAGCGAGTCGCCATCCAAGGGAATGTTGCCGTACTCGACCGATTGGTTCATGAGTTGGCAGCCGAACATCCACTCCTCGCTGTTCATGGATATTTACCAGTTCCTGGTCAAAAATGCCGGAATCGATGGCGTGCATGCGTTGATCAGCTCATATCGTTTATACCTGGACCAAGTGCAGGGCATCGAAGGTGCCGAACCGGTGCTGACTATTACCCGCGCATGGTTCATGATCCGCTTCTTCAAGGCGGGGATGCTGCGACTCGCACCCTGTATGGAATGCAGCGGACATTTTGTGACTCATGCGGATGACCTGCACGCAAATTATGTATGCGGCATCTGCCATCCTCCCGCTCGTGCCGGAAAAACAAAGGCTGCCAGATTATCTGTAGCCGCGCAGCCCGCTTAACCGCCCCATGCACCCACTGTCCCGGCTGCGCAAAGGTCTTGCCACATCTTCCTGCTCCTCAAGTTATTCACCCTCGTTTCGTCGTTCCTATGTATGACCAGTGGTTTATGTCACCGTTTTTTGGCGGCATAGCGGAATGGCTGTTTCACCAGGAGTTGTGCCAGTGGTTTCATCAGGCAGGAATGAAGGTGTTGTGTAAAATTCAATCCTGCGAATTAACGGGTAATTATGTCTCTATCCACCTGAAGAAAATTGATTTGTTGCCGTTATTGTACTGACAATAGCGGGCTATCCCTCATATAACGCGACGCTCTGGAGAAGAACAATGGGCATTTGGTGGAATAAACTTTCCTTGAAACGCAAATTGCAGTTACCTATCCAGCTTATGCTGGTGGTGGTGCTGGTGTTTGCGCAGTATGTGGCATTGAACAAATTTGAAGATCATGTCCTTGAAGAATCCAGACAAAAAGCTCTTGTCTCTGCGGATGGCGTGTTGAATGGTCTGAACATGCTGATGATCAACGGCATTATCAGTGATCCCGACCAGCGTATTTTGTATGTCAGGAAAATGAGCGACTCTGAAAAGATTGTTGAGTTGCGAGTGATTCGAGGTAAGGCGGTGCAGGATCAGTTTGGTCCCGGGTTGCCTTCCGAACAGCCGGCCGACGAACTGGATCGCGCCGCGCTGAACAGCGCGCAAGTGCAAACCAGTTTGTCGAGCCAGAATGACAGGCAGTCCTTGCGGGTGGTGGTTCCCTTTATTGCCAGAAAGGAATTTCGTGGCACCAACTGCCTGATGTGTCATATGGTGAAGGAAGGTGCAGTGAGCGGCGCGGCCAGCATCACACTGGATCTAAGCGAGGAATTCTCTCAAATAAGCCGGGCAAATTACGCGCTGTGGACCGCGCAGATTGCAATTCAGGTCGTCCTGTATCTGCTGATCGGCTGGTTGATAGGCAAAGTGACCAGAGCAACGCGTGAATTGCAGGAAGCCATGCAGACCATGAATATCGATGGTGATTTATCAAAACGTGTGGTGGTGCGCAGCCAGGATGAGATCGGCAAGACCGCGCAGGCGTTCAATGGTCTGGTTGAAGGTATTGCCAGCATCATCCGGCAGGTGCTCGACAATGCCGCCAGGGTTTCCAGTTCTGCGACGCAATTGTCAGCATCATCATCGCAAATTGCGCAAAGCTCTCATGTGCAGAGCGAGGCCGCCGCCTCCACGGCAGCGGCGGTGGAACAGATCACCGTGAGTATCAATTCAGTGGCGGCTAATGCCGAAGATGTGCGCAGGCTGTCGGAGAAGAGTATGCAGCAGACCCGGCAGGGCAATCAGGATACGACCGCAATGATCGGCGAGATCCGGCGGGTGCAGGAGGCGGTCAATCAGATTGCCGTTTCGGTCAAGGAGTATGTCGATAACACCCGAGCGATCACCGGTATGACCCAGCAGGTGAAGGATATCGCCGACCAGACCAATCTGCTGGCATTGAATGTGGCGATCGAAGCGGCACGAGCCGGTGAGCAAGGGCGCAGTTTTGCGGTGGTGGCGGACGAAGTGCGCAAACTGGCAGAAAAATCTGCCAGGTCGGCAAGCGAGATCGATCAAATAACCAACTCGCTGAACCAGAAATCTACCCTTGTCGAGACGGTTGTACAGGCTGGTTTGCGTTCTTTGCAGGCGACACAGGAGCAGGTGGAACGTGTCTACAAGGTGTTGACCGAGGCGGGCGAGGCGGTATTGCATTCCAGTCACGGCATGAGCGACATCGCGGCATCGGTCAGCGAGCAAAGTCTGGCCAGTACCGAGATTGCACGTAACGTCGAGAAGATCGCGCAAATGTCGGAAGAGAACCATGAGGCAGTGCGTTCGAATACCAGGGAGATCGTGCATCTGGAACAATTGGCGAAAGAGCTGCAGGGTGCAGTGAGCCGGTTCAAGGTTTAAACCCCTCCCAACCTCCCCAAACCCCCAGCCCCCAGCCCCTTGTCAGGGGGAGAGCCTGCGAGGGGGCATAGAGGGGATTTTATGGAGAAATAAATGTCCGACCTGTTGAAAAACATCGATGCCCGAACCAGGTTGGCGGAAACCAGCAAGCTGGAGATATTGATGTTCACGTTGGGCAAGGATAATCGCACCGGACGTGAAGATATATTCGGCATCAATGCGTTCAATGTCAGCGAAGTGATGCGCATCCCTGCGATCACTCGCATACCGGAAATGCCTTTGTCAGTGGAAGGGATGGTGAGTTTGCGCGGTGTGCTGGTGCCGGTGATCGATCTGGCCAAATTCATCGGCTTCGAGACCGATTGCAAGCCGGAGACCATGATCATCACCGAATATGACGGCCAGACGCAGGGATTACTGGTCACGGCGGTGGAAAACATTCTGCATATGGACAGGTCTGCAACGCGTGAGCCGCCGGCGATACTGCTGGCGGAAATGGGCGGACTGGTGACTGCGATCACCGAGTTGAACGATGGCCGCCTGCTGATGATGCTGGATGTGGAAAGCATCCTTGCGGAAACCGGCCACTTCGATAACGGTGAAATGGTTTTTAAAAATGTTCAGCCGTTGGGAAAGGAGCGCACGGTATTTAATGCCGATGATTTCCCGGCGGCACGCAACCATATCCCGCTCACGCCGGGTGTGATGCAGGCAAAGATGAGTCATGGAGAAGACAAGATGGATGGCGGGCAGGATGGCATGCCGGATCAAAACGATGCGCGTACCCGCCCGGCGGGATCCGGCAATATGGAAATCCTGCTGTTCAGCCTGGGCGGGAATGAAAAATTCGGCATCAATGTGTTCAAGGTCAAGGAGGTATGCCCGGCCGGGAAAATCACCCGTACTCCGAACATGCCGAACGGCATGGACGGCATCGTGCTGTTGCATGGGCATGTGATGCCGGTGCTGAATCTGGCAAGTTTCATGGGGATGCATCCGCATGAGAAGCACCGTACCATGATGGTCACGGAATTCAATAATCACATCGTGGGCTTTTTGGTGCAGCGTGTGGATCGTGTCATCCGCGTCGATAGTGACAAGGTTCGCGCCACCGAAGGAATGCTCTCTGACAAGGGGGCGCTGATCACCGCAATTATCGAGCTGGAAGATGGCTCGCTGATTTCGATTCTGGATGCGGAGCATATCCTGGCCAATGCATTTGGTGAGGCGGTAGCCGGAAATGTTTAAGGGTGGAGCCGGAACGCGATCTGTGCATATTTTTCGCCGATGACCCGGTGGTTGCACGCAGAAAGATCGCCGGGGTACTGGGCAAGATGGGCGTCATGCATGCAGGCAACCGATGGCAATGTAAGGCAGTTAAAAGCAGTCGTTAGTCGTTAGTTGCTGATTGGTGTTGTTGCTGCGCGGTTTTAACTTACGACTTACGACTAACGACTGAATTCTGGGGATTATCATGGGATTGCAAGATACAAGATTTCTGGTGGTGGATGACTTCTCCACGATGCGACGCATCATGCGCAATCTGCTTAAGGAGTTGGGTTTCATGAATGTGCAGGAAGCCGGGGACGGAGTTGAGGCTTTGGACAAACTGCGGGCAGGCACCTTCGATTTCGTGGTGTCGGACTGGAACATGCCCAACATGACCGGCATCGAGTTGCTGCAGGCGATACGCGCCGATGCCAGGCTGAAACATTTGCCGGTCCTGATGGTGACGGCAGAGGCGAAGAGGGAAAATATCATTATGGCCGCGCAGGCCGGGGCAAGCGGTTACGTGGTGAAACCATTTACGGCTGCCAAACTGGATGAGAAGCTGATGAAAATATTCCGAACCATGCAAGAGTGAGTGATGCCATGACTGCAAATTTTTCAACCGAAGATTCTGAAGATCTCGAAGCGCTGTTCGATAGTATTGTAGCGGCGAACCGGGAGGCAGATTCGCAGGCTGGTTCAGCGGGTGCGGAATTCAGTTTTCCGCTGTTGCGCAGCGACCTTTCCGCGGACAGGGAACAGGGAATACCGTCATCACAGCCTCCCGCACTCCCAGTCCAGTCTTCAGATGTGATCAATCGGATCGGCCTCATGACGCGTACTTTGCATGATGCATTGCGCGAGCTGGGGTTGAACAAGAAGATTGAAAAGGCGGCATCTTCCATTCCCGATGCGCGCGACCGCCTGAATTATGTGGCGACATTGACACAGCAGGCTGCGGAGCGTGTGCTGAACGCGACCGAGGCGGCACAACCGCTGGTCGAAAAAATGGAAGTCGAAGCTCATCGCCTGTCCGGACAGTGGCAGATGTTGTTCGAGAAACAGCTCGACGTGGAGCAATTCAAGGATCTGGCCATGCAAACGCATGCGTTTTTGCATGATATGCCCAAGCAGACCAAGGCGACCCATGCTTATCTGATGGAAATCATGATGGCGCAGGATTTTCAGGATATGACCGGCCAGGTCATCAAGAAAATTATCGATGTCACGGAAAACGTGGAGCAGCAGCTGTTGGCATTGTTGCTGGAGAACGCGCCGGCCAAAGTGAAAGCGGACTCGAATCCGGGACTGCTGAATGGCCCGGCCGTCAATCCGGACGGACGCAGGGCTGTTGCGAACAGCCAGAGCCGGGTGGACGACTTGCTGGAAGATTTGGGATTTTAAATGAATGACTTCGCCGGCATGGAAGATCTGTTAAGCGACTTTTTGCTGGAAGCGGGAGAGATGCTGTCCGAAGTGGATAGCAAATTGATGGACCTGGAAGAGTTCCCCGAGGACAGCAAGCTGCTCAACGAGATATTTCGCGGATTTCACACCATCAAGGGCGGAGCCGGATTTCTCAATGCGAGTGAGCTGGTGGCTCTGTGCCACATCATCGAAAATCTGTTTGACAAGCTGCGCAACCGTGAATTGGTGCTGGGCGCTGAACTGATGGATGTGATTTTTGCAGCGACTGCTGAAGTGCGCAGGATGTTCGGCGCGTTACAGCAAGGCCTGCAACCAGGTGCCGCTCCGGGCGAGGTGATTGATGCCTTGAAAGCGGTGTTGACCGGCCAGCAGTTATCTCCGCTGGCAGGAATGACTGGACTAAAGACAGGACTGAGGACTGAGGAACAAGCAGTACCGGGTAAAACCACTGCATCCCAGTCCTCAGTCCCCGGTACTGCGTCTGCTCAGCCCTCTGAGGTGGATTGGGGCAGATTGTACAAAGCGCTGACCGGCACGGACTTCATCGCTCAGGTGCGTGCGAAGCATGATCCAAAAGTAATGGCTGCGGCTATTTCAGGGGAAGATACCACCGGAACCGCATTCGGACTTCGTGACACCGGCGTGCATGGCAGTGCCACGGGACGGCCCGAAGGTGATGTGTCTGCAAAAGAAGCCATGGACTCCATCATACCCGTGGAAACTGACCGTCTGGATAAGGTGTTGAATCTTTCCGGTGAAATCAGTTTGGCCAAAAACCGTTTGACCCGGTTATGTTCCGCCATCATTCAGGGGCGCAATGACGCGGATACCATGCATGAACTGGATCAAGCGGTCAGTCAGATGGATATGCTGGTGGTGAATTTGCAGAACGCGGTGATGAAAACGCGCAAGCAACCCATAGGCCGCCTGTTCAAAAAATATCTGCCCCTGGCACGCGATCTGGCGCGATCATTGGGCAAAGATGTGGATCTGGTGCTGGCCGGGGGGGATACCGAAATGGACACGACCATGATCGAAGCGATCAACGAACCGCTGGCACACATCGTGCGAAATGCGGTGGATCATGGCGTGGAGACTGTCGAAGGCCGTATCGCCGCCGGCAAGCCGGAGAAAAGCATCGTGGAGTTGAGCGCGCGCCAGAAAGGCGACCACATCCTGATAGCCATCACCGACGACGGTCGCGGAATGCGTCCCGAAGTGATCCGTAACAAGGCCATCGAGAAAGGGCTGATCACCAGAGAGATGGCGAATACTCTGGACGAGACCCGGTGTCTGGAACTTGTCTTTCTGCCGGGCTTCGCCGCCGGGGATGGGACCCCCGGTGTGCCGGGTCGCGGTTCCGGGATGGATGCGGTGAAAACCGGCATCCAGAAACTGAACGGCGTCGTTAATATCCGGTCCGAGCCTGGTAAAGGTACCGTGATCACCATTTTGTTGCCGCTCACGCTGGCGACTTTGCCGGTGTTGATGTTGCGTCTCGGCGAGCAATCGTTTGCTGTGCCGTTGTCGATGGTGCGCGAGATTCTGTCCGTCACGCCGGAGAAATTACAGCAGGTCTCCGGCAGGGCAACCATGGTGGTACGCGGCGAGTTGCTGCCGGTGCTGCCACTGGCGCAACTGATAGGATGGGAGCAGAGCGGCACTCACGAAGTGGGCGTGCTGATCCAGTTTGGCGATAACAGCTTCATCCTGTTGGCAGATTCCTTTGCCGGACATGATGATGTGGTGATCAAGCCGCTGGATACCTTCCGGCCCAGGGGGGTAGCGGGAGTCACCATATCCGGCGGGGGTGACATCGTGCTGATACTCGACATCAAGGAACTGCTCAGCGACGTGCGCGCGCATTATTGAGCTTTACATAATTTATCACTGTTAAGTGATTTACCGTAGGGCGGGCTTTGCCCGCCGCGTCGGGCGTAGCCCGACCTACGAGATGCGGAGACTCTGTCTTCAAATATGTAATTCAATTTCTAATTTGAAACAAGATGAA
>Ga0209751_10000848_pt1 | contig 32301 bp, 26 predicted proteins | sample RifCSP13_1_FD_184019 | JGI IMG/M metagenome (GOLD analysis project Ga0209751, IMG submission 184019) | Soil microbial communities from Rifle, Colorado - Rifle CSP2_sed 13_1 (SPAdes) (version 2) | ecosystem: Environmental > Terrestrial > Deep subsurface > Rock core/Sediment | place: Rifle...
AGACGATGCGGACGACGGTCGTGCGGACCCCCGCGGACGTGCGGACGCTGGTCCCGAGGGGGGAGGGGCCGTGAAGGTCAGCCGGTGGACCCTCCTGTGGCTCGTCGTCGTGGGCCTCCTGCTCGCGATCGAGATCGCGATCCTCGTCGGGGCCGTGAACCCGTACGACGTCGTGACGTTCTTCTTCATCATGGTCGCCGCGCTCGTCGTGATCGCCGTGCTCGCGATCATCGGGGCCGCGTTCCTCGGCCTGTACGTGTCCCACCGGATCCTCGCGACGCGGGACTTCACCCCGTTCGAGCAGGAGATGCTCCACATGGCGGACGAGGTGAAGCGCCTCTCCGAGAAGGTGGACGCGATCGCCCGCCAGGTCGGGGCGCCGGAGAACCCGGGGCAGAAGCGTTAGGCGAGCCGCTCCGGGCACGACGCGCGCCGGGAGCAGCCGATGCACTTTCCGGGCCGATTGTGATTCCGGTGCACCCCGCCGCCCCGCGCGAGGGCCGCCCGCATCTCCTCCGCCTTCCCGAGGACGAGCTTCTTCAGGTCCTCGTTGTACTCGATCTCGTGGGACGCGCCCTCGTACCGGATGATCCCGTAGGGCGGCGCCTTCCCGAAGTCCTCCTCCATGAGGAGGCAGTACGCGGCGATCTGGAGGATGTGGCTGAAGAGGGGGCCCCGCGGCGTGCGGCCCGTCTTCACCTCCACGGGCACGTGCGTCTCCCCCGCCAGAAGGACCGCGTCCGGCCGGCCCGTGATCCCGTGCCGCCGCGAGACGAACACCTTCGGCTTCTCCGCCTCCGAGTCCACGTAGCGGAGCTCCCGGTCCCCGATTCGGTGCTTCTCTCGGGCCGCGGCGGCGATTTCGATGCTCTTCATCGCGCGGTATAGGAACCACGAGGCGCCGATGAGCCACAGGAGGGCCGCGGCCACGGACGCCTCCGCCAGGGCCCTGTCCGTGATCCGGGTCGAGACCGCGAACGACGCGAGGACCGCGGCGACCATCGAGAACACGAGGATCGTCCGCTCCGCGTACAGCTTCTGCTCCGGCGTCACGAGGGTCTCCGAGCGGTACAGGAAAAAGACCGCCGCCAAGATCCAGATCAGGGCGATCACGGTCAAGATCTGAACGAGTTGGATCGCGGCGGGCGTGAAGAACGCCATCCCGAGCACCGCGATGATCGAGGCCGCGATCGCGAAGTACATCACGGTCGTCTCGGACTCCTTCGCGCGGATCTCGTGGACCTCGATGCCCTTCAGCTCGGAGGCCACGGCCTCGTGCTTCCGCTCCCCCTCGATCGTCTCGGGCCCGAGCCCGTCGTCCGTCCCGAGGCTGAGCCACCAGTTCAGCGGGCAGTACCCGTACTTCTCGAGATCGCCCGCACTGATCGTGGGCGGCGGGCCGGAGGGGGCCACGTCATTCGAACGCCTCCTCCTCGCTTAACCCTTTCCCGCCCTTTCTCCGGCGGCGGACGACCACCCACGCGAGGGCGACGTTCACCGCGACCAGGGTGAGGAGCGGCAGGACGAGCGGGTTCGCGAGCCCCGCGTCCGCGGTCCCGCGGGCCAAGACCGTGACGAGGGCGGTGTCGTTGTCCTCGTTCCCCGACGCGTCCCGCACCGTGAGCCGGACCGGGACGGTCCCGGGATAGTGGAACGTGACGTTCGCGACCCGGCCCGCCACGTCCGCCCGCGTGTCCGCGCCGAGGTCCCACAGGTACGAGACGATGCCCATGTCGTCGGAGCTCCCGGCCGCGCTCAAGACGACGGGCGCGTCCGCGTACACGACGAGGTCGGGGCCCGCGTCCGCGACGGGGGGCGTGACGTCGTCCCTCCAGTCGAACTCGAACGCGACCCGGTACGGCTCCGCGAAGGCGGGGCTCTCGACGATCAGCCCGGCCTCGCGGTTGTTCGTCGCCGCGTTCCGGTTCCAGTTCAGGCTCGAGACGAACGCGGTCCGGTTGTCTACGAGGACGCCCTTGTTGTGGAACTTCGAGAGGCCGTGGGAGCCCGCGTTCCCGATCTTCGCCTCGAGCGGGAGGCCTTCGCGACGGGCGACCCCGTTCACGTACGCGGCCGTGTCGTCGTTGTCCACGGGGTCGTCGCCCTCGACGTTGTACCAGGTGCCGTCCAGGAGGATCCTCACGCGGACGGCGCGGCGGGCCGCGTCGATCGCGGCCTCCAGGTACGGGTTCGGGACGGCGCCCCACGTGCGGGCGATGTAGAACGCCTCGATGTCCAGGGTCTCCGTCGCGGACGCGAGGAGCCCGAGGACCGCATCGCCCCGGAGCGCGTGGTCGGGGGCGATGATGGGCGTCACGCGGAACCGTCCCTCCAAGCGCGAGGACGGGATGGGGAACCGGTACGCCGCCCGGGACGCGGTGTCGTTGCTCAGGAAGAGCTCCGGCCGGAAGTCCTCAATCGCCACGCTGTCCTGTCGGCGCGGGTCGAAATCCTGCCGGAAGAGGTCCTCGAAGTACGCCGCCAGGCCCGCGTCCTCGATCGCGACCTGCCACCCGCGGTTCCCGGTCCGGCCCGGCGCGGGGAAGCCGTGCTCGCCCCAGTTCTCGGAGCCCACGACGACCGTGCGGGCGTCCACGACCGCGTACTTCGCATGGAGGAACCGGTACCGGGCCATCGTGTCGTTCGCGAGGTCGTCCACGAGGAACCGGACCTGCCCGCCGCCCGCTGCGACCTGCCGGGCGACGGTCCATTCCCTCTCGTCGATGCCGCCCACGGGCCCGCCCTCGAGGAGGATCCGCAAGTCGACCCCGCGGACCGCTGCGGCCCGGAGCGACGCCCCGATGGCGGGGCTGGTCAGCGTGTAGACGCTCGCGTGAATCGATGTCGTCGAGGAGTCGAGAAAGCCCTCCAGGGAGGCGAGCGGATCGTCGGGGGACAGGAAGGCGGTCGCCCGCCCCTCGACGTCGAACCCCCGGAAGGGGAGCTCGGATTGGCCCAAGCCGTAGCTCCGGGGGGAGTCCCAGTCCCCCGCGGTGTCCGTGTCGGCGGGCTGGCCCGCCACCGCGGCCCGCACGGCTCGCTTCCCCAGAGGGACCTTCGCGGCGGCAGGCCCGGTCCAGCCGGACCCGGAGTACGTCGACCCGCCGTAGACGAACGCGTCGACGATCGTACCCGCCGGGTCGAGCAGGAGGACCTCGTCCCCGTCGTTGTTCAGCTGCGGGATCCGGCCGACGACGATCATGCGGGTCGCGTTGCCCGCGCCGTAGGTGTACTCCGCGTCGTCGAGCGTGTCCTCCCGGTACGAGGTCGCGTTCCGGGCCACGACGGCCCGGTCGCCCGCCGCGAGGCTCGCGTTTGCGGGGAACTCCACCGTCCCCTCGCGGTCCGTGAGCCGCCACCCGGAGAGGTCCGACCCCGTCGACGTGGGGTTCTCGAGGACGACGTACTCGTCGTCGCGCAACGCGAAGTAGAACACCTCCGCAATCAGGACCGCGGGGAGCGCGCCGCGGGTCCCGGTCCCCGCCCGCGGGCCGGGAAAAAGGTGAGGGGAGGGCGGCGTGGGTCCGGCAGGGGAGGGAGGCCGGATCGGGCCCGCGTTCCACGGGAGGAAGGCGTCGAAGCCAAGTGGAGGGGCGAGGAGCGCGACGATCACGAAGACCGCCACCACCGCCCTCATGGGTTCCCTCGGGACGGCGGACGCGCCGCGCGGTATAAGTGCCCTGATGCTACAGGTACGCTGCGTGGTACGCCGTGATCCGTTGGGACCTTCCGGGGACACTCTCGCGCCCGCCCTCAGGGGGAGGTCCAGGCGACTGAAGCGAGCTCCGTGCCCCGGAAGAACAAGTGGACTTCCAGGGAGCCCGCCGGCGAATCCACGACACGGATCACGTCCCCCTGGCTGAGCGTCCCCGACCCGTCCGCGTCGACGTACCGGATGTAGATGCCGCGAATCCCATCATATCGGAGGAACATGCCGTCCACCGAGAAGCCGTTCTGCCACAGCTGTACACGGAGGTGCACACCCTTGCAGTCCCCTGTTGCCGCGGCGACGGGGATTCGGACCTCCGAGCCCACCATGCTCATCGGGCCGAGCGAGGCCGTGGGAGCCGCCGGGCTCCCCTCCTCCAAGCTCCATCCCCATACGCCACGGTACCCGGGAACGGGTTCGCTCACGGTCCCGACGAGCCGTAGCGTGTCGTTCACCCCGTAGTGGCAGAGGTTGTCGGCGCTACTCTCGAACGCGAAGTCGGTGGCGAACCGCACTCCCGTGTAGCGGAACACCATCGTCACGGTGGGCGAGAAGTCCGTGTAGATGTCCTGGATGCGATCTTGGACGCGGACCACGCTCCCGTTCGCGAAGGTGGGCCAGTTCCAAGGCCAGACCTCGTTCCCCTCCCCGAGGTCGTAGTACTCAGTCATGGTGAGATACCGCACCCCCGAGGGTCTGGCGAGATAGACGACCGCGACGGCGAGCGCGGCGATGACGACCACGAGGGATACCACGACGACCGCGACCTGCCTCGAGCCCGCGCGGGCTTCCGGCTCATCGGGAGCCGCTCCCCCCTCCTGCGATGCAGGCAATCCCTCCATTGCGGCAACTCCGGATGACCAACAGCGATTGACCGACAGATGGATTGGCTCTACATTAAATACATATCCAAGCCGACCGGCCTCGCCCGACTAATGCGGACTCAGCGGAGCCCCTTCGCGAGGTCCATCAGGACCTTCCTTGGGTCCTTCGCCTTCACGACCCCGGACGCGAGGAGGACGCCCACGGTCCCGAGCTCGATCGCCTTCGCGACGTCCTTGCTGCTCTTCACGCCCGCCCCGCACAGCACCTCGACCTTCGGGTTCACCGCGCGGATCCGCTCGACCGCCCCCGCCACGACCTCGGGCTTCGCGCTTGTGACGCTCACGTCCCCGCCGATCAGCTCCGGTGGCTCAATCGCGACGTAGTCCGGGAAGAAGCGCGCGACGGCCTCCGCCTCCGCGATGTCGTCCGCGCAGCACACGACCTCCAGCCCGAGCTTCGTGCACCGCGGGATCAGGACCTCGAGGTCGTCCAGCGGGACGGACCGCTCGGAGTGATTGAGGAGGGTCCCCGCGGCCCCCGCGGCGAGCGCGGCCTCCGGCGGGAGCCACCCGGTCCGCGCGCCCGCCTCGACCGCGTCGACGTGCTGCGCGAGCACAGGGATCCGGACCTCGTGCGCGACGAGCGCGAGGTCGGGCGCGGCCGGGGCGATCGCGATCGAGGCGCCCGTCTTCTCCCCGACCTCCGCGCACATCCTCGCGAACGCGACGGCCTTCCGGCCGAGCGCCTCCGGGTACGCCTTCAGGTTCACGAGGATGACCGGGGTCCGCATCGCCTCGCCGGGAGCGGAACCCCCACGGGCCTATTTGAAGGGCGCGGGCTCATGCGGGCGGCGGGCGGGCCTCGTCGTCCTTCCGCCGGCGCCGCCGCCACACGATCACGAGGAAAATCGCGACGGCGAGGACCGCGATCACGAGAATCCACGGAAGTGGGTCCAACGCGACCCCCGTCGGCCCGCCCGTGGCGGGGACGACCTCCCACGCAGCGGTCAGGGTCTTTGGACGGTCCATCGTCACGAGCACGAGGCTCGATGGCTCCGTGGCGTCCCCGGTCCAGCCCGCGAACCGGTACGCCGTGCCGCTCTCGGTGACCGTGTCCTCGATGCTCGCGGTGACCTGGCTCCCATCCGCGTGCCAGCCCGCGCCCTGGGGCGTCCCGTGCGGGCTGATGATCGTGAGGAGGTGCTCCGTCCGCCACGTGGCGGTGGCGGTCCTCGGACCGTCCATCGGGAGGCTCGCGGCGGCGGTCGCGGCGGTGGAGTCCCCGGACCAGCTCGCGAAGAGGTACCGGGTCCCGGTCCCGCCCGCCACCTCGTCCGCGACCGAGAACGTCGCGACGTCGGAGGCGTTGTACCATCCGCCCCCGGTGGGCGTGCCCCGCGGCGAGCGGACCGTGAGGAGGAACTGCCGCTGGAAGTCCGCCTCGAACGCAGCGGGCGCGACGGGCGCGACCGTGTGGTTCCGAGGCAGGCCGTCGCTCCACGCGCGGAACGTGTACCGCTCCCCCGCCATCGCGCCGGCCTGCGGGCTCGGCACGGAGAGGACGTGCGGGCTGCCCTCCGCCCACCAGTAGTCCGTCGACTGGAGGATCGAGGCCCCGTCCACGAGCAGGGTCAGCGGGACGGGGGCGCTCCGGACCGTCACGAGATGCTCCGTCCGGAACGTGGCGGCGAACGTGGTCTCCGCGTTCTGCGCGGTGACCGTGTGGACCACGCCCCCGCCGTCGCTCCACGACGCGAAGACGCGACGGGTCTGCGCGGTCACGGGCTGCGGGCTCGGGGCCTGGATCTCGTGCCGGCTCCCCGGCGCCCACGAGAAGCTCGCGGGCGCGTTGTACTGCTGCCCGTCCACGGCGACGATGAGGCCGGAGGGGACCGTGTCGACCGTGTGGCGGATCGACCGGGGGAGCTTCGCGAAGTAGATGTCAAGGTCCGTGCCCCGGCCGTCCGTCCAGACGACGCAGATGTTCCCCCAGGGGTCGGACTCGATCGCGAGGTAGTCGCCGGGGCGGGTGTACGTCAGGGGCGTCGACGCGGTCGTCACGGGGATGTTCGGGGACCACGTCGTCCCGCCGTCCGTGGAGTTCGTGTAGAAGATGTTGTGGGCCCCCGCGCGGTCGTCCTCCCACGCGACGTGGATCCCGCCGAACGGGTCGAGGGCGAGGTCCGGCATCCACTGCCTCGCCGTCGTCGCGTCGTCGTTCAGGCGGACGCCAGGGGACCATGTCGTGCCGCCGTCGGCGGAGCGGGCGAAGAAGATGTCCATGTCCCCGTTCGGGTTCCCGCCCGGCCGGCCGTTCCGGTAGTCCTCGTAGACGATGTAGACGGTCCCGTTCGGCGCGACCGCCATCGCGGGGAGGACGGGCGGGTCCGTCGGGAGGGGGGACTCCGCGGAGCCGGGGACGTTGTTCACCCGGATGTCCGCGCCCCAGGTCGCGCCGCCGTCGAAGGACCGGTCGAACCACACGTCGTCCGTGAGCCAGGACCACCAGGTCGCGAGGACCGTCCCGTCCGGGGCGATCTTCACGATCCCGCCGAGGGAGCCCGTCAGGAAGTCCGCGATCCGCAGCCTCGGGGTCCACGTCCGACCGCCGTCGTTCGAGCGGGAGAACACGAGCTCGTAGTTCGAGGAGTCTGAGTTCCACACCATGTAAACGTTTCCCGCCGCGTCGTTCGCGTGGCTTTGCTTGTCTGCGAAGCGCGGCGTGTCGTCCAGGAACCAGGTCGTGCCCCACGCCACGCCATCCGTCGTGTTCGTGATCGCGATCCCGCCGGGGAAGCTCGTCCCGTCGTACTCGATGCGGCTGAAGAACACGCGGTCGTTGCGGGTCACCGTGAGCCACGGGTCGGACTGGAGGGACAGGGTCGCGAGCGGCATCAGGATGTTCGGGGCCCACGTGTCCCCGCCCGTCGTCGAGTAGGAAAAGCCGACCCGCTGGCCCCCGCCGTTGTGCGTGAACGCCTCCTTCCATCCAACGAAGATCGTGCCCGTCGAGTTGATCACCATCGTGGGCTCGACCTGGTAGTTGAACCCGCCGAAGTTCACCGAGTTCACGCGGATGTTCGGCGAGAACGGGACGTACGCGGCGGGTGCGGGACCGGGGGCCGAGGCGGGCGACGGCGCGGGGCCGCCCGCGCTCGCGGGCACGGGCGCGGACAGGAGTGCAACAACGAGGATGCCTAGGACGAACACGCCCACTATCCGCGAACCCCCGCCGCCCATGGACCCCACCGAAGGGACGTGGAACGGCGGGCCTGACTTGAAGGTTTCCCGGACTCCCGACCGCGGCACGCACGAGTCCCGAACCCCGGCGAGCGGAGAGGGGCCGATCCGAGAACCTTTTTATGCGGTACCCGCCATGGGCTCCCGCACGGTGGCGGACATGGCCGACAAGACGACCCTCTCCCTGATCAAGGCGGACGTCGGAAGCATCGCGGGGCACCAGATCGTGCACCCGAGGCTCGAGGAGACCGCGCGGGCCTCCCTGAAGGAGGCGGTGGCCCTAGGCGTGATCGACGACTTCCACGTGACGCACGCGGGGGACGACCTCCAGCTGATCATGACGCACCGCCACGGCGTCGACTCCAGTAAGGTCCACGAGCTCGCGTGGCTCACGTTCGAGAAGGCGACGAAGGTCGCGAAGGAGCTCCACCTGTACGGGGCGGGCCAAGACCTGCTCGCGGACGCGTTCAGCGGGAACGTCCGCGGCATGGGGCCCGGGAGCGCGGAGATCGAGATGGTCGAGCGACCCGCGGAGCCCGTCGCGCTCTTCATGATGGACAAGACGGAGCCGGGCGCGTTCAACCTGCCGATCTTCCGGATGTTCGCGGACCCGTTCTGCTCCGCGGGCCTCGTGATCGACACCGCGATGCACATGGGCTTCCGGTTCGAGGTGTGGGACATCGAGGACCACAAGCGGATCTTCCTGAACTGCCCGGAGGAGATGTACGACCTCCTCGCGTTCATCGGCACGAAGGGGCGGTACGTGATCAAGCGCGTGTACGCGCGGTCGAACAAGGTCCCGAAGGACGAGCCCGTCGCGTGCATCTCGACGGACAAGCTCTCCCAAATCGCGGGCAAGTACGTCGGGAAGGACGACCCGGTCGCGATCGTGCGGGCCCAGAGCGGGCTCCCCGCCATGGGGGAGGTCCTGGAGGCGTGGGCGTGGCCCTTCTTGGTGTCCGGGTGGAACCGCGGGAGCCACAACGGGCCCGTGATGGTCGTCGGGATGAAGGACAACCGCACGTCCCGGTTCGACGGCCCGCCCCGCTGCTTCGGTCTCGGCTTCCAGGTCACGAACGCGCGGCTGATCCAGCCGCCCGTGGACCTGTTCGACGATGCGGCCTTCGAGCCCGCCCGCAGGCAGGCCGCGGAGATCGCGGACTACATGCGCCGCCACGGGCCCTTCGAGCCGCACCGGCTCCCCATGGACGAGATGGAGTACACCACGATGCCCGAGCTCATGGAGAAGCACAAGGGCCAGTGGCAGGACGTCCGGTAGTCCCTCGAGCCCGACGTTCGAGAGAACCGTCCCGCTCTCGAAGAACCAGTCCCGCGTCTCGAGGTCGAAGCCCTCCGACCGGAGGACCCCGTACGCCTCGGACTGCGCGACGCCGACCTGCCTCGCCGCGAACCGGAGGCTCCCCCGCTCCCGGTACGCGCGGACGAGCGCCTCGCGCTCCTGCAGGGTGACCGTCATCGCCCGCGCGAACCGCTCGCCCGCCGAAAAGGGTTGTGGGGGGGCCGTTCACTCGAGCACGTGGATGTCCTTCCTCGCGCCCAGCTCCTTCAGGACCTTGGGCCAGACCGTGACGGTGACCTCACCGATGTGGGCCTTGCGGAGGAGGAGCATCTGGGTACGGCCCTGGCCGATCCCGCTCCCGATGCTCAGTGGGATCTCGCCCCTCAGGATCGCCTGGTGGTACGGGAACTCGAGGAAGTGCTCCTGCTTCGTGATCTTCAGCTGCTGCTTCAGCGTCTCCGGGTTCACGCGGATCCCCCCGGACATCAGCTCGTGGCGGCGCTTCGTCAGGTGGTTCCACACGAGGATGTCCCCGTTCAGCCCGTGCATCGGGCGGCCGTCCTCGGACGTCGTCGGCGTGACCCAGTCGTCGTAGTCCGCGGCCCGCATCTCGTGCGGGTAGCCGTCCCCCAGGACCCAGCCGATCCCGATGATGAAGACCGCGGGGTACTTCTGGACGAGCAGCGTCTCGCGCTGCTTCCGCGGGAGGTCCGGGTACATGTCCAGGATGTCCTCCGCGTGGATGAACCGGATCTGCTCGGGAAGGTTTGGGAACCGCTTGTCCTTCAGCTTCGGGAACATCTTCTGGACGTGCTTCTCCGCGCCCGTGAGGACCTTCCAGATCCTCCGGACCGTGTCCTTCAGATAGTCCAGGGTCCGGTCCTCCTCCGTGATCGCCTTCTCCCAATCCCACTGGTCCACGTACGCGCTGTGGTCGTGGTCCAGGAAGTAGTCCTTCCGCACGGCGCGCATGTCCGTGCAGATCCCCTCCCCGGGCTTGCAGCCGAACTCCTTGAGGGCCATCCGCTTCCACTTCGTCGCGGCCTGCACGACCTGCGCGTCGACGGGGTGCTTGTCCCGGTCGTTCGAGATGTGGAACTGGATCGGCGTGCGGGAGCCGTCCCGGTCCAGCATGTCGTTCACCCCGCTCTCGACATCGACGATGAGCGGGACCTGGACCATCATCAGGTTCAGCTCCTTGCACAGGTGCTCCTCGATGTACGCCTTCGCAGCGTAGATCGCGCGCTGCGTGTCCCTCGGGCTCAGGAGGGACGCGTAGTCCTGCGGGAGGACCTTCTCGAGCTCCTCGTAGCTGCCGATCCCGGGCCCCGCGAGGTCCGCCTTCTTGTCCGCCGCCCTCCGTGCCCCCGTCGCCGCCATGGACCCACCTGTGCAGCGGGCGAGACGCCATCGGGTATTTGCCCGTTTCCGATGTATCGTATTCGTTCTCCACGGACGGGACGAGGGACGCCGCGCGCGGGAGGCCCACCACAACCGCTTTGAAGGAGTACAAGGCCGCACCAATGTCTAATAATAGGCCCGGCATCCATGCGGCCCCGAGGGCCTGCCGTGGTGCCGCGGCCGTGGGGAGGGACCGTATGGGTCGATCCAGGGAGAGGCTGGGCCTCCTCCTCGCCGTGAGCGTGCTCGCAGTGGGCGCCGTGGCCGTGCCGTGGTTCACCCCCGGACCCGCGCTCGCAATCACGCCCGTGTTCAACGGGAACGTCCTCGTCGACGACGCCGGCTCCCCCGCGGGGTCGCCGCGGATCGCCGTGGGGAGCGACGGCGTGATCCACGTCGTGTGGACGGACGCCCGCACGGGGACGTCCCACGCGTACTACTCCCGCTCCGTGGACGACGGCGCGTCGTGGAGCCCGTCCGTCCGCGTGGACGACGCCCCCGCCGCCGTGCCCGCCTTCGAGCCCGACGTCGCCGTCGGCCCGGGGGGGTCGGACGTGTACGTCGCATACCGGGACCTCCGGAACGGGAACTGGGACATCTTCGCGGCCCGCTCTCCCGACGCGGGGCTCACGTGGCGGGCGAGCGTGCGGGTGGACGACGCGCCCGGGAGCGCGACCGCCCACCACCCCGTCCTCGCGGTCGACGGGTCGGGCACGGTGTACGCGGTCTGGGAAGACTGGCGGAACGCGACGTCCCAGTACCAGATCTTCGCCTCCGCCTCCGCGTCGCGGGGCGCCTCGTGGTCCCGGAACGTCCAGGTCTCGGACACGCCGGGCGGCGTGACCGCATCCTCACCCGCCATCGCGTCAGCCGGGGCGAGCCGGCCCGTGGTCGCGTGGAACGACGAGGAGATCGTCTCGGGCCAGCCCGTGGACCGGATCCTCTCCGCCCGCTCCCCGGACTCCGGGGCGACGTGGGCGCGGTCCACGATCGCGGCGGGCGTGGCGGGCTCCTCCCTGTACGGCGCGGACATTACATCGGACGCGGGCGCCGTCTACGCGACGTGGACGTACCGCGCGACGGGCGCGGACCAGTCCATCGTGCTCTCGCGGTCCACGGACGGCGGCGCCACGTGGGGACCCTGGGTCCGGGTCGACGACACGCCGCGCGCGTCCGGCGCGTACCCCGACGGCGCCTCCGTGAACGCCCTCAGCGGCAAGCCGTTCGTCGTGTGGGACGACCTGCGGAACGGGAACCGGGACGTGTTCGCCTCCGGGTCCGCGGACGGCGGGACGACGTGGGGGGACTGTCCGACGCCCTGCGCCCCGAACAACGATGCCCGCGTGGACGACACGGGGACGGCGACGTCGTACCAGCAACGCGCCGCGTCCGCGGGCGGGCCCCTCGGGATCTACGCCGTGTGGCAGGACGAGCGGTCGTGGCCCGCGACGGACGTCTACTTCGCGGTGTACGCCGGCGCGGCGGCCGGGATCACGGAGTTCACGGATTCCCCGGACGGCACGGGGGAGGCGGTCGAGATCGCGAGCCTCGGCGGCGTCGACGTGGACATGGCGGGGTACCGGCTCGTGATCGACGGCGCCTCGTACGATCTCGCCCCGCTCGGCGCGATTCCCCCGGGGGGACACGCGGTCGTCGGGAACGCGCCCTCCGCGGACCTCCGGCCCGCGGGGTTCGCGGGGCTCGGGAACGAGGGCGGCGTGATTGAGCTGTACTCCGGGACCGCGCGGATGGACGTCGTCGCGTATGGCCAGCGGGGCGTCGCCCCGGACCCGCTGCCATCGATGTCCGCCGCCCGGTATTTCGACGGGAACGCGTACACGGACGCATGGTCCCTGGACCCGACGCCGACACTCGGGTCCCGGAACGACGGCCCGGGGATCGACCCGACGCCGCCGATCGTGCTGAACGAGGTGTACGTCGACGCCCCGGCGGGCCAGGAGGCCCGGCGCTTCGTGGAACTGTACCTGACGGGACCGGGACCCCTGGACCCGACGGGTCTCCGCCTCGTCGGGGGCACCGCATACGACCTGCCGTCCGGTCCCGTCCTCGGCCCGAGCCGGCGGTTCGCGATTGTCGGCGACGCGGACAGCCCCGCCTTCTTCGCGGCGGCGCGCACATCCGGCGACAACCTGTACCTCTTCAACATCACGGGCGCCCTTCTGGACATGGTGGGCTGGACCTCCGTGCACGGCCCGGGCGCGAGCGTGTGCCGCGCCACGGACGGCGGGGGCACGCACGATGGGTTCGACGACGCGACCTCGGTCGCGGCGGGGTGGCGGTTCGGCTGCCTGCCCGATCCCCGGCTCATCGAGCTCGGGCCCTCGCAGACCGTGTACGCGGAGCTCGGCGAGATCGTGCCGTACGACCTGGCGGCGTCCAACAATCTCGGCGTCCCCGTCACGTTGGACGTGACATGGTCGGCCCCGCCGAGCGGCTGGACCGTCGCCGCGTACGCGGCGGACGGGACGACGCCCCTCGGGGACTCGAACGGCAACTCCCTCCCGGACCTGATCGTGGCGGCGGGCGGCTCGAGCGGCTTCGTCGTGACCGTGACCGTCCCGCCGCTGACGCCCCCGGAGGATGCGGTCGTCACAGAGGTCGTCGCCACCGACCCCGCCACGGGCGGCTCCGCGACGGCGGACCTCGGGACGAACCTCTATCCGTTCCTCGAGGTGGACCGGTGGGCGGACCCGACGACCGTGAACGTGCGGGGCACGGGATCCGGCGAAGAGACGACGATCACCGTGCAGCTCCTCGGCCGCGGGCGCGCGATCCCCGGCCAGGGGGCGAACGCGACGGACGTCGTGTTCGTCGTGGACGACACGGGCTCGATGGGCCCCTGGATCGACGCGGCTAAGACGGACGTCACCCGGATCACGGACAGCATCCTGGAGAACGTGTCGAGCGTCCGGTTCGGCCTCGTGAGCTACGGGGACGTCGCCGAGATCGATGTCGACATGCCCCTGACCGGCGATGTCTTTGCGTTCAAGGACGCGGTGAACGCCCTCTTCGCGAGCGGCGGCGGGGACACCCCGGAGGACCCGGACGTCGCGCTCGAGATCGCTGCGAACCTCTCCTGGAGGGGGGCCGGGGTCGTCCGGATCATCGTCCTGATCGGGGACGCGGAGGCCCACGACAACGTGCACCTCGTCGGGGTCGCGCACTGGGCGAACGTCACGCTGGGCGTCCACACGAACGCGATCGCGTGCGGGAGCGACGCGAACGCGATCCTCTGGTTCAACCGCACCGCGGCGGCGGGGGCCGGCTTCTTCAACAACCTCGGGAACCCGACGGCGATGGCGGACGCAATCATCCGGGGCATCCTGGCCCTCGTGCCGCCCGTGGACCGCGTCGCGCGGGACCCCAACACTTCGGACGCGGACCCCATGGTGCGGGACGTGCTCCCGCCGTACCTCGCGGTCGTCCCGGGGACGTTCCGGGATCCCGCGACCGGGGCCGCGAAGCCCCCCGCGTACACGGGCCTCGACGGCTCCGGGAACACGGTCCTGGAATGGAACGTGACGTCCCTCCACGTGAACGACACGTGGGCGGTCGCGTACACCGTGACGTCCGCGAGGGCGGGCTGGCTCCCGACGAACGTCCCGGGCCTCTCGCGGGCGAGCTTCCTGAACTGGCGGGACGCCCGCCGCGCGTTCGACCTCCCGCCCGCCCCGATCCGCGTCCTGGCGCCCGGGCCCGTGACCGCCCTCGCGGTCGGCGAGCCGCGGTACGTCTCGGACGTGACGTACGTCCGGTCGAACACGTCCCTCTCCTTCTCCGTCGTCGACCGGAGCGGCCTCGGGATCCGCCGGACGCTGTACCGGGTCGACGGCGGGCCCTGGACGAACTACACGGCATCGGGGCCGTTCACGCTCCCCGACGAGGGCGAGCATGTCGTGGAGTGGTCCAGCGAGGACTTCCTGGGCGGGGTGGAGGTCCCCGGGACCGCGGTCCTCCGGGTCGACGACACGCCGCCCGCCCTGGCGCCCGCGGTCGGGGACCCGAAGGTCCTCGACACGGGGATCTTCGTGACCTCGGGCACGCCGTTCAGGCTCACGGCGTCGGACGGCGGCGTGACGCCCGTCGGCCTCGCGAGCCTGGAGTATCGGATCGACGACGGGCCGTGGTTGCCGTTCGAGGGTCCCTTCCCGCTTGCGGGGGAGGGCGTGCATGCGGTCGCGTATCGCGCCGCGGATCGGCTGGGGAACGCGGCGGCCGTGGGCCTCGAGGCGACGGTGGACGACACGCCGCCGGACGCCGGGGCGGCCGTGGGGGAGCCGAAGCACGCGACCGCGGTCCTGTTCGTGACGTCGTCGACGCCGGTCACCCTCTCGGCCGAGGACCGGGGCGCGGTCCCGGTCGGACTCGCGTCCCTGGAGTACGGTGTCGAAGGGGCGGCGTGGACCCCGTACACCGCGCCGTTCCGGGTCGCGGGCCCGGACGGCTGGCGGACGATCGCGTACCGCGCCGCGGACCGGCTCGGCAACGCGGCGACCCGCTCCCTCCTCCTCTCCCTGGACGACACGCCGCCGGCGACGACGATCGCGCCGGGCCAGGGCCCGTTCCGCCCGGACGACCTCTATTCCCTCTCCGCGGAGGACGGCGGATGCGGGCTCGCCCGCACGGAGTTCCGGATCGATGGCGGGCCCTGGCTGCCGTACGCGGGCCCGTTCCCGCTCCCCGCGGGGGCCGCTCACGTGGTCGGCTACCGCTCCGTCGACCGTCTGAACAACACGGAGACCGAGCGGCAGCTCGAGGTCACGTATGAGATCGCCCGCCCCTCAGAGGTGAACTGGAAGCCCGCCGTGGCGGCGGTGTTCACGATCGCCCTGGCGGGCGTCGGCGCGTGGTCCGCGCGGCGGGCGCCGTGGCGGGGCGACCCGCGGCGTCGGGCGGCCCTCGCCGCGTTCGCCGCGGCCTCGCTCCCGTTCGTCCTCGCGGAGGCGCTCACGGGCGTCGTGTCGTACGTGACCGGGCTCCTGTCGATCCCCCCGCTCCTCGGGCTCGGGACGCTCGTGGACCTGGCGGTCCTCGTCGCGGGCCTCGCGCTCGCCGGGGCCAGGGCCGCGCGGCGAGGACGGGTCCCGCCCCCACCTTCGGACGACGTCCCGGCCCTTCCGGAGGACCTGCCGCCTCCGCCGCCTCCCTGACCCGCGCACGTCGCCGGGAAAGGGTTATGGCCCGCGCCCACTCTCCATGGCGGGGACCCGCGTGCGCACGGACATCGACATTGCCCAGGCCGCGACGATGCGGTCGATCGTCGACGTCGCGGCGGACGTCGGCCTCGCGCGGGAGGACCTCGTCCTCCGTGGGGAGCACATCGCGAAGGTCCGGCTCGACGCGGTCGAGCGCGCGCGCAGGGCCCCGCAGGGGAAGCTCGTCCTCGTCACGGGCACGACGCCGACCCGCCTCGGGGAGGGCAAGACCCTCACGTGCGTGGGCCTCGGTCAGGCCTTCCGCCGGATCGGCGTGAGGGGGATCGTCGCGATCCGGGAGCCTTCCCTGGGGCCCGTGTTCGGGACGAAGGGCGGGGCCGCGGGGGGCGGGTACTCGCAGGTCCTCCCGATGGAGGACATCAACCTCCACTTCACGGGGGACATCCACGCGGTCACCGCCGCGAACAACCTGATCGCCGCGATCCTGGACGCGCACGTCTTCCACGGGAACGAGCTCGACATCGACGAGACCCGCGTGATGTTCCCGCGGTGCGAGGACATGAACGACCGCGAGCTCCGGAACATCGTCGTGGGCCTGGGCGGGCCGAAGCACGGCGCGCCGCGCGAGGACAACTTCATCATCACCGCCGCGAGCGAGGTGATGGCGATCCTGTGCCTCACGGAGGGGGTCCGGGACCTGAAGGAGCGGCTCGACCGGGTCGTCGTCGCGTACGACCGGAAGGAGAAGCCCGTGACGGTCGGGGACCTGTACGTCCACGGGGCCGCGACGATCCTCCTGAAGGACGCGCTGATGCCGAACCTCGTCCAGACGATCGAGGGGACGCCCGCCCTCGTCCACGGCGGGCCGTTCGCGAACATCGCGCACGGCCACAGCACGGTCCTCGCGGACCGGCTCGGCCTCGGGACGAGCGAGCTCGTCGTCACGGAGGCGGGCTTCGGCGCGGACCTCGGCGCGGAGAAGTTCGTGGACATCGTGTGTCGGGAGAGCGGGCTGTGCCCGGACGCGGCCGTGCTCGTCGCGAGCGTGCGGGCCCTGAAGCACCACGGCGGGGCGAAGAAGCGGGACCTCGGCACGGAGGACCTGAGGGCGCTCGAGGCGGGGTTCCCGAACCTGGACGCCCACCTGCAGATCCTGAAGACGCTCGGCTTCCGGGCCGTCGTCGCGATGAACCGGTTCGCGACGGACACGGACCGCGAGGTCGACGCGGTCGTGGAACACTGCGAGCACGCAGGCGTGCGGGCCGCCCCGCACACCCTGCACGCGGACGGCGGGAAGGGCGGGGAGGAGCTCGCGCGGCTCGTCGTGGACGCGGCGAAGGCGGGCCCCTGCTCGATTCGCCCCGCGTACCGGGACGAGGACCCGTTCGAGGAGAAGGTCGCGAAGGTCGCCACGGGAATCTATGGGGCGGGCGAGGTGAAATACGACGCCGCGGCCCTGGAGGACCTCGACCGCCTCCGCAACGCAGGCCTCGACCACCTTCCGATCTGCATCGCGAAAACCCAGCTCTCAATCTCGGACGACGAGACGCTGCGCGGCGCGCCCACCGGCTGGACCCTCGAGGTCCGCGGCGTTCGGGCGAGCGCGGGGGCCGGGTTCCTCGTCGTGATCGCGGGGGACATCATGCGGATGCCGGGCCTCGGGAGGGAGCCCGCGGCGCTCCAGATGGACATCGACGAAGAGGGGAGAATCAAGGGCCTGTTCTGAGGGCTATCTCAGCAGGAGGCTCGCGTCCGCCGCGACGAGGTCCGAGACCCGCCCGAAGTCCAGCAGTCCCTCCTTCTCGTCGATCCCGACGACCCGCGCGGCGTCCACGTCGATGCGGTTCAGGAGTGGAGACAGGTACGGATAGCTCGCGACGTTTACGCCGAGGGCGAGCGGGCTGAACGCGGGGAGCACGACCACGCGCTCCGCGATGAGGAACGCGGGCACGCTCACGGTCGCGCCCAGGGGATCCCGAAGCTTCACGGCGGGGTGCTCGTGGCCCATCACGATCGTCCCCAGGGCCTGGACGTCCTCGTGGCCGTGGACGAACGTACAGCCGCCGAGGTCGTACCGGTCGTGGAGGGTCATCCGGAGGTCCCCGAGGATCGTCGCGAGGTAGTTGTCGTGGTTCCCACGGACGACGATGGTCTCCGTGCGCTGCTGGAGGAACCGCAGGACCTGCTTGATCTCCACCCATTCATCGGGGAGGTTCTTCGAGAACTCGTGCTTGAAGTCTCCCGCGATGATCAGCTTCTCGGGCTCATACGCGTCCAGCAGCCGCGCGAGCCGCCCGAGGACCTCCCGCCGCTGGAACCGCGGGATCGACACGCCCTGCTCCGCGAGCGCGGCCTCGAACCCGAGGTGGAGGTCGCTGATCGCGACCGCGCCCTCCTCCTTCAGCCACAGGGCGAAGTGGCGGGTCGCCCACAGCCCCGGCGCGACCTCGAGCTCGTCCACGCCCCACGGACGGGCGCCGCGCTATTTGGACGTTCGGCGCTAACGCTCACTTATCGATAGAAAGAAAGAATCGCCCCGGCCGCACGCAGGCGGCGGAGCCGGAAAGTTGTTCGAAGTCCTTCGGCCTTCGCTCCGGTCCTAGAACCGCCGCGGGCGCCGCTTTTGGAAGCACTCTTGGCAGTAGACGGGTCGCGTCCCATCGGGCTTGAAGGGCACCTGCGTCTGCTTCCCGCAATCGGAGCAGACCACGTCGTGCATCTCCCTGGGCCCGCGGTCGAACCGCCCGCCGCCGCCTCTGTCTCTGTCCATTTCTCCAACTCACTGTGCCAGCCCCTTCAGGGGCCAACAGCGGTAGCCACGGAGTCTATCTATAAGAACTTGAGGGTTACAATCTCACGTCGGTCCGCCCGCCGTCCCGAGGAAATCCCGGGGATCCCGGGTCGCCCGCCAAGTATCAGTCCTGCGCCGGAATTAGAAGGTTTGAATACTCATCACCCTCGTCCCGTCCCGTACACGTCCCTCCTCACGAAGGTCGCGGACGAGAACCACGTGGACCAGCTCTCGAAGATCTCCCGCATGGTGAACATGTTCGCCGTGGCGGCCTCCTTCGGACTCCTCGACTACGACTACGAGATGATGGCGAAGGCCCTCCGGGAGGTGTTCCGCGCGAAGGCGGAGGTCGCGGAGATGAACGTGAAGGGCGCGCGGCGGGCGTATGACCTCGTCCGCGGGAAGTACGAGGGATACGGCTGCCGCCTCGAGCCGATCGACTTCGGCGGGGAGCAGCGGGCCCTGATGACGGGGGCGCCGCCGTTCAGCTCCACGGCGCTCAATTTGTAGCTGCTGAACGCCTAGTCCGAATCCGACGCGCACGTGTACGCGGTCACCCAGTTCGTCGGAGGGGTCCCGCCCTGTCCAATTTGCACGAGGACGTTCTCCGCCGAGGGGTTCAGCCGCTGGCATTCCACGACGAGGATCCACCGGTCTCCCGTGAGCGGGAGGGCAGACCACGCGAAGCGGACCTCGAGCGCGTGCTCCGGGTCGTACACGGCATCGATCTTCGCCTGCGTCTGCGTGGCCCGGTTGTTCGGGGAGCAGTCCACGCACCGGGTCCCGATCCTCAGGTCGTTGATGTTCGCCGACGTCCACTCCGACCCGGAGATCGGATTCGCGGTCATCGTGCGGCTGTACCGGACGTACGACATCGTCGTCGTTCGCGTGGCGCCGTTGTTGTACGGAGGCGCCGACCTTCACGTCGACGGAGATCGAGGCGGCTTGGCTGCTGACCTTCCGGGCCACGGACGAGGCGACGACCGTGAAATCGTCCACGTCCGCCGCGTCCGTCCAAGAGGGGTTCTGGAGGGTGACCCCGACCCGGTTCCCGTTCGTGCTCCCCTGGCGGCATGTCGTGTCCCCGTCGTTCGTGTCCGCGCCGTCGTCGAGCTCGTTCCAAGGGGTCGCGTCGCGTCCGTCGAGCACCCGCTTGCCGCCCAGCCGTTGACATCCGTCCCGTCTGGCAGGACCCGCCAGAACCGCGCGATCCCCGCCATCCGATGGGGCACGGCGGCCCGGTCTGGTGGGCGGACCTCACCCGCTACGTCGTCGTCGCGAACCACCTCGATCTCGTCCACGGGGGACGGAGCGCGGCCGCGCTATTTGGACGTTCGGCGCTCCCGCTCGCCAATCGAAGAAAGAAAGAATCGCCCCGGCCGCACGCGGGCGGCGGAGCCGGAAAGTTGTTCGAAGTCCGTCGGCCTTCGCTCCGGTCCTAGAACCGCCGCGGGCGCCGCTTCGCGAAGCACTCTTGGCAGTAGACGGGTCGCGACCCATCGGGCTTGAAGGGCACCTGCGTCTGCTTCCCGCATTCGGAGCAGACCACGTCGTGCATCTCCCTGGGCCCGCGGTCGAACCGCCTGCCGCCGCCGCCTCTGTCTCTGTCCATTTCTCCAACTCACTTATCGGCCGTTTGTGGGCCGATGCCCTCACCCACGAGGTCGCGGTATAAAAGCCCATGGGTGAGATTCCCACCACGCCGGACGGCGGCAGGCGTGCCATTCGGAGCCGCGGGAACGTTCCGCACGCGAGAACCGGACGGAAACCTCCATAGGATAGGAACGCCGCTCCCCACGCCGAACGCCGTGTCACTGGGTATAATTAAAAGGTTTGAATACCCGGCCTCCTTTAACTACTGAAAACCCCCCCGGCGCACGCGGCCCGTTGGGGGAATTGCGGTCCTCCGGTCCCTAGGATCAAAGGTGAGAGCGTGAACCAGCCCAAGAAGGTGAACGACCTCGCGTGGATCGTCGGGGGCGCCCAGGGGAGCGGCGTGGACTCCTCCGCGACCGTGTTCGCGCGCGGGTGCGCGTACGGCGGCCTCCACGTGTACGGGAAGCGCGAGTACTACTCGAACATCATGGGCGAGCACTCGTACTTCCAGGTCCGCGCGAGCGCGCGGCGGATCCGGTCCCACGTGGACACCCTCCACCTCCTCGCGACGTTCGACGCGGAGACCGCGTTCCGCCACGCCCGGAACGTCGCGGACGACGGCGCGATCCTGTACGATCCGAACCTCGCGCAGAGGAAGCTCGAGGACGTCCCCACGATCGAGGCCCGCCTCAGGACGGACCTCACGACGTACCTCGTCGCGCGCGGCCTCGGGTTCACCCTCGGGGACCTCCTGAAGTCCGCGGAGGACCGCGGGGTCACGCTCGTGCCGGTCCCGTACACGCAGCTCCTCACGGAGGTCGCGGACGAGAACCACGTGGACCAGCTCTCCAAGATCTCCCGCATGGTGAACATGTTCGCGGTCGCGGCGTCCTTCGGCGTCCTCGGGTACGACTTCGAACTCATGGCCCGCGCCGTCCGGGAGGTCTTCCGGGCGAAGGCGGAGGTCGCGGAGATGAACGTCCGCGGCGCGCGGAAGGCGCACGACCTCGTCGCGGGCAAGTACGACGCGTTCCCCTACCGCCTCGAGCCGATCGACTTCGGCGGGGAGCGGCGGGTCCTGATGACGGGGGCCCAGGCGACCGCCCTCGGGAAGGTCCTCGGGGGCCTCCGGGTCCAGACGTACTACCCGATCACGCCCGCGAGCGACGAGAGCGAGTACATCGAGGCAAACCAGCTGATCGACCTGCGCGAGCCCTCGGACCCCGCGGAGGAGGAGGCGGGGGTCGCCCAGGGGAGCGGCTCCATCCTCGTCGTCCAGACGGAAGACGAGATCTCCGCGGTCACGATGGCGATCGGGGCCGCGCTCGCGGGCGCGCGCTCCGCGACGTGCACCTCCGGGCCCGGGTTCTGCCTGATGATGGAGGGCATCGGCTGGGCGGGGATCAACGAGGTCCCGCTCGTGATCACCCTGTACCAGCGCGCCGGACCCTCCACGGGGATGCCGACCCGCCACGAGCAGGGCGACCTCCGCTTCGCGCTCCACGCGGGCCACGGCGACTCCCCGCGGATCATCCTCGCGAGCGGGGACTTCGAGGAGGCGTTCCACGACGGCGCCCGCGCGTTCAACTGGGCGGAGCGGTACCAGACGACCGTGATCCACCTCGTCGACAAGGCCCTCGCGAACTCGAACGGGACGATGCCGGTCTTCGACCCGGACCGGGTGCGGATTGACCGCGGGGAGCTGATCACGGACGGCTGGTCCGGGCGGGACACGTACAAGCGGTTCGCGTTCACGGAGTCCGGCGTGTCCCCGCGGGCCGCCATCGGCCACCCGGGGACGATCTTCTGGAACACGGGGGACGAGCACGACGAGCTCGGCCACATCACGGAGGACCCCGTCCTCCGGAACCTGATGATGGAGAAGCGGGAGAAGAAGCTCGAGCTCGCGGACCGGGAGATCCCGGAGGCCGAGAAGCTGAACTTCTTCGGGGACCGGACCGCGGAGACGGTCGTCGTGTCCTGGGGCTCCACGAAGGGCGCGATCCTGGACGCGATGGACGCCCTCGAGCGGGAGGGGATCAAGCTCGGGTTCCTCCAGATCCGGCTCGTCAGCCCGTTCCCGGCGGAGCCCGTGATGCGGGCCCTCGCGCGGGCGAAGGCGGTCGTCAACGTCGAGATGAACTTCGGCGCGCAGATGGGCGGGCTGATCCGGGAGAAGACGGGGATCGAGCCCACCCACCGCATCCTCAAGTACAACGGGAGGCCGATGTCGAGCACGGAGCTCGCGGCGGCCCTCCGCGCGGTCGCGAAGGGGAAGGCCCCCAGGAAGCAGGTGTTGACGTATGGCGTCTAGGCAGGTGTTGAAGGTCGCGGACTTCCAGACGGAGGTCCACAACGACTGGTGCCCCGGCTGCGGGGACTTCGGGATCCTCCGCGCGATCCAGATGACCCTGGCGGAGATGCAGCTCGACCCCTCGAACACCGCGATCGTGAGCGGGATCGGCTGCTCCGCGAAGACGATCCATTACGTGAAGACGTACGGGGTCCACACCCTCCACGGCCGGCCCCTCCCCTTCGCGACGGGGATCAAGCTCGCGAACCCGGGCCTCGAGGTCCTCGCGGTCGGCGGGGACGGCGACGGCCTCGGGATCGGCGCCGCGCACTTCGTGAACGCGGGGCGGCGGAACGTGGACATGCTGTACGTGATCCACGACAACGGCGTGTACGGGCTCACGAAGGGGCAAGCGTCCCCGACCCTGCGGCTCGGCGTGAAGACGAAGTCCCTCCCTGCCCCGAACGTGAACGAGGCCGTGAACCCGCTCTGGCTCGCCCTCGCGGCGGGCGCGACGTGGGTCGGCCGCGCGTACTCGTACGACGTGAAGCACCTCGTGTCCCTGATCCGACAGGGGATCGAGCACAAGGGCTACGCGTTCCTCGACGTCCTCCAGCCCTGCCCGACGTACAACAACATCAACACGAAGGAGTGGTACGGCGGGGAGGACCGCCGCGACCCGGACCAGGGGCGGCCCCTCCCGCGGGTATACAAGCTCGACGGCACGGGCTACGACCCCGTCGTGAAGTCGTGGGAGCACATCGACGAGAAAATCGCGCAGGCGATGATGAAGGGGCGGGAGTGGGGGGACAAGATCCCGATCGGCGTGTTCTACAAGAACGAGCTCGTGCCCACGTACGAGAAGCGGGTGTCCTCCCGGATTCCGAACTACCTCGCGATGCCGCCCGCAAAGCAGCCAATCGCGGACTCCGAGGGCCGGCCCGCCGCGGACCTGACGCGGCTGCTGCGGGCCCTCGCGGTGAACTAGCCGCGTCCCGATCCGCCCGCCTCGTCCAGCGCGTCGTTCACGAGCGTGTCCGCCCTCCGGAGGCGCCCCGTCAGCCGCGGGAGGCTCCGGAACTCGACCGCCTCGAACGCGCGGGCCCGGGCGCGGGCCTCCTTGTATAGGGGGACGAGGCGCGGCTCGCGGACCCGGTACTCGCCGCGCATCTGGCGGGTGACGAGCTCGCTGTCCGACACGCACGTCACGGGTCCCCGCGTGAACCCCGCGGCGATCTCGAGGCCCTTGATCAGGGCGCGGTACTCCGCCTCGTTGTTCGTCGCCTCGCCGATGGACTCCGCGTGCTCGCGTAGGAGGCGGTCCCGCGCGTCCGCCACGACGACGCCAATCGCGGCGGGTCCGGGGTTCCCGCGGGCCCCGCCGTCCGTGTACACCGTCAGAGTCCTCGGCGCCGCGGCCGCATCCCTGTCGCCCGCCATGCAGTGGACCGGCTGGGATTCGAACCCAGGACTTCCTGCTTGCAAAGCAGGCGATCTTCCGCTGATCTACCGGCCCTCGGAGAAGGGGTAGCCGCCGCGCGAATAAAGGCTTGACCCGCTCACGACCGCAGGACAATCTCGATGTTCACGCCGTCCGGGACCTGGATCCGCATCAGGGCCCGCAGCGCGCGCTCGTCCGCGTCGAGATCGATGAGGCGCTTGTGGATCCGCATCTCCCAGCGGTCCCACGTCTCGGACCCCTCGCCGTCCGGGGACTTCCGCACGGGGACGAGGAGGCGCTTCGTAGGGAGCGGGATCGGTCCGCTCATCGCGACCCCCGTCCGCTCCGAGATCGTCTTGATCTGCTGGCAGACGTTGTCGACCTTCTTGGGGTCCGTGCCGCTCAGGGAAATCCGTGCGCGCTGCGGCATTCACGACCACCAAAAGGAAAGATGAAAAGGGGAATGGGGCTCAGCGCTTTTCCACATCGATGCACATTCCCGCCGCGACCGTCTGGCCCATGTCCCGGATGGCGAAGCGGCCGAGCTGCGGGAAGTCCTTGGCCCTCTCGATCACCATCGGCTTCGTCGGCCGGATCTTCACGATCGCGGCATCGCCGGTCTTGAGGGTGTCGGGCTTCTCCTGCTTCGTCGCCCCCGTCCGCGGGTCCAGGCTCTTCTGGAGCTCCTCGAACGTGCACGCGACCTGCGCGGTGTGGGCGTGGAACACGGGCGTGTAGCCCACCGTGATCACGGAGGGGTGGTTCAGGACCATGATCTGGGCCGTGAACGACTTCGCGACCGTGGGCGGGTTGTCCGAGGGGCCCGCGACGTCCCCGCGCCGGAGGTCCTTCTTGTCGACGCCCCGCACGTTGAACCCCACGTTGTCCCCCGGGACGGCCTCGGGGATCGACTCGTGGTGCATCTCGATGGACTTGACCTCCCCGATCTTGTCCGCGGGCTGGAAGTGGATCTTCATGTTCGGCTTCAGGACCCCGGTCTCGACTCGCCCCACGGGCACGACGCCGATCCCCGTGATGCTGTACACGTCCTGGATCGGGAGCCGGAGCGGCTTGTCCGTCGGCTTCGGGGGCACCTCGAGGGTGTTCAGCGACGCCACGAGGGTCGGGCCCTTCCACCACCCGAGCTTCGGGCTCGCCTTCACGACGTTGTCGCCCTTGTACGCGCTGATCGGGATGAACAGGATCCGGTCGACCTTGTAGCCGACGGACTTCAGCAGACCGGACACCTCGGTCTTGATCTCGTTGTACCGGGGCTCGTTGTACTCCGGCTTCGTCGAGTCCATCTTGTTCACCGCGACGATTAGCTGCTCGACGCCCAGGGTCCGCGCGAGGAAGATGTGCTCCTTCGTCTGGGCCTGGACGCCCTCCGCCGCGCTCACGACGAGGACCGCGCCGTCCGCCTGGGACGTGCCCGTGATCATGTTCTTCACGAAGTCCCGGTGGCCGGGCGCGTCGATGATCGTGAAGTAGTACTTGTCCGTGTCAAAGCGCTTGTGGGCCACGTCGATCGTGAGCCCGCGCTCCCGCTCCTCCTTCACCTGGTCCATGACGAACGCGAACTCGAACGTGGCCTTGCCGAGCTGCTCCGCGAGCTTCTTCAGGTTCTCGAGCTCGTGCGGGTCGATGCTGCCGGTGTCGTACAGGACCCGGCCGACGGTCGTCGACTTCCCGTGGTCGACGTGACCGATGAACACCAGGTTCAGGTGTGGCTTTGCAGGCATGTTTTTCCCCCGAGTGGGGCCGTGTTATCGGCCACACGTATATATGTCTTTGCGGCGCGCACGCGTGCTTTCCGTATCCTGAGACCGTCACGCCGCGTAGTACGACTCGTCGTACGGCTCCGGCTGCACGCCCTTCCGCTCGCGGATCTTCCGCACGACGTCCGGCTGCAGCTCTGCCGGGACGGACTGGAACCCGACGTTCTCCGTCGACCAGAACGCGCGACCCTGCGTCGCGGACCGTATTGCGGTCGCGAACCCGAACATCTCCGCGACGGGTGCCTTCGCCTGGATGATCGTGTGGTCCCCCTCCTGGGTGATGTCCTCGATCACGCCGCGCCGGCTCTGGATCTCCCCGATCGCGGAGCCCATCACGTCCTGCGGGACGTTGATGAACACCTTCGTGAGCGGCTCCAGGAGGGTCCGGCCCGCCTGGCACATCGCGCCGTAGATCGCGCGGTACGTGGCGGGGATCACCTGGGCGGGCCCGCGGTGGACGGAGTCCTCGTGGAGCTTCGCGTCCACGAGGCGGGTCTTCACGCCCATGCACTTCTCCGCGGCGAGGGGCCCCTTCCGCATCGCCTCGTCGATGTACGACTCCTTGATCAGCTCCATCGTCTCGTGGAGGTACTGGATGCCCTTCGTCGCGTCGATCAGCATGTTCGTGCCCTGGACCCACACGACGTTCTTCGCCTCGTCGCGGTCCATCCCGAGCGCCTCGAGCTGCTTCGCGAAGGCCTTCGAGTCCTTGATTCGCTGGCCGGACGGGATCTCCCCCGCCCGGATCGCCTGGACGATCGCGGGCTCGAGCGGCTCGACCTCGAAGTAGAAGCGGTTGTGCTTGTTCGGGGACTTCCCCTCGAAGGGCCCGCCCTTGCCCCGCACGCCCTCCCGGTACACGACGATCGGCGGGCTCGTGGTGACGGGCACCTTGTACTCGTTCACGATCCGGTACATCGTGATCTCGAGGTGGAGCTCACCCATGCCGGAGATCAGGTGCTCCCCGGTCTCCTGGTTGATCTCGACCTGGATGCTCGGGTCCGCCTTCGCGACGCTGCGGAGGACGTCGACGAGCTTCGGCAGGTCCTGCGTGGACTTCGCCTCGATCGCCATCGTGACGACGGGGTCCGAGTAGTGCACGATCGCCTCGAACGGCTGCATCTCCTTGTCGTCGCTCACGGTCGAGCCGGCGATCGCGTCCTTCAGGCCGACGACCGCGACCACGTTCCCCGCGTCGATCTCCTCGACGGGGATCCGGTCCGGCCCGACGATCATCGCCACGATCTGGGCGCGCTGGGGCTTCGGCATCCCGATCACCCACAGCTCTTGGCCCCTCCGGACCTTACCGGAGAAGAGGCGGCCCGCGGCGGTCTCGCCCGCCTGCGGGTCCACGAGGATCTTCGTCACCATGAACCCGACGGGGCCGTTCTCGTCGACCGTCATCATCGCCTTGCCCACGGGGCTCGCCTGGTCGCCCTTCCAAATCACGGGGATCCGGACCTTCTGCGCCTCGAGGGGGTTCGGGAGGTGCTTAATCACCGTGTCCAGGACGACCTGGTGCAGGGGCGCCCGCTTCGCGAGCTCCTTCATCGTCCCCTCCTGGCAGTGCCTGTACACGTCCCGGAAGGTGATCCCGGTCTTCTTCATGTACGGGACGCTGATCGCCCACTTGTGGAACGCGCTCCCGAAGGCGACGTTCCCCGCCTCGACGTTGAGGGACCACTTCTCCTGGAGGTCCTCGGGGAGCTGCTTCCGGATCCGGGTGTTGACCTCCGTGATGATTTTCACGAACCGCTGCTGCATCTCCTCCGGGGTGATCTTGAGCTCGTTCACGAGCCGGTCCACCTTGTTGATGAACAGGACGGGCCTCACCCGCTCCTTCAGGGCCTGCCGGATCACGGTCTCCGTCTGGGGCATGATCCCTTCAACCGCGTCGTCGAGGATGATCACGCCGTCAATCGCGCGCATCGCGCGGGTGACGTCCCCGCCGAAGTCCACGTGGCCCGGCGTGTCGATGAGGTTGATCAGGTACTGCTTGCCTTCGTGTTCGTGGACCATCGAGGCGATCGCCGCGTTGATCGTGATCCCGCGGGCCTGCTCCTGCTCGTCGTAGTCCAAGAAGAGCTGGGAGCCCGCGAGCTCCTCGGAGATCATCCCGGCGCCCGCGATCAGGGAGTCGGAAAGTGTCGTTTTGCCATGATCAATGTGGGCCGCGGTCCCGATGTTCCGGATGAACTCCTTGTTGTGGAGGAGGGCTTCGGCCTTCTTGATGTTCTCCTCTTTCCGTCCCATACGAAGTCACTGACCTACTTTGATGCCTCTTGATAAGGATTGCGACGGCCGCGGCCTAGCGCGCGGACATCGCGATCCGCTCGAGCTCCTCCTTCTTCGCGATCGCCGCGCTCTCCATCTCGCCTCGGGAGGCCCGGAGGATCTCGTCCGCGAGGCACTCCTCAATCGGCTTCGGCGACTTGAACGACGCGGAGGTCACGCCCACGGTGATGTTCCGCAGGGCCATGTCCAGGCGGCGGGACGGCGACACGTCCACGGCCCGCGGCACGCTGATCCCGCCGAACCGGAGGCGGGTGATCTCCTCGCGGGGAGAGGCCTTCTCGAGCGCGTTCACCAGGACCTGCACGGGGTTCTGCTTCGTCCGCTGCTCGATGAGGCCGAACGCGCGCTGCACGACGCGGATCGCCTTCGTCTTCTTCCCCGTGAAGTCCTCGCCCCGCATCATCCCGTTGATCAGGCGCTCGACGATGTTCGTCTTCGCCTTCCCGAAGGGCTTGTTCGAGTACCGCCCGCCCGTGTGCGGGATCACGATCGCGGTGAGGTTGATGTACCGCGAGAGGCCCGGGTCGTGGACGACGACCTCGGCGAGGTCGTACCGCTCGAAGAGCTTGAGCTCGTACGTGTACTTCTTCTTCGGCTTCTTCGGCTCCTTCTTCGCCTTCGCCGGCGCTTCCGCGGGCGCCTCCGCGGCGGGCGCGGTCTCGGCCTCCGCGGCGGGCGCGGTCTCGGCCGGCGGGGGCGGCGGAGGCGGGGGCGGGCTCTCCGCGGGCGGGGGTGGCGGCGGGGGAGGGACGTCCTCCTCGTCCGGGGGCGGGGGCGGCGGGGTCTCCTCGGCCATCGTGCTCACCGGACGGGCTTCTCCTTCTTGCCCCTCACGAGCTGGTCGAGGGAGACGTCGTTCACCTTGATGACCTTGTACCGCACGCCCGGGATGTCGCCGTAGGACCGACCCATGCGGCCGCCGATCCCCTCCACGAGGACCTCGTCGTGCTCGTCGATGAAGTTGATCGCGCCCTCGCCCACGGCGAACGCGGTGATCTGGCGCCCGTTCTTCACGAGCTGGACCTTCACGCACTTTCTCAGGGCGGAGTTCGGCTGCTTCGCCTCGATCGCGACCTTCTCGAGGACGATGCCCTTCGCCTGTGCGGCCCCCTCGAGCGGGTCCGACTTCTCCTTCAGGTGTTGCATGCGGCGCTTGTAGTACCGGTCCGACCAGCGGAACTGCTGGCGGTCCTCCTGCAGCTTCCGTGCCGCGAGTAATCCACGTCCCAAGGCGCAGCCTCTCCCGAGGTGAGGGTCGCCTATTTCCCTGTGATATAAAGCCTTGACGGTATCCGGTCTGGTGAACGGGGCGGGCGGCGCGCTCACTTGCCCTTCGACGCGAGGTACGCCTTCAGCGGGGTCCAGTAGAAGTCGATCCACCCCTGCTTGATCGCCTCCACCTGGTCGTCGGGGACGTCGCTATGGACGAACATCAGGCGGGTCCCGGCGCCCTTCCTCGAGAAGTGGAACATCACCTTCGAATCCTTGTCGTCCGGCGCGAAGTCCGTCGTCCGCCAGGACTGGACGATGACCTTGTCCTCCTCCAACCGGAGGGTCTTCCCCGTGGCGTAGCCGCCCCACACGGAGAACGCGCCGCCGGCACGCCGCGCGATCCTCGCCGTGTCTCCGGTGAACGCGGCGTGCGTCTTCGCGTCGATGAGGGCCTCGAAGACCGCGTGGGGCGGGGCGTCGAAGTACACGGTCTGTCGGATCGTCGCCATGGGCCGCCGCCATGGCGGTGCGGCGACTAGAACCTTCGGGCCGCGGGCCCTCACACGAACCGGTAGACGTCCCGCGGGAGGCCGCCCCGCGTGATCTCCTCCTCGATCTCCTCGAGCATCAGGATCCGCTTGTACGTCGGCGGGTGGGTCGCGAACAGCTCGTTCGCGTGCCGCCACGGGTGGCTCCGCTCCGCCTCCATCGCCTTCTGCAGCTCGTACGCGTCGATCTGCCCGTCCCGGTCCAGGTCGTACGCGCTCATCCGCTGCTGCAGTTCGACGTAGTCCCGGTCCGCCTTCACGGGGTCCCCGATGAAGAACGCCCGCAGGCCGGAGGGCTCCGTGCCCCGCTTCGCGAGGCTCAGCCCATACGCGATCTTCGTGAGGGCGGACGCGAGCTGGTGCGGGTCCCGCGTGGCGGCGGCGCTGTACGCGTCCGCGTAGTACTCGCGGGTCCTAGAGAGGTGGAGGACGAGGATCTGGGTGACGAAGTACACGAGGTACGAGAGGACGCCGACGGCGATCGCGATGAGCATCGCCTGGCCCGCCCCCTTCCCCCTCGCACGGCCCGCCCCGCGCAGGGCCTCGAACCCGCCGCGGGCCAGGATGTACGCGAGGAGCGGGACCGCGGACACCCACGTCATGATGATCACGTCCCGGTGGCGGAGGTGCCCGATCTCGTGCCCGATCACCGCGCGGATCTCGTCCTGGTTCAGGTACTGCAGGAGGCCCGCCGTGACGACGAGCTCCGCGGACGAGGCGGTGCGGCCGAAGACGAACGCGTTCGGGGCGGGGTCCCCGCTCACCCAGATGCGGGGCGTCCGGACGCCCGCCTGGCGGGCGAGCGCGTCCACGGTCTGGTACAGCCAGGGATTCGATTGCGGCGTGACCGGTTGGCGGGCCTTGATCGCCCACCGCACGATCGCGGGCGAGATCGCCCACTGGAGGAGCATGAACAGGAACGCGAGTCCCGCCACAATCCACAGCCCCGACGGGAACGCGTGCGTCGAGAGGACGAGGTCCACGACGACGAGGACGAGCAGGAGGAGGAACGTGAGGAAGCCGAACACCAGGACGACGGTCGCGAGGCTGCCCCTGCGGAGGGCACCGAGGCTTCCCATGCGAATCGCCATATACGGCCTGCCCATGAGGCTTTGGCGGGAATGCCGGAGATCGTCGAGGCGGTGAACTGCCCGCACTGCGGGGCGCCCCTCCCGATGGAGACGGGCGAGGTCATCGTGACGTGCCTGTACTGCGGGTCCGCGGTGCGAATCCGCGGCGAGACGCCGTTCCTGCTCCGCCACGCGATGCTCGCCGCCCGGTTCGACCGCGCGGTCGCGGAGCGGGCGATCCAGGACTGGATGGACGGCGGGTTCCTGAAGCCCGACGACCTGCGGCGGGCTTCGCGCATCCTCACACTGGAGTGCGCGTACCTCCCGTTCTACGTGTTCGAGGTCGACGTGAGCACGGCGTACGCGGGCGTCCTCACCCGCACGGGGACGAACGAGCGGCGGACGGGGACCGTGCCGAGGGACTACTTCTGGAAGGTCCTCGGACGGCGGTCCGGGGACTTCCCGGTCCGCGAGTACAAGATCCCGCTCGCGACGAAGGTGCCCTTCGACGCGGGGAAGATGGTCCGCGACTCGCGGTTCCTGAACGCGGAGATCGACGAGGCGGAGGCGGAGCGAATCGCCCGGGAGGAGGTCGAGGCCCACGAGCGGGATCTCCTCAAGGACGTCGTCGACGTCGTGGAGGACGCCCGGTCACAGATTGCGGTGAAGGACGCGGAGTTCCTCCATGCGCCGCTGTGGTTCGCGACGTACGAGTACGGGGGCCGCCAGTTCCGCATCATCCTGGACGGCGCCTCCGGCGAGGTCGTGCACGGGGACATCCCGCCACCGACGGGCGGCTTCGGGGAGTTCCTGAAGTCCGCGGGTCGCGGCGTGTTCGGCCGCTAGGGCCTACTCGAACTCCTCGTCCGCCTCGTAGTCGCCGATGATCGCCCCGCAGTTCGGGCACTCGTCCGCGTCCCTCTCGAGTTCGTACCCGCACTCGGGGCAGCGGGCCGTGCGAAGTCCCCCAGGGAATGCCATCCGAGGACGGGTTATAAAGGAATCGCGGGCGGACACGTCCGCTCGCGCACCGCCGACCCTCAGTAGTCCTCGAGCTTCACCTGCCCGCCCTTCCGGGACGGACCCTTGGCGGGTTTCGGCATCTCGTGCTCCCGCACTTGCTTGCGCATCCTCTCGAGCCGCTCCGCGGGGCGGGCCTCCGCGAACGCCTCCCCCGCGGGCTGCCCCACGAAGATCTTCTGCTTCAGCGCCCGCCGCAAGGTCTCGAGCTCCTGGTGCATCTTCCGCTCCTTCCGACGCGAGGAGTAGAAGTACGCCTCGTCGCGAGTGTCTCGCGTCACGAGCATCACGACCCGCCCCGCCCGTGTGCGGCCCGTCCGGCCCCGCCGCTGGATTGTCCGGATCTCGGAGGGAATCGGCTCATAGAACACGACGAGGTCCGTGGCGGGGATGTCGAGGCCCTCCTCCCCGACGGACGTGCACACGAGCACGTTGTGCTCCCCCGCCTTGAACCGCTCGATCGTCTCGACCTGCTCCCGCTGCTTCAGCCCGACGTCGTCTCCGCGGGTCGCCTGGCCCACGAACCGTACGGGCTTGATCCCGGGGACCGTCCGAAGCTCGCGGACCATGATCTCGGACGTGTCCCGGTAGTGCGTGAAGACGATC
>Ga0209751_10000849_pt1 | contig 32289 bp, 36 predicted proteins | sample RifCSP13_1_FD_184019 | JGI IMG/M metagenome (GOLD analysis project Ga0209751, IMG submission 184019) | Soil microbial communities from Rifle, Colorado - Rifle CSP2_sed 13_1 (SPAdes) (version 2) | ecosystem: Environmental > Terrestrial > Deep subsurface > Rock core/Sediment | place: Rifle...
GCGGGCCACCGACGACGAGGTCGAAACCGATCATCGGGTCGAGGTGGAGTTGGTGGTGGTCGGGGATGGTCCGCTGACGGCAAGCCGGCAGAGCTTGATGGCAGCCGGTCGGGAGGCGCTTGTCAACGCCGCCAAGCACTCGGGGGCGGGCAAGATCTCGGCGTACCTGGAGGTTGGCGATACCACCCGGCTCTTTGTTCGCGACCGCGGGGTCGGTTTCGATCCGGCCGCGGTCGGTCCGGACCGCCACGGTCTGGCCGACTCGATCACGGGCCGGCTGGCGAAGGTTGGCGGTCGGGCGGAGGTCCGTTCGGAGGTCGGAGCCGGCACCGAGATACGGTTGGAGGTGGAAGGATGAGTATCCGTGTGTTCCTGGTGGACGACCACGACCTCTTTCGAGCCGGGGTGCGGACCGCCCTGCCCGAGGATCTCGTGGTGGTCGGGGAGGCCTCGGAGGCCGGGCCCGCCATTGAGCTGATCCTGGAGCGAAGGCCCGACGTGGTGCTGCTCGACGTGCACTTGCCGGGGGGGGGAGGGAGCGCTGTGGTCCGCGCTGTCCGAGAGCTCGATCAAGAGATCACGTTCCTGGCATTGTCGGCCTCCGACGCTCCCGAGGACGTGGTGGCCGTGATCAGGGGGGGGGCCAGGGGCTACGTGACAAAGAACATTGCCCCCCACGAGCTCGCCGCTGCCATTCGTAAGGTGGCCGCCGGGGACGCGGTGTTTTCGCCCCGGCTGGCGGGTTTCGTCCTCGACGCGTTTGCCTCGGTGTCGGCGAAGGACATCGATCCAGAGCTCGACCTTTTGTCGGGGCGGGAGCGGGAGGTTCTCCAGCTGATTGCTCGCGGCTACACCTATAAGGAGATCGCCGAGGAGTTGTTCATCTCGGTCAAAACTGTGGAGTCCCACGTCTCGGCGGTGCTGCGCAAGCTGCAACTGTCGAACCGCCATGAGCTGGCCCGCTGGGCGCACGATCGGGGCTTCTGACGAGAAGGGGGTCGGTATCCGCCCAAGGCCGGCAGAAGCTTCCCACTTCCCCCTTGACAACGTGACCTTACTATGACATCATATGAATGTCATTTAGACAGGAGGTTAGCGTCATGTTTCCGGGTTTCACGTTGTTGCCCGACCCTCGACGTCATCGGGCCGAGCAGATTCGACTCCTTCCTCGTACCCCCCGTCCCCGCTGATGCACGTGCAAACTGCAGTCAGCCGGGTCGAGAGCGCCCTTCAAACCCAGCTGCAGCTGGGAGGAGCCGACCCAGCCGTCGAGAACGCCGCCCAACTTCTCCAGGCCGTGCTGGAACCCGCCATCCGGCAGGCGGCGATGGAGCTCGCGCAGCAGGCGGCCGAGGAGGTGGCCGCCCAACTTCCCGACCGGCGGGTGGATCTCGTCGTGGTGGATGGTGACCCGACGTTGCGGGTGTCTGCCGATGTCGGCGGGCAGGTCAGCGCCACCGATGATGAGTACGAGGCGCGCATCACCCTGCGTTTGCCTCAGTCTCTGAAGAGCCTGGTCGAGCAGGCAGCCGATACCAGCGACGAATCGATCAATAGCTGGGTCGTCAAGGCCCTGGCCTCGCGGGCTCGGGCTCGCTCTGGGGGCCAGCATTTCACCGGAGTCATCGAACTGTGAGGAGCGAGACGTTCCCGGTCGGACCTTCGCCCACCCTCGTGCTCCGGCTGGGGTCGGGCTCGGTTCAGGTGGTGGAGGGTCGGGTGGGGCAGATCCTCGTGGAGGCTTCGGGCAAAGGCGAAGAGGGCCTGCGTTTGGAGGCGGCCGGAGATCGGGTCGTGGTCGCCCAGACCAGGCAGGGGTTGGTGCTGCCCACTGTGGAGGTGAGGATCGCCGCTCCGCCGGGGGTGGCGGTGGAGGCCGGTCTGGCCAGTTGTGATATGACCATCAGCCTCGACGCCTCCGAACTGCGGGCCAGTCTGGCTTCCGGGGACCTCCGCGCCGGCCGGGTGTCGGGTATGGCGACCGTGAAGACCGCCAGCGGAGATGTGGTCATCGACTCGACCGGCGACCGGCTCGTCGTCAATGCCGCTTCGGGTGACGTACGGGTCGGCCGCGCCGATGGGGATGTCCGCATTGTTACCGCCTCCGGGGACATCTCGATCGACTGGGCGGGCGGCACCGTGGAGGTGAAGTCGGCCTCCGGCGACACCCGAGTTGGGCATTTCGATGGTGCTCGCCTGAGTGCTCACACCGTGTCGGGAGACGTTTCGGTGGGCATGGCCCCCGGTCGGCGCGTCGACCTGGATGTCGTCAGCCACAGCGGAGATGTCCGCCTTCCGCAACCGGCTACTTTGCCGGGGTCGGCCGAGGGGGAGGGGGCGAGGGCACCGGGTCCCCGCCCCGAACAACTCCGCACCCGGCTCACCTTTCGCTCGGTATCTGGAGACTTCGTGCTGCGGCGAATCGGCGGCTGAGCCCTACCCTGGCCGGTAATGGAGCCACGGGACAGCCCCGCCGAGGCCGCCTTCCGTGCCGAAGCCCGCGTTTGGCTGTCCGCCCATGCCCAACGGCACACCCGGCCACCGGTGGCCCCATCGACCATCGTGGCCGAGTGGAAGCCGGAGGAGGAAGAAGAGAACCTTGCCCGGGCCCGGGCCTGGCAGCGGCGGAAGTTCGACGCCGGGTGGGCCGGAATCAACTGGCCGGCGGCCTACGGGGGACGGGGCGGCACCGCGATGGAGGCCATTATCTTCCGCCAGGAGGAGTCGGCCTATGACGTCGGCAGTGACGCCCTCGCCGTTGGCATCGGTTGGTGCGGTCCCGCCGTACTGGTGATGGGTACCGAGTTCCAACGCCGGCGCTACCTGCCGCCGCTGCTGGCCGGCGACGAGATGTGGTGCCAGCTGTTCTCCGAGCCGAGCGCTGGTTCAGATCTGGCCGGTCTTTCGACCCGGGCGACCCGAGATGGTGACGACTGGACCATCTCGGGCCAAAAGGTGTGGTCGACCTTCGCCCATCGATCCAAATGGGGTCTTTGCATCGCCCGTCATACCGGAGACGGCGGGCACGCTGGCGAGCACGTTGACCGGCACGGCGGTCTGACCGCATTCATCGTCGACCTGGAGTCGGCTGGGGTGATTTGTCGCCCTCTTCGGCAGATGACCGACTCTTCGAACTTCAACGAGGTCTACCTCGATGAGGTGCGGGTTCCCGACGATCGACGGGTGGGGGAGGTCGGGGACGGCTGGAGGGTGGTGATAACGACCTTCATGTATGAGCGGATGGCCGCCGCTCTTCCCAGGCTCTCGGCCATCGACGCCCTGGCCGACTTGGTCCGTTCCTCTCCGATGGCGGCGCCGGAGTCGATTTCCGACCTCTATCTGAAGGGCCGGGTCCTCCAATTCACCTCGCTGCGAGCCCTCACGACGTTTTCTATGGGGAGACTGCCTGGTCCGGAGGGTTCGCTCGGAAAGCTCGTCTGGTCGTCTCTGCTCACCGAGGTCTATGACCGGGGGTTGGGTGTGCTGGGCGCCCACGGACTGCTGTCTGACCACGACGCCCCGAGCAATGGGCAGTGGCAGGACGCCTTCCTCGGCGCTCCCGGCCTGCGCATCGGCGGCGGCACCGATCAAATCCAGCGCAACATCATCGCCGAGCGCATCCTGGGTCTGCCCCGCGATCCTCGTTCCCGAGCGCCGGGCTAAGCGGTCTTGAGGGTCACGGCGGTCCCGCTGACGGTCACCACCGTGCGATTCCCAGCGGAGGACATGCCCGTCGTCACCCCCAACACGGCGTGGGCGCCCCTTCGCAGAGCTTCCTCGACCATGCGTCGCTCTCCGGTGCGGCGCGCCGTCGGCAGCCCTGCCTCCAAATCGTCACCCTCGACAGTGACGTCGGCCGCCACCAGGCCGAGGTAGGTGTCGACGGCCCATTCGGCCAGCGAGTCGGTGGAGGTGATGATCGGCCTCCACACCGAACGGCCGAATTCGTCCTCCACCCAACCCTGAGCAGCCGACCGCCAACCCGTCCCCCACCCGGTCTCGTGTTGTGTCTCATCGGGCCGTGGTACAACGACGGGGCCGGCCGCCTCTCCGATCGTCGGCGGCGGCGGTGGGAGCTGCGGGGGCGTCACCTCGACTTCGAGCGGGGCGATGGCCGTCATATCAACCAGCCCTTCGGGGGAGGGGGGCGGCTCCGCCACCAGGGGAGCCTCGGCGTCAACCTCGAGCGGCCACGGTCCCGCGGCTTCCTCGGCACCTTGTCCGGGTCGCCCGCCTATCTCGATCTGGTGGATCACCGCCTCGATGTCGGTGAGGCTCGGTTCCGGGATTGACATCGCTTCTTCCACCCCGGGAGAACTCTCGCTCAGGTTGGCGGAAAACTCGGGCAAATCCTCGGCCACGGCCGGCTCCGCCGGTGCTCCCTCAGTGCCCCAGTCCGGAAGGACGAAAACCGACTCGGCGTCGGCGAGGGGCCACTCGGCCGGCGAAGAGGCTTGCTCAGGCTCCGAAGCAGGGGCGTACTCGGTCTCGGGTGAGCTCCATGACGGCGGGGCCGGTTCGACCGGCTTGGTGACTGGCCATGCACCAGCAGCTGCCCACCAATCGACGGACGCCGGTTCCTCGACCACTAGTTCGGCCGGCGCAGGTTCTTCGGGCGCTGCTCCGACCGACCGCTGTTCCTCGACCGGCGTTTCGGTCGCCGGTTCCTGGACGGCCGTTTCGACCGCCGGTCGTTCGACCGCAAGCGGGGCAGGCTCGGGGGCAGCGGGTTCTTCCAACGTCAACCAAGAGGGAGGCTCGGGGGGGAGGTCGTCGTCGGCCTTCTTGTCGCGACCGCCGAATACGCTCTGAGCCGCCGCCAGGACCTGGGAGAACGGCGGTTTCGGCTCGGCCGGAGGCGTCTCGGGCGCCAGAGGGGAAGGACTGGTATCGGCAGACGGTTGCGGCGGTTTCTCGTCCAAGGGAATGCCCCAAGGATCGCTGGCTTCCTCTTGGCTGCTCATCTATCACGAGCATACTCTTTCAGCCGTATTCACTAATGCTCCGTCTGGGAAATAGCGGACCCCACGATCATTTACCAGATGGTGCACTAGCGTCGCAGTTGTGCGTATAAGCGTCATCACCCTGTTCCCAGGCTTCTTCACCGGACCCCTGGAAACTGCGCTGGTGCGACGAGCCCAGCAAAGCGGCGTGCTAGAAGTCGAGCTGCTCGACCTGCGGAGCTTCGGAATCGGGGCGCACCGCCAGGTCGACGACGCTCCATTTGGGGGGGGGCCGGGGATGGTCTTGATGATCGAGCCCCTGGCCGTCGCCCTCGACTCGATCGGCAACGGTCACCGCATTCTGTTCACCCCAACCGGGCGGCGCCTTGACCAGAGCCTGCTCGACCGATGGTCCACCTTGCCCCATGTGATCCTGACGTGCGGCCGGTATGAGGGCGTCGACGAGCGAGTCGCCCAGCACCTGATCGACGAGGAGGTGTCGCTGGGAGACTTCGTGCTGGCAGGTGGCGAGGTGGCCGCCGCCGCCGTCATCGAGGGCATCGCCCGCCTGGTTCCGGGTGCGGTCGGAAACCCCGAGTCGGTCCGTTACGAGTCCTTCCGATCGAATCTCTTGGAGGAACCCCATTACACGCGTCCGGCTTCCTTCCGGGGGTGGGATGTGCCCGAGGTCCTGCTCTCAGGCGATCACGCCCGCATCGAGCATTGGCGACGGGAACAGCGATTGTCGCGGACCCGGACGAGACGACCCGACCTACTGGTGATGAGGGAGAAGTCGGATTGAAGCCCTGATAACATGATTGCTCGTGTGTTCGGCCGGCTTCGGCAGCCGCCGACCGGATGTCAGGTGAGCATGTCAGGTGAGGGGCCCCGGGGCCTCTGCCAATCTAAGGAGTCCCGATGAACGACCTTCAGCTGCTTGAGAACGCCCACCTGCGCTCCGACCTCCCCGATTTCCGATCTGGTGACACCGTCAAGGTTCACGTTCGAGTGGCCGAGGGGGGACGGGAGCGTCTGCAGGTGTTCGAAGGAGTCGTCATCGCCCGCGACGGGTCGGGCCTGCGATCCTCTTTCACCGTCCGCAAACTGAGCTTCGGGGTGGGAGTGGAGAGGGTGTTTCCGGTTCATGCCCCCGTCATCGCCAAGCTGGAGGTTACCCGCCGGGGGGCCGTGAGGAGATCGAAGCTCTATTACCTGCGCGGGCGAACCGGCAAGGCCGCTCGGATTCGCGAGAAACGCAGCTGAGTGGACGTTCCCGTCGTCGCCGCGCCCAAGAAGGCGCCGGCCCCCAAGAAATCTTTCCTCTCCTCCCTCGCCGAGCTGGCGGTGCTCATCGTCATTGCCTTTGGAGTGGCGGTGTTGGTCAAGACCTTCTTGGTGCAGCCGTTCTACATCCCGTCCACTTCGATGGTGCCGACGATCGAGGTCAACGACCGGGTGTTGGTCAACAAGCTGGCCTTTCGGGTAGGAGAGCCCCGACGAGGTGATGTAGTCGTATTCTTGAACCCCTACGACTTCGGGGACGTCGAAGAGTCCGTACCCGAGGCGGTGGTCCGCCACGTCTTGGAGGCGATCGGAGTCCGCACCGCCCATGCTGATGATTTCATCAAGCGGGTCGTGGCGCTCGAACGAGACGTCATCGAGATCCACGACAACGAGCTGCTCATAAACGGCGAACCGGTCGACGAGCCTTATCTCAATTCGGGGTCGGTGATGCCCGACCGTCCCGCCGAGACGGTCCCGCCTGGGCATGTCTTTGTGATGGGGGACAACCGCACCGGCAGCCAGGACAGCCGCATCTTCGGTCCCATCCCAGTCGAGGACCTCGTGGGGCGGGCCTTCGTCACCATTTGGCCCATCGACCGGTGGGGGGGGCTCTGAACCGAGCGCCGCTCGGCCGCCACGCTCCGTCGTAGCGGTGTGTTATACCGATGCCGTTGGACGCGGGTGCTGCGCGGATCCCCTGGCTCGCACTCCTTCGCCCGATAGAATCATCCGACCGGCCCGGCCCGGCACCAGACCAGACCGGTTCGAGAGGTGACTTTCCACAAAGCGTCGAGGAGCAGGCGAAGCGGTTTCGGTGATGGAAGAAGATCTCGAAAGATTCGAATCCGAAGTCGAGCTTCAGATCTACAAGGAGTACCGCGACGTCCTCCCCATGTTCCGATATGTGGTGGAGACCGAGCGTCGCTTCTATCTGGCTAACCAGGTGCAGCTACACCGGCGCGAATCGGGTGGGAGTGTCTACTTCGAAATCGACCTGGAGGACGCTTGGGTATGGGACATGTACCGGCCGGCTCGGTTCCTGCAGAAGGTGCAGGTGCTCACCTTCCGCGACGTCAACATCGAAAAACTCGAGCCGGGACTCCAGATCTGAGCCTGTCCGGTCGGAAATCTCCTTCTCAGCGGCTGGGTGCGCTCGCCGAGGAGTTGGCGGTCCAATTCCTGGTTAGACACGGTGCCGAGATCGTTGCTCGCAACGTAGCTGTGGGTGATGGGGAGATCGACGTCGTCGCCCGGGTGGGCGGAGTCATGACGGCGGTCGAGGTGCGGTCGCTGAACGTGGACCCACGCAGCCCGACGATCGATCCTGTCACGGCCTTCGATGCGGTCAAGGCCGAGCAGGTGCGCCGGCTCGCCAGCCTGCTCCGACCGGCAGTGACTCGGGTGGACCTGGTGGCAGTGGCATTCACGGCTGGCGGCGTTTCCCTGCGGTGGGTGCCGCAGGCTGCCTAGCCATTCTCGCCCCCGGGTGAGTCACTTCCTCGATGGTTCTGATCTCGATCGGCCCCGTCGGCGGCGCAACTCCTTGTGCCAGCAGCCGTGATGCCAGTGGCGCCGCAGGTCAGGCTCTTCCTCCGGAACCACCACGACGTGGAAGGTGCCGGAGGGGATCGTCCCGTCGCAGCCCGGGCAGATGTAGGTCTTCCGGGCGGCGTACGGTTGGACCGGGGTGACGTTCACCGGCTGAAAATCGCCCATAGCACCCCCGACACGGCAGCTGCCACCGCCAGCACCACCATGGCGACGTCGACCGAATCCTTGCGCTGTGGTCGGAATGGGTTGAAGCCCATGGACGATGACAGTAGACATCCGGTATGACTTCCTGGCTCACCATTGATGACCGCGGCCCGATTCGCTGGCTGACCCTTTCGAACCCGGGCCGTAAGAACGCCATCCCCTCCGACGGGTGGGGTGAGCTAAGAGAGGTCTTCGTCGGTTTCGAGTCCTCGGCTCAGAGGGTCCTCGTCATAACCGGAGCAGGCGAAGACTTCTGTGCCGGTGCAGACTTGGGGGGGGGAAGAGACGGAAGCGGATCGGCCGGGTTCGCCCCCGTCGACGAGCTCGGATCGGTGGCAGCCCGCCATCGTCGCATGAAACAGGTCGGGGAGGCCGTCCTGGCTCTCCATCGCCTATCCAAACCGACGGTGGCGGCGGTGGACGGGGTGGCGGCCGGCGCCGGGATGAACCTGGCGATCGGGTGTGACGTGGTGGTGGCAACCACCCGAGCGCGTTTTGCGGAGATCTTCGTAAGGAGGGGTTTCACCCTCGACTCCGGCGGTAGCTGGCTCCTCCCCAGGCTGGTCGGTATGCAGCGGGCCAAAGAGCTGGCGTTGACAGGGCGCATGGTGTCGGCCGAGGAGGCCAAGGAGATCGGCCTGGTGTTGGAAGTGGTGGGACCGGTGGAGCTGGCCGCTGCCGTCGCCAGGCTCGCCGACTCCTTCCTCGCCGGAGGGCCGGTGGCGCAGATGTTCGCCAAACAGGCCCTCGACCGGTCCTGGGACCTCACCTTCGAAGAGGCGCTCTCGTGGGAGGGGCAATCGCAGGCGATCGCCCTCGGCACCGACGACGCCGCCGAGGGTCTGGCGGCCTTCCTGGCCAAGCGGCCTCCGGAGTGGAAGGGTCGATAACCCGCGCCCCGACCGGCACGTTGCATGGCGCGGACGCACGGGGGCGCGCCGGCTGGGTTCACCAGTCGAGATTGGTGACGGCCACCTTGAGAGGGACCGAGCCCCCGTCGAAGACCCTTCCGCGGCGACTATCAACCGAGCGGCGGCATCGACTCCCACCCCGGCCGGTCCTTGATACCGCTCGATGAGTCGAGTCTCTCCGGTGGTCGTGTCGCCCTCCCACACCTCGAGCTCGGCCGGTAGCCGCTGTCTAGCCAAACGGTTCGCCGCGAACGTAAAGCCGACCATCGCTGGGTAGGCCGAGGACCTGTGGTCAACGTTGCAAATTGACGGCCTGTGCGATTCACGTTTCCGACCCGTGCGCGACGCGTTTGCCGAGAACTTCGCACGGCACGGAGAGGTCGGTTCGGCAGTTGCGGTCACCGTCGATGGCAAGCCGGTAGTCGACCTGTGGGCGGGACATGCCGACGCCGCGGGGACGCGTCCGTGGACGCGCGATAAGATCGTCAACGTTGCGTTGACGACCAAAGCTGGACCCGGTCGCCACCCTCTCCGGCCAGCAGCTTTCGCACCTCTTTGATCATGTCTTCTTCGAGGTCTGCCGGCTATCCGTGCGCGTCGCTGTGACTCTCGGGCGCGGAACCAGCCTGTGCCGGCACCACCAGCAGCATCGCGACTGTCTAGCTAGGCGACCGAGTTTCGTTGGCATCATGATCCGACGGTTCGTACAGCCCAGTAAAAGGTCTGCGCCCAGGCGTAGCACTGTGCCTTCAGGTAGATCGGGCGGGCGCTGCAATGTTGGCGCGCGTCGAACAGCAGTGTGTCGTCTACCTGGAGCTTCGATATCTCACTCCAAGCGTTCTCCACGAACTCACCCTCTACCCGCTTGTAGTTTCGATACCCGAAGTCATGGCGGCGACATGGCTGTGTGAAATCGAACGAGGTCCCGGTGCTGCCCACGAATGGCGCTGAGCAGTCGTCGGTCGTCCAGTCGTTCCAGCATCGGGCGTCGGTGTAGTTGTTGTCTTCGCGGTTGGCCCGGAAGATCGTCATGGTCTGCACCAGGACGTGTTCGTCGACATCTGAAAGCCGCTCGGCGTAGGTGTTGGTGTTCGGACACAGCGGCGCCAAGGTGGTGGTGGCTGGCTCATCGCCACCGCAGCCAGCGGCGAGGACGATGAGAATGCCGACCACAACCGTGGGCGTTCGCATCATCGTTGCTCCAGTTGTTTCAATAGCTCGGTCAGGACGATCGCGGCATCGCTCCCGCGTTCCAACAAGACATTGATCACAGCCGGGTCGATTGTGTCGGCGCGGCATCTCGTGTCGACCTCGGCTAGTAGCCGTTCCAGTTCGACCGCTGCGGCGAGAGCGGCAGGGTCGTTTCCTGCTTCCTCGAATCGGGCTAAAGCGAGGGTTTCGGCTTCCTCGGGGGAGGCCAACTCGAACTGGGCTCGTCTCATGCACCGCGACCAGTCGATGAGTGCGGCCTGGTAGCGGTCGTCGCTGCCAAGCGCCGCTGATATTTCATCGAGCCGAGCGTCCAGCTCGAGCAAGGCGGGCTCTATCTCCTGTTTGACTATTCGATGCGCTCGATCCGCGCAGCTGTCCGGGACCACTTCACCGTCGAGCGTTGTAAGCGGAGCTCCGTAGAGGGCGGTCTCGTAACTGATCAGCTGGTCTGAGGTCAGGGAGCGGACGATCTCGAGGTTGGGGTCGCTCAACTCCTGCCGTGGCTCACCGGTGGCGATCCCGAAGTGCGGTGCCACCTCGGCAGCGACCGGATTGGGATTCTGGATGTACTCGAACCCGCGTTCAGACATGCATAAGGTCAGCTCTCCAGAGACCCGGCTGTCGATGGCGTTGGCCAGGATGGTCGGATCGTCGAGCATCTCTTTGAGTGTCTCGATTTCGCCCTGTTGGGCGAAGCTCGAGGATGCCTCGGAGACTCTGAGGACCAGGATCGACGCCACCATGGCCACGGTGCCGCCCCAAATGAGGATTGGCCGCCAACGCTTCATACCGACACGCGTCCGCTCGCGAATGTCGGAATGCTAAGGGTTAGGCCAGAAGTTTGCCCCTAGAAGAGCGTTGTGAAGGTCAGCGGGTCGCCGTAGCCCTGCTCCGACCCACTGCTCCGACGACTGAACCACTCCGGCAGCCTCTATCCAGTGCTCGGCTCTCGTCAGGAGGTGGGTACAGACTCCCAGGAGCGGTGCCGCTCAAGTCCCGCCGAACGTGTCGCACCCACCCGGTACGTTCGAGCCATGGTTGCCACAGTCACCTCCGTCGCCCAGGTGGGCATCGAACCGAGAGCCGTTCGGGTCGAGACTCACATAGGTCCACCGAAGCCCCAGTTCACCCTGGTCGGGCTTCCCGACACCGCCGTACGCGAGGCCCGGGAGAGGGTGAGAGCAGCGATGGTTTCATCGGGGTACGCCTTCCCGGAGCGAAGGGTGACCGTCAATCTCGCCCCGGCCGATCTCCCGAAGGCGGGATCCGCCTATGACTTGCCGATCGCCCTCGGGGTCCTGGCGGCCGACGGCACGGTCCCTCCGGGGGCGGCGCGGGTCGTGGCCTTGGGCGAGCTGGCTTTGGACGGTTCGGTGCGACGGGCCAGAGGGGCCATCGGCGCGGCGGTAGTGGCGTCTCGTCTCGGTCTTCCCTGTTTGGTCGCTCCCGAGGGCGCCGCCGAGGCGAGCCGGGTGCCGGGAGTCGATCTGCGACCGGTGCGGACCCTAGCGGAGGCGGTTTCGGTGGCCTTGGGGGAGACCGCCCCGGTGGCAGTGCCGACCCGGCCGGTAAGTACCGACCCGCTTCCCGACCTCGCCGACGTTCGGGGCCAGCCCATCGCTCGCCGGGCTCTCGAGATTGCCGCCGCTGGTGGGCACCACCTGTTCTTGTACGGCCCACCTGGCACCGGCAAGACCATGCTGGCGCGCCGTCTGCCCGGGCTGCTGCCTAGGAGCCAGCCCTCCGAGGAACTCGAGATCGCCGCCATCTGGTCGGCAGCCGATCGGCCCCTCGGGGAGGACCGCCCCTTCCGCAGCCCCCACCATTCGATCAGCCTGGCTGGGTTGGTGGGGGGGGGAAGCGGTGTGCCCAGTCCCGGGGAGATCTCCTTGGCCCACCATGGGGTCCTTTTTCTCGACGAGCTCGGGGAATTCCCCGCCCACCTGTTGGACGCCCTTCGCCAACCGATCGAGGAGGGGGTGGTGGTCATCGCTCGACGGGGGATATCGGTGCGTTTCCCGACTCGGGTTCAAGTGGTGGCAGCGTCCAACCCCTGTCCGTGCGGTTTCTTCGGAGATCGCCGCCAACCCTGCCAATGCACCGCGGCGGCAGCCCAGCGTTACCGACGGCGTATCAGTGGTCCGTTGCTGGACCGCTTCGATCTGCGGGTGGCGGTCCCCCGCTCTGAGCACCTCGACCTGACCGCTTCGCCCGGAGAGCCCAGCGTCAAGGTGGCAGCGCGGGTGGCAGCTGCGCGTGAACATCAAGAGAAGCGAGGCTCACTCAATCGGGACCTCGAGCGGAAGGTTCTCGATGACCAACCGATGGAGCCGGCGGCAATGCGGATGCTGACGGGGGCGGTGGAACGGTTGGGTCTGAGCGGCCGGGGCTATGACCGGGTGAGGAGGGTGGCCCGCACGGTCGCCGACCTGGCGGGTCGAGAAGGGATCGTCGAGGCCGACATTGGCGAGGCTCTCTTCTTGCGGGGGAGCTTGTGAGCGGCGTCGAGCTGATCGAGCGCGGTCGATCCGGATATCCGCCAGCATTGGAGGAGATTCCCGACGCCCCCGAGCGCTTGTACGTGCGTGGCCGCCTCCCCGAGCGACCTTGCGTGGCGGTGGTGGGCAGCCGCTCCGCCACCCGCTATGGGTTGGGTCTGGCGAGGGCGTTCGGGAGGGCGCTGGCCGAGGCCGGGTGGCCGGTGGCGAGCGGGTTGGCGCGGGGAGTTGACGGTGCCGCCCACGAAGCCGTGAGCATGGCCGGGGGGATTGGGGTGGCGGTGCTCGGTTGCGGTCCGGATCTCATGTATCCCCCCGAGCACACCGGTCTGGCGGCTCGCCTCGTCGGAGACGGGGGAGCGGTGGTGACGGAATTCCCTCCCGGCAGCCGACCCGAACCGTGGCGCTTCCCGCTGCGCAACCGCATCATCTCGGGGCTGTCGAGTGTGGTCGTGGTGGTGGAGGCATCGGTCGACGGGGGAGCGCTCATCACCGCCCGGCGGGCGCTCGAACAGGGTCGGGAGGTGTTTGCAGTGCCCGGTGACGTGGACCGAAGTACCGCCGCCGGGGCCAACCTGCTCATTCGCGACGGCGCCTGGCCGGTGCTCGGCCCCGCCGACCTGGTTGAGTCGGTGGCCAGGGTGATGGGACCACCCCCCACTCCGCCGCAAGCCGCCAGGCAAGGTACGGCAGCGGTGGACCCGTTGTTGGCGAACCTGGGGATATCCGGGGCGACGATCGACGAGTTGTGCGTCGGGTTTGGCCTCGAAGCCGAGGTGGTGATGCAGCGCCTCGCTCGTCTGGAGGCGGCGGGACTGGTGGCCATCTCGGACGGATTGGTGACGATGGCCTGAGCAGCAGGACCGGCAAGCCGTGGTCCTGCCCTGACGGATCTGCACAATGTGCAGAAACGCCGTGATTTCGGGGTTTCTGCACAATGTGCAGGAATCGGCGAAAGGGAAAGAAGACCAAGAAGGGGCGGCGCTGGGCCGTAGGATGGCGAGTAGTGGCCAGTATTCCGGCTCTGCCTTCGTTCGCCGCTCAAGCCGTGGAGGACTATCTCCGGCGGCTCTCCGGGGGCCGTTTGTTGTCAGCTCACACCGTGGCCGCCTACCGGCGGGACCTCTCCCAGTTCTTTGATTTCGCCGCCCGAGGGGGAGTCGAGGAGGTCGGCACCGTGCAACGAGTATTGGTACGCCGGTACCTGGCCCATCTCCACACGCGTGGATATTCCCCCACCTCCATCGCTCGCAAGTCGTCGTCGGTACGGACCTTCTTTGCCGACGGTGTTCGGCGGGGCGAGCTGACGGCCAACCCGGCCGCCGCGGTGGCCGTCCCCAAACGGCCACGCTCCCTCCCAAGGGCCCTGGCCCAGCGGACCGTCGCCGGGGTTCTCGACGCCATCGACGGAACGGAGGCGGTCGACCTGCGCGACCGGGCGCTGCTCGAGCTCTTGTATTCGGCAGGTCTGCGTGTCTCGGAGATGGCTCAACTCACCACCGACAATTTGGTGATGGGAGACTCTCTTAGGGTCGTCGGCAAGGGCGGGAGGGCCCGCCTGGTTCCGGTGGGTCGGCCGGCGCAGTCGGCGCTCGACCGTTGGATCCGGATGGGGCGCCCCTCCATGGCAAGTCCCACCAGTGGCGCGAGCCTTTGGCTCGGAGTGCGGGGCCGCCCTCTCGATCAGCGCGGCATCCGCCGGGCTGTGCGGGCGCGGGCTGGAACCTTCCCCCACGCCTTCCGACACTCTTTCGCCACCCATCTGCTCGAGGGGGGGGCGGATCTTCGAGCCGTTCAGGAAATGCTCGGCCACATTGATCTGGGTACCACCCAGATTTACACTGCTGTAACCCGCCACCACCTCAAGGCCACTTATGAGCGAAGCCACCCGCGGGCCTGACCAACGGTCCGCAGATGAAGTGTCAGTCCTGTGGGAGCGCTTCAAGAGAGATGGGGATGCGCGCGCCCGAGAGGGCTTGATCCTCAATTACTCCCCCTTGGTGAAGTTCGTGGCGGGCCGAGTCGGGATCGGTCTCCCGAAGAGCGTCGAACAGGCGGACCTGGTCTCCTACGGGATCTTCGGCCTCATCGATGCGATCGACAAGTTCGAGCCGGAGCGCGGCTTCAAGTTCGAGACTTACGCCATCTCTCGGGTCAAGGGCGCCATCCTCGACGAATTGCGGGGCCTCGACTGGGTGCCCCGTTCGGTGCGGGCTCGGGCTCGGGAGATCGAGCGCTCGCTCGCCGAGCTGGAGCACAAGCTGCAACGGAACGTGTCCGACGAGGAGCTCGCCTCCCACATGGGCACACCGGTCGACGACCTCCGGGAGAGCCTCGCCGAGATCTCCACTCTGGGTCTGGTGGCTCTCGACGAACTGCTCTCTCCGGACAGTCCCGGATCGATGGGCGACGTGGTCCCCGATCCCCGCGGGACCAACCCGGAAGCCGCCTTCCAGATGGAAGAGACTCGGCGGTTGCTGGCCGACGCCATCAACCGGCTCCCTGATCGGGAGCGTCTGGTGATAACGCTTTACTACTACGAGGGTCTCACGCTTTCGGAGATCGGGGCGGTCCTCGGGGTGACGGAATCGCGGGTCTGTCAGATCCACACCAAGTCGGTGATGAGCCTGCGCAACCGTCTGACCGAGCCCACCTATCGGTAGGCCGTTTCCGCGCCAATTGGCCGGTGGGCCCGGATCACCTCTACAATCAACGTGAAAACACACATTCGCTTTCCCCTCTGGTCGCGCCGGAGGCGCGTGGGGAACCCGGCCGCCGGGTTTTGCGATTGGAGGATTGGTGCGGACTCGCACCGTGAACCAGGAAGGAGCCTTGAAGCGTGGCTGTTGTCACCATGAAGCAGTTGCTGGAGGCCGGTGTCCACTTCGGACATCAGACCCGGCGCTGGAACCCCCGGATGCGCCCGTACATCTACGACGAGCGCAACGGCATTCACGTTATCGACCTTCGTCAGACTCTCGCCCAGCTCGAGACGGCCCACGCCTTTGTCAAGGATCTCGTGGCGGCGGGGGGCACGGTGCTATTCATCGGCACCAAGAAGCAGGCGCAGGCGCCGATTGCCAATGCTGCCAACGGCGCCGGGATGCCCTTCGTCAACTTCCGATGGCTGGGCGGCATGCTCACCAACTTCGCCACCATCCAAAAGCGCATCTACTACATGCGTGAGCTGCAAAGGATGGAAGAGAGCAAGGAGATGGAGGCGTTCCCCAAGAAGGAGAGGCTTCGTCTCCGCCGGGAGCTGGCCAAGCTCGAACAGAACCTTGGTGGGGTGAGGACCCTCAACGGACTTCCCGAAGCGGTCTTCGTCGTCGATCTCAATCAAGAGAAGACTGCGGTGACCGAAGCTCGCCGGCTCAACATCCCGGTGGTGGCGTTGGTCGACACGAACTGTGATCCCGATTACGCCGACTTCGTGATCGCCGGCAACGACGACGCCATCCGGTCTGCCGAGTTGGTCGCCTCTGTAATCGCCGACGCCTGCAAAGTGGGTCGGGAGCTAATGGCTAAGAGCGCACCACCCCGGAAGGAGAAGCCGGGGGAGCGGTCGAGACCCCCGGGCACCGGGCGCCCGGCGCCTCAGTCCCCGGCCACGCCCGTCGCCGACGCCGACGCCGGAACCAGTGAAACCATTGAAATCACGGAAACTGCGGAAACCACGGAAATCGCTGAAGCAACAATCGGGGACGTATTAACCGCCGGCAGTGGCTCAAATGGCTGATTTCAGCGCTGCCGACATCCAAAAGCTCCGGCAGATGGCCGGCGTGGGGATGATGGATGCGAAAAAGGCCCTTGGCGAAGCAGCCGGGAACCTCGAGCTGGCCTTCCAAATCCTCCGGGAGAAGGGTCTGGCCGCCGCGAAGAAACGGGCCGAGCGCGACGCCAACCAGGGGGCCATCGGTTCGTATCTCCATCACCAGGCGGAGCGCCCGGTCATCGGGGTGATCGTCGAACTGGCATCGGAGACCGATTTCGTTGCCAAGAGTTCGGAGTTCCTGGAGACCGCCACCGACGTCGCCATGCACGTTTCGTGGGCGAATCCCCGCTGGATCGGGAAGGAGGACGTTCCCTCCGATGCCATCGACAAGGAGCGGGAGATCCTCCAAAAGCGGGCTGCGGCGGAGGGTAAACCGGCCAACATCGTCGCGAAGATCGTTGAGGGGCGGCTCGCCACCTTCTACGCCGACAATGTCCTTTACGAGCAACCTTTCGTCAACAAGGAGAAGTTCGACGGTACGGTCGGACAGATGGTGCAGCAATTGGCGGCCAAGATGGGAGAGAACATCTCTGTGCGGCGGATCGCTCGGTTGGCGGTGGGGGAGCAGGTCGAGTGAGCAAGCCGGGTCGGGTCCTGCTGAAGTTGTCGGGAGAGTCCTTCGCCGATCCCCAGCTCAACTACGGCATCGATCCGGTCATGGTGGCGCGGGTAGCATCTGAGATTCGCGACGGGCATGCCACAGGCGTCCAAATCGCAGTCGTTGTGGGGGGGGGAAACATCTTCCGCGGGGTTTCCTCGACGGCCAAGGGGATGGATGCGGCGTCGGCCGACTACATGGGAATGCTGGCGACCGTGATCAATGCCCTTGCCATCCGAGACGCGCTCGAAAAGCAAGGCGTACCCACCCGAGTGCAGAGCGCCATCAACATGCAACAACTAGCCGAGCCCTATATCCGCCTGCGGGCCATCCGCCACCTTGAAAAGGGGCGCGTAGTCGTGTTCGCCGCCGGCACCGGCAACCCCTTCTTCACCACCGATACGACTGCCGCCTTACGGGCAGTGGAGATCGGGGCCGAGGTGGTCCTGAAGGCCACCAAGGTGGATGGGGTGTACGACTCCGATCCTGCCACGAACCCCAATGCCCGGCGCTACGAGGAGCTCACCTACATGGACGTGATCTCCCAAGGTTTGCGGGTCATGGACACGACCGCAATTACCATGTGCAAGGAATACGGCGTGCCGATCGTGGTTTTCGATCTCACCGTCCCTGGCAACATTGTCAGGGCGTTGAGGGGGGAAACCGTCGGGACGACGGTCCGCTGACGCCTCTTGGCGAAAGGAAAGGAGAGGTCGGGTGATCCGCGCGCTGCTCACCGACGGTGAGCACAAGATGGAGCAGGCCGTCCAGCACGTGGCTTCGGAGTTCGCCACCGTTCGCACCGGACGGGCCAATCCCGGCATCCTCCACAAGGTGACGGTCGACTACTACGGCACTCCCACCCCCCTCCAGCAGCTGGCCTCCTTCTCGGTGCCGGAACCACGCCTCCTCGTGGTCCAGCCCTACGATCGGTCCTCGCTGCATGCCGTCGAGAAAGCGATCATCGCCTCGGACCTAGGTCTCAATCCTGCCAATGACGGGACCGTGATACGGCTGGCGTTCCCGACACTTTCCGAAGAACGCCGCCGCGATCTCATCAAACTCGTGAGGCACATGGCCGAGGAGGGGCGGGTGGCGACTCGCAACATCCGGCGGCATTCCAAAGAGCACATGGAATCCCTCCACGGTGAGGTGTCCGACGACGACATCCGGCGAGCCGAGAAGAGCCTTCAAGAATTGACCGACCGTTACGTCACCCGGATCGACGAACTGCTCGCCCACAAAGAGGCAGAGCTGCTCGAGGTGTGATGGTGAGCGACGGATCTCCCCCTTCCGAGAACGCCCAGGACGTGCCGCTGTGGGAGGAATTGCCGGCCGCCCCTCCTCCTCCCCGAAGGCGCCGCCCCTGGGAACCGGAGGAACCGGTCGAGCTCCAAGGAGGGCCACCGCTCGCGTTCACCGCCGAGGACTACGTGGCTGCTACCACACAGGAGTATCGAGGCCTGGCCGCCGAAGTCTCTCGAGCCAACGAGACGACGGTGCAACGGCAGGCGGTGGCGGCGGCCATACCTGGGGTAGGAACCGGCTTGATCGGCTTCGAAGACGTCACCGGGGAGATGGGCCTATCCGAACTAGACGTGGAGGCTGAGGAGCAGGCGAGGACCTCTGACCTCACCATGCGGGTGGGCACTGCCCTGGTGCTGGTGACGCTGTTCATGGGCAGCCTGGTGGGTGGGGGCTGGCTCTTCACGGGGTTCGTGACATTGGTAATGGTCCTGGCCATCAGCGAGATTTACGCGACGCTTCGGCGCTACGGCTACGCCCCAGTGGCTCTGTTCGGCTTCCTAGCCGTGATCGGAGCAGCCTTGGCCGGCCATTTGAGTGGGCCGCTGGCGGCCGGGGCTGTCGTCGCAGCCGCGATGGTTGCCGTTGGTCTCTATTACACCCTGGCCAGACGGCGCCGTCCGTTGGAAAACGCCGGGCTCACGGTTCTGGCCGCCGCGTGGGTAGCGAGCCTTTCCTTCGCGGTAATGATCGGTCGGTCCGACAGCTCGGTGGTGCTGGTCATGGCTGTGGTGCTGGTCACCGCCTTCTTCGACATCGGGGGATTTTTCGTTGGTCGCAGTTTCGGACGGCGCCGGCTCGCCCCGGTTCTCTCACCCAACAAGACCTACGAGGGTCTGTTAGGCGGTGTAGGCCTGGCGGTGGTGGTGGCGTTGCTGATCGAATTCATTCCGCTTTTCGATCCGATCGACATGAAGGGTGCACTCTGGCTTTGCGGTCTGGTGTGTGTCCTGTCTCCGCTCGGGGACGCTGCCGAATCCCTTTTCAAGCGGCAGCTCGGCGTGAAGGACATGAGTGCCCTACTGCCAGGCCACGGCGGGATGATCGATCGCATCGATGGATTGCTGTTCGTCGTCCCGGCTGCCTACTTCCTGTTCGACGCCCTCGACTACCTGTGAGGCCACTTGTCGTCTTAGGCGCCACCGGTTCGATCGGACGCCAGGCCCTTTCGGTCGCCGCCGAGCTCGGCATCTCGGTGGTTGGCCTCGCCGCTCAGAGAGTCGGCCGGGACCTGGCCGAGCTTGCCGCGCGTTGCCCCGGGGCGAAAGTGGCAGTAGCGGGCGGGTCGAAGGACGAGCGTGAAGCATTCAGCGGTTCGATGGGGCGGCGGGTGGAGTTCGGGCTGGAGGCGATCACGGCCCTGGCGGCTTCCCCCGGGTGCACGATCCTTAACGGCATAGTCGGTGCCGCCGGGCTGGCACCATCGGTGGCGGCGCTTGCTGCCGGCAATCGCCTCGCCCTGGCCAACAAAGAGAGCCTGGTGGTGGGAGGTGATCTGGTAACGGCTGTTCTGGCTTCCGGGGGGGGGGAACTCTTGCCCGTCGACTCCGAGCACTCCGCCCTGCACCAGTGCCTGCTAGGCGAGCGTGGCGAAACGATCCGGCGTCTGGTGCTGACCGCCTCGGGCGGGCCATTTCGAGGCTATGCGGGCGAGGAGCTGGCCGCGGTCACCCCGGAGATGGCGCTTCGGCATCCCACTTGGAAGATGGGACGGCGGATCACCATCGACTCCGCGACATTGTTCAACAAGGGCCTCGAGATCATCGAGGCACATCATTTGTTCGGCGTTGGCTACGACCGGATCGAGGTGATCGTCCACCCCGAGAGCATTGTTCACTCCCTGGTCGAATTCGTGGACGGTTCCATCAAGGCCCAAGTGGGGGCACCCGACATGCGCCTCCCGATCCAATACGCCCTCACCTTTCCGGACCGGCTTCCTGCCCTCCGGTCCGCTTTCGACCTGACCACCATGCCGCTGACGTTTGAGCAACCCGACCGCGCCCTCTTCCCGGCAATCGACCTGGCATATCGAGCAGGTCGGGAGGAAGGTTCTTCCCCGGCCGTCCTGAACGCAGCAGACGAGGTGGCGGTTGCCGCCTTTCTGGAGGGCAGGCTCGGGTTCACCGGCATTGCCACGGTCGTGGAAAAGACTCTCGACCTGGTGGACTGGAGAATCCTGGGTAGTGTCGGGGAAGCCCTGGCAGTCGACCGGGAGGCCCGCGCAGCGGCAGCCGCGGTGATCGGTGGAAGCTGTTGATAAGCCGCGACGCGTTCTAGGGTGAATGCGATGTTGTATGGGTTGGGGACCGTCTTCGCGGTGATCGTCTTCGTGCTGGCCCACGAAGCCGGGCATTTCCTAGCTGCCAAGGCGGTGGGGATGAGAGCCAGCGAGTTCTTCTTCGGTTTCGGCCCCCGGCTCTGGTCGTTCCGCCGTGGTGAGACCGAATACGGCTTCAAACTCCTCCCACTGGGTGGTTACGTCCGCATCGTTGGCATGAACCCTCTCGAGGAGGTCCTCCCCCAAGATCTCGGCCGCACCTATCGAGAGAAGAAATTCTGGGAAAAGTCGGTGGTCGTGCTGGCCGGTGTCGGTATGAACTTCCTCATCGCGTACTTGATGTTTTTCGGGATCATGCTGGCCTTTGGTATCTCTGAACCCACCAACACTATTTCGCTCGTGGCCGAGGAGACCGATGACGGGTTCCCGACACCGGCCGCCACGGCCGGTTTGGTAGAGGGTGACCGCATCGTGGCTATCGATGGTTCAACCACTGCCACTTGGGAGGACATCAGCCGAGGTCTGGCTGGTCACCCCGATCAGCCGGTGGTGCTGACGATCGAGCGGGCCGGCGAACGCCGAGAGATCATGATCACCCTGGCCAGCCGCACTTTGGTCGAGACCGGCGAGGTGGTCGGTTTCTTGGGAGTGAGCCCCGAGTTCGTCGACGTTCCGGTCGGCGTCTGGCCGGCGGCGGGCTTGGCCGGCCGGCTGGTGGCCGACGGGGTCGGTCGCACCTTCGGGTTCCTCGGCGAGCTCATCCGCCCCGCGTCGCTGGCGAAGCTGTTCCAAGGGCTATTCGGAGGGGAGGTTCCCGACGACCTGAGACCGGTGAGCCCTATCGGCTTGGTGCGGATCGGCGCGCAGGCAGAGCGGGTCGGTGTCGATTTCCTGTTGACGCTTCTCGCCTCGACGAACATCATCCTCGGTACTTTGAACGTTTTGCCGTTATACCCACTCGACGGTGGACACTTCGCCTTGGCCCTCTACGAGAAGGTGACCAAACGGCAAGCCGACGTCCGCAGGCTGATCCCGGTGGCGGCCGCCGTCATCGCCTTTGTGTCGTTCCTCGGACTCGTCGCCATCGTTCTCGACCTCGTCGATCCGATAAACCTATGAGGCCGATCGGACCATGAATACGGGGAGGCGCTCCACCCGCCAGATCCGGGTCGGGAAGGTGGCCATCGGCGGCGGTGCCCCGGTCTCGGTGCAGTCGATGTGCACGACCAAAACCGCCGACGTGGATGCCACTCTCGCCCAGGTTTACGCCTTGGCCGGCGCCGGCGCCGACCTCGTCCGCATCACCTGCAACGACTCGGAAGCGGCCCAGGGTCTAGCCGAGATAGTGCCCCGCTCCCCGGTGCCGATCATCGCCGACATTCATTTCCAATACCGGTTGGCGCTAGCGGCCCTCGAGGCCGGCGTTGAGGGTTTACGCCTCAATCCCGGCAACATACGCAACGAAGACCACATCAAGACGGTGGCCAGGGAGGCCAAGGCCAGGGGAGTGCCGATCCGAGTGGGAGTCAACGCCGGTTCTCTCGACAAGGACTTGTTCGACAAGTTCGGCGGGCCGGTCGCCGAAGCGTTGGTCGAATCGGCTCTCCAGGAAATCCGCTATCTGGAGGACGTCGATTTCACCCACATCAAGATCTCGGTCAAGCACTCCAATGTTCCGGTCATGGTGGCCGCCTATCGTTTGCTGTCGGAAAAGGTGGACTATCCGCTCCACCTCGGGGTGACCGAAGCTGGCCCCCCACCCGGTGGCCTGATCAAGTCGGTAGCGGGGATCGCGACGCTACTTTTGGAGGGCATCGGGGACACGATCCGTTTTTCTCTCACTGCCGACCCGGTGGAGGAGGCGAAGGCCGGCCGCCACCTCCTCGAATATCTGGGCCTCCGAGAGAGAAAAGGTTTGGACCTCATTGCCTGCCCTTCGTGCGGTCGGGCCGAGGTTGACGTCATCCGTGTGGCGACCGAAGCGCAACGTCTACTGGAAGCCGAGAATCTCCCCATCCAGGTGGCCGTGATGGGTTGCGTTGTCAACGGGCCCGGGGAGGCTCGGGAGGCGGACCTCGGCATCGCCGCCGGCCGCGGCAAGGGCCACCTGTTCATCAAAGGTCAGGTGGTGCGAGTGGTCCCGGAGGCGGAAATGGTCGGGGCCCTGCTCGAGGAAGCGCGGCGCCTCGTCAAAGAGGGCGTTGAGGCGCGGCTGGCCGCCGCCGACACCGACGCCGCCCGCCAGGCGGAAGAAACCCGCCGCCAGTTGGTGGAGATCCAAGGCGATGCCAACGACGCTGCCGGCCGTCGACGCCGGGTCGCCGAGACTGCCGGTCGGCCATCGGCGCTTGACGTGGCTCCGGCAACCGATCCAAATCGCAGCTAGCTCAGAGGCCGGGCCGTTAAGGTTGCCGCCCGTCATGCGTTGGTCAGCCGCCTTCATCCCTACTCTCCGCGACGACCCTGCCGAGGCCGAGGCCGTCAGCCACCGGTTGCTGGTTCGAGCCGGATTCGTGCGCCAGCTCTCCTCCGGTCACTACTCGATGCTTCCCCTCGGTCAACGGACCCGCCGGAAGATCTCCGAGATCATCCGCGAGGAGATGGATCTGATTGGCGGCCAGCAACTCCACTTGCCTGCCCTCCACCCCGCCGAGATTTGGAAGAGGTCGGGACGTTGGGAGGCCGTGGGAGAAGAGATGTTTCGGTTGAAGGATCGGAAGGGCGCCGACAACTGCTTGGGGATGACCCACGAGGAGGTGTTTGCCCTCCTGGCCAGCGAACTCCCGAGCTACCGGAACCTGCCTCAGATTTGGTACCAGATCCAGACCAAGTTCCGCGACGAGCCGCGTCCGAAGTCGGGCCTACTGCGAGTTCGAGAGTTCACCATGAAGGACTCGTACTCCCTCGACCTCGACCGCGCTGGGCTCGACGCCGCCTTTGAGAGCCATCGTCAGGCCTACCTGCGCATCTTCGCTCGGTGCGGGTTGTCGGTGACCATGGTGGAAGCCTCGAGCGGGATCATGGGTGGTTCGGAGTCGGTCGAGTTCATAGTCCGAAGCGATGCCGGCGAGGACTGGATCGTCACCTGCTCGTCTTGCGGCTATGCAGCCAACTTGGAGAGAGCAATTACCCGGCTTCCACCGGTTGCCGATCCCGCCCCCGACGGGAGCGACCCGGCCATGTTCCCAACCCCCGGGGTTCGCACCATCGCCGCTTTGGCTGCCTTCGACCTGATGGCGACGCCCGAGCGCCAGATCAAGACCCTCGTCTACATCATCGATGGGCAACCGACTCTCGTCCTGTTGCGGGGGGACCATGAGTTGTTGGAGCAGAAGCTCATCGATACGGCCGGGACCGCCAACCTCCGCCATGCCCAACCCGACGAGGTGAGGGCGTCGCTGGGAGCCTCCCCCGGCAGCCTCGGTGCGGTGGGCGTCAAACTGCCGGTGCTGGCGGACCTGGCCCTGCAGGAACGGCGGGGAATGGTCACCGGCGCCAACGTCGATGATCATCACCTCCGAGGTGTGGATATGGACCGCCACATCAAGGTCGGAACCTGGGCCGACCTGCGGACAGTTCGGGCTGGCGAAGCGTGCAGTCGCTGCGGACATCCTGTGGAGATCTGGAAGGGAATCGAGGTTGGTCACATCTTCAAGCTTGGGACCCGATTCTCCGAGGCCATGGGCGCCTTCTTCCAAGACCAGCAAGGTGGCTCCCATCCGGTGGTGATGGGGTCTTATGGGCTCGGCGTGGAGCGGGCCATGGCGACGGTGGTCGAGGCCCACCATGACGAGAAGGGCATCGTCTGGCCGGTGGCGGTCGCCCCGTACGAGGTGGTCGTGACCGTCCTACGCGCCGACGACCCCACGACGCTCGAAGCGGGGGAAGAGCTCTGGCGGGAGCTGCTGGCCAGCGGGGTCGACGCTCTGCTCGATGACCGCATCGAACGACCCGGGGTCAAGTTCGCCGACGCCGAATTGGTGGGTATTCCCTACCGGATCACGGTCGGCCCGAAGTCGCTGGCCCAGGGCGCCGTCGAGGTCTCAACTCGAGGCCAGGGTGAAACCGACCTGGTACCGATCAAAGAGGTGGTGGGTCGGGTCGCCTTGCGGGTGGCCGCCGCCAGGTAGCGGGGCCCACCCGAACCCGTTTTGGCGCGCCAAGTCCGACCAATAGGTCGTAGTTGGCGCGCCAGAACGGTCCTAGGGGGGGGGCTCAGACGGCGCCGACCCGGTCGCCGCGGGCATACACGACGAAGCCGTCACCGCGCAGGAACCCCACCAAGGTCAGACCAAGCTCCTGAGCGAGCTCGACGGCCAACGAGGATGCCGCCGACACGCCGCACAGAACGCCGATGCCCGCGACGGCCGCCTTTTGCACCATTTCGAACGAAACGCGGCCCGATACCACTAAGGCGGTGTTGGTGATCGGCCAGGACCCGCGGGCGAGCCGGCCGACGAGTTTGTCGACAGCGTTGTGCCGGCCGATGTCTTCAGCAGCCGCGAGTAACTCGCCGGCTGGGTTGAAGGCGGCGGCCGCGTGGAGGCCACCAGTGGCGGTGAAGGTGGGCTGCGCGGCGGCGAGGCGGTCCGGCAGCGACAACACCACCTCGGGGGAGAGAAAGGGCTCGTCTGGCAGGGGGGGGGCCGCAATTCGTACTGCGTCGATAGAGGCCTTGCCGCAGACCCCGCACGACGAGGTGGTGTACGCGTTGCGACGATAGCGTTCGGGATCGACCGAGACTCCGTCGGCGAGTCGGACCTCCCAACGAGCATCTTCCCCCTCGCCGATACGATCGATCGAGGCAGCCTCAGACGGTCGAAGCAGGATCGCCTCGGTCAGGCAGAACCCGAGCACCAGATCAGGGTCGAGGCCGGGCGTCCTCATCAACACAGCCAGCGGCACCCCTCCCAGTCGAATTTCCATGGGCGATTCGGCCGCCACTTCGTCGGTGGTGTGTTCGAGGACGCCGTGCCTCCAGCGCCCGATCTCGATGGGTACCGACTGTGACATGCTCCTGACCTTACCCCGCACGCGGTGACGGCTCGACTAGGTTCTGACAGCAAGGAGGACGAATGGCCGGGGCGAGAAGAGGAAGACCGGTGTTGGGTTTCTTCGGGGGTCTGCTGTTGGGGTTGGGGGGGGCGCTGTTCATCCAGCAGGCCGGGCTGTGGCCACTGGACCCGGCCCTAGTCTTCGGTTTGCCGGGGGCGTTGGCCGTGTTGGGCGCCCTCTGGGGCCGGCTTGCTCCGCTCGGAGGCCGGCGTTGATGGTTGCTGCGAACGGCTTTAGGGCAGTCCGCCCGCACCGGGTGTGGGCCGGGATTCTCATCCCGTTTTTGCTTTTCGTGGTCATGATGGGACCGGCACCCGCAGTCGCCCAGGAGCTCGAGGGGGGTTGCAGCGTCACCGCCAGCTCGGGAGTCGACGCCACGACCGTTCGAGATGCGACCCAGGACGATCCCTTCGAGATCGACCCGGCGGGACGGATCACCTGGGAGGCTACGTCGCCGGCGCCGATCAGGAACCACACCTGGGAGATCTGGATCGATTTAGCCGGCCTCCAGGTAACGGTCGCGAGCGGTGGAGGACCCAATGATGTCGGCCAGCAGACCCAGGAGGGCGAGGCAGACGTCGCGTTGGAGACCCGAGAGGCCGCCGAGGACCTGGGGCTGCCGGTCGACCAGCTCCGGGGCCTGTTCCATGTTGGCGGGCAGATACAAGGTGAAGGGGGTAGCTGTTCAGGCAACGGCTACGTGCTGGTCAGAGGTGGGCCGTTTGATGGCCTCGCAGGTGGGTCGCGTTGGGTCTCGCCACGTTAGGTGGGATGTTGTTCGTCTGGTCCGGCATCAAGCGGCCCACGACCGGCTCCTGAGGCGTCCAGCTATACTTCGACCGAGAACTGAAGGACGTTTCACGAAGAGGTGGGCGGCCTGCCCACCTCTCATTTTTTGACGTCCGGCCAGGCTCGGTGAGCCCATAACGAGAACAGGAGATATGGAAGCGGGAGATGCCCTCTGGAAGCTAATCGGTCCGTATTTGGCGGCCGAGAAGCTGGAGCTCGACGACCTGGAGCTGGTCGGGCACGGACGCGGCCGTACTTTGCGAGTAGTTGTCGACGGCGCCGGCGGGGTGGATCTGGACCGCCTCGCGGAGGTCTCGCGGGGATTGTCTCGCCTCCTCGACGCCGATGCCGAACTCCTCGGTCCATACCAGCTCGAGGTGACGTCGCCGGGATTGGAACGCAAGCTCAGACGCTCCCATCATTTCGCCAAATCGATCGGGCGGGAGGTAGCTGCCAAGGTGCGCGGCATGGAAGGGTCGGCATCGGTGCACGGGATCCTTGTCGACGTCGACGGTGAGGGTTTCACGCTGGACGGAGAGCTGGGACGGTTCCAAGTCAAGCTTGCAGACCTGGTGTCGGCGCGTACGGTCTTCCGTTGGGAAAAGGCCGCCAAGCCGGGGCATTAGTAAGGGGAACATGTGCGTATAGATGCAATGGTCATGGAGGCTCTCGAGTTGCTCGAGCGGGAACGTGGGGTGCCCGTCGAAGCCATCCTCGATGCCTTGGCGAATGCATTGGTCTCCGCCTACAAGCGCAGTCCCGGTGCCGCCGAAGAGGCCCGCGTTGTGATCGATGCCGACAGCGGCGACATCGTTGTCTATGCACAGGAGTTGGATGAGGACGGCAACGTGATTCGGGAGTGGGAAGACACCCCCGACGATTTCGGACGGATCGCTGCCCAGACTGCCAAGCAGGTGATCCAGCAACGGCTGCGGGACGCCAAGCGGGAACAGGTATACGACGTCTACGCCGGACGGGAAGGCGACCTGGTCACTGCCATCGTCCAGCAGGTCGACCAGCGTTACTGCATCCTCGATCTCGGCGACGCCGAAGCCATCATGCCCGGCTCGGAGCGGATCCCATACGAACGGCTCGAACGTGGGAACCGGGTCAAGGCTCTGATCATTGAGGTGCGTACGGAGACCAAGGGACCGCAGATCGTGGTCAGCAGAAGCCATCCAGACCTCGTGCGCCGGTTGCTCGAACTCGAGGTTCCCGAGTTGGTGGACGGCACCATCGAGATCGTGGGCATCGCCCGAGAACCCGGTCACCGCACCAAGATCGCGGTCGTGTCCCATGATCACAACGTCGATCCCAAGGGTGCCTGCGTGGGTGCCCGAGGTTCGCGGGTCCGCCAGGTGGTGAACGAACTACGAGGCGAGAAAGTGGATGTCGTCCAGTGGCGAGACGACACCGCCGCCTTCATAACCGAGGCTCTCGGGCCGGCCAAGGTGAAATCGGTGCGGATCGACGAGACGACCAAGATCGCCACAGTGGTGGTGAGCGAGCATCAACTCTCACTGGCCATTGGCAAGGAAGGCCAGAACGCCCGCTTGGCAGCCCGCCTGTCCGGTTACAAGATCGACATTCGTTCCGACCAAGAGGAAAGCCAAATTCCGGTCGCCGCTGCGGCGGCACCGAAAGCTCCGACGGTCGAACCCGTTGAACCCGACCAGGTCGTCTCGGATCCGGTGGTCGAGCCAGTTGAACCCGACCAGGTCGTCTCGGATCCGGTGGTCGAACCAGTTGAACCCGACCAGGTCGTCTCGGATCCGGTGGTCGAACCAGTTGAACCCGACCAGGCCGTTCCCGCCTCGGCTCCGGTCGGGGAGAACTAGTGGCAAAGGTCCGGGTGTATGAGCTCGCACGCGAGCTGTCGGTCGAATCGAAGGCGTTGCTCGAACGTGCCGCCGAACTGGGTCTTTCGGCAAAGACTGCTTCTTCGAGTCTCGACGACTCCGATGCCGAGTTGATTCGTCTTTCTTATCAGGAAGAACGGGTGGAGCAAGCCGAGGCTGCCCCTGCGGCTGAACCCGAACCTCCCCCGGCACCGGCGGAGGTTCTGATCGTCAGCCTGCCCACCCAACCGACCGTAGCCGAATTCGCCGAAGGCATCGGCTCGAGCCCGGGGGCGGTTGTCAAGGCTCTCATGGGCCGAGGAATGCTGATCGGAGCCGGCCAGCCCATGCCGGTCGACCTAATCGACTCGATCGCCGAGGAGTTCTCGGTAATGGTCGAATTGGAGGAGCCGCCGCCGCCCCCTACGCCCCCCGCCCGGGCGAAGCCGATCTTCGAGGACGCCCCGGCCGATCTCACGACTCGCCCGCCGGTGGTGACAGTGATGGGTCATGTCGACCACGGCAAGACCACCCTTCTCGACGCCATTCGCAAGACCAATGTCGTGGCGGGCGAGCATGGTGGCATCACTCAGCACATCGGCGCCTATCAGGTCGTGGCCGGTGGTCACCTAGTCACTTTCATCGATACCCCCGGCCATGAGGCCTTCACAGCCTTGCGAGCGAGGGGGGCCGACGTCACCGATATCGTCATACTGGTCGTCGCCGCCAACGACGGCGTCATGCCACAGACCGTCGAGGCCATCAGTCATGCCAAGGCCGCCGGGGTGAAGATCGTGGTAGCGGTCAACAAGATGGACCTACCGAGTGCCGATCCCTCCCGGGTGCGGGTGCAGCTCACCGAGCACGGTGTGATCGTCGAGGACCTGGGCGGCGACGTCCCTTCGGTGGGGGTGTCGGCGACCAGCGGTCAGGGCATCGATCAGCTCCTCGAGATCGTCGACCTGGTCGCCCAGCTGGGTGATTACAAGGCCAATCCGAAGCCGGCCGCCAGTGGGGTGATCATCGAGAGCCAGCTCGATTCGGGTCGAGGGCCTCTTGCCACCGCCATCGTGCAACGAGGGACGCTCAAGAACGGCGACGCTCTGGTGGCGGGAACTGCGGTCGGTCGGGTGCGCGCGATGATGGATCACACCGGAGCACGGCTGGCAACCGCCGGACCGTCGACCCCGGTCCTGATCATGGGTTGGAACGAGGTTCCCGTCGCCGGCGATCGGTTCGAAGTCGTCAAGAGCGAGCGGGAGGCGCGGGATCTGGCGGAAGACCGCGAGCAAGCCGCTCGGGACGGGGAGGCCTTCATACCGACGGCTCGCCAACGTCTCCAGAATCTGCTTGAGCAGCTGCGCGGCGACGAGACCCAGCTCCGGGTGATCGTGAAGGCCGATGCCCACGGCTCACTCGAAGCGATTCGCGACTCGATCGTCAAGATAGGACGTGAGGACGCCCATATCGAGATCATGCACGGGGCGGTGGGTGGGATCAGTGAAAACGACGTCTCGCTGGCCGAGGTCACCGGCGCCATGGTGGTCGGATTCAATGTCCGACCCGACGCCAAGGCCCGCAAGGTTGCCGAACAGAAGGGCATCCAGATCCTCACCTACCAGATCATCTACGAGCTCCTCGAACAGCTCGAACAACTACTGGTCGACAAGCTGGCTCCCGAGGAGGTCGAAAGCGTGCTGGGGTCGGCGGAGGTGCGCGCCACTTTCAAGATACCCAGGGTCGGTGTGGTGGCGGGTTGTTACGTCACCGAAGGCGAGATGCAGCGGGGTGCCAAGGCGCGTCTGGTTCGCAACGGAGTCGTCATCCACGATGGGAAACTGGGTTCGTTGCGGAGATTCAAGGACGACGTGCGGTCGGTGGCGGCCGGGTTCGAATGCGGCATCGGTTTCGAGAACTACCAGGACGTCAAGGAAGGTGACACTATCGAGGCGTACACCATCCGAGAGGTCGCCCGGCAGTAGTCGGCGACCAGCGGCCGACCAGGCGACAGCTTTATGAGGGCGGCAGCGCTCCGTATCGAAATCCGTCTGCCGGACCGGCATTCCCTCAAGGAGAAGCGCTCCGGGCTTCGCCCGATCATCGAGGGTCTGCGCCGGCTCGCCTCGCTATCCGTCGCCGAGGTCGATCATCATGACTCGTGGCAGCGGGCCAGCATCGGAGTGTCGGCAGTGGCGGCCGACTCGGCCCAACTCGAACGTCTGCTGGAATCAGTCAGACGTTTCGTGGATGATTTGGTCGAGGTTGAGGTCGTTGAAATGTCCGTTTCCTATTGGGAGGAATCGTGAGCAAGCCCTCCGGCCCTCGGATGCGAAAGGTCAACTCGATCCTCCACGAGGTGATCGCCGAAGAGGTAGAACGACTCAAGGATCCCCGACTCTCCTTCGTCACCATCACCGACGTGGTGACCGCGCCCGACTTGCACAACGCAGTCGTGTTCTTTTCGACGCTGCGGAGGGAGACCGCCGACGAGGCAGCCGTCGCTCTGCGGGCGGCGGCCCGCCGGGTGCAAGCGGTGATCGGTCGTGAGACCCGTATGAAGTTCGTTCCCAAGCTGGATTTCCGCATCGACACGGGCATCACGACCGGCGAGCGGATCGACCAGATCATCCGGGACTTGGCGGCCGAACGTGAGTGGGCCGACGACCATGATGAAAGTGTGCAACGACATGATTGATGACGCCTCGTGGAGCGCAGCCACGGCTTCACTCGAATCTGCCGCGGAAATCGTGGTCACGTGTCACGTAGGACCGGACGGCGATGCCCTCGGTTCAATGCTGGGTTTCGCCCACGCCGCCATCAGTGCAGGCAAACGAATCTGGGCGGCCTTTGGACCTCCCACCAACCTCCCGCCCAACTATCGGTTTCTGCCCCTCCACTTGCTCGTCGAGCCGGACAGGGTCCCCGAGCGGCCCGAGCTCGTGATCAGCTTCGATGCCGGGTCCCTCGACCGCCTCGGTAGCCTCGCAGGTCAGGCCGCCCACGCCAAGGAACTGGTGGTTGTGGATCACCACATTTCCAACTCCGGCTTCGGCCATCACAACCTCATCGACCCGACCGCCGCTGCCTCGGCGCAGATCGCCTATGAACTCTTGGGGCGGTTGGGGTGGACCATCGACGAGGTGGTGGCCACCTGCTTGCTCACCGGCCTGGTGACTGACACCGGTCGATTCCAGTACTCCAACACTGCGCCGGCCGTTCTAGAGGTTGCCGCCCGGCTGATCGAGGCCGGCGCTCGTCCGGAGGTGGTTGGCCAGCACATGTACGAGGAGGCACCTTTCGGCTACCTGGGCGTGGAGGCGGCGGTACTTGGGCGGGCGGTGCTGGAACCCGAACGGAAGTGGGTGTGGTCCGTGCTCCGCAACGAAGACCTGAAGGCCTCCGGCATCGGCCTCGAAGATGCCGACATGCTGATCGACGACCTCCGTATCGCTCGGGAGGCAGAGGTGGCAACGTTGGTCAAGGAGCATCACGACGGCGTTGTCAAGGTGTCGATGCGTTCGCGGGGCCAGGTGGACGTAGGCGCCATTGCCACCGCCCTGGGAGGAGGAGGGCACCACAACGCCGCCGGGTTCACTTTCATCGGTGGCGCAGAAGCTGCGATTGCCGCGGTTCGGGAGCGTCTCGGTTGATGCCGGCGCTTGAACCACCCGGCGAGTCACCGATCGCCGGGTTCGTGGCGGTCGACAAGCCGGTGGGAATCACCTCGCATGACGTCGTTGCCGAGGTCAGGCGAATCACCGGCATCAAGAAGGCCGGACATGCCGGCTCCCTCGATCCGCTGGCTACCGGCCTGGTGGTGGTGGGGCTCGGTCGGGCCACTCGCCTCCTCCGCTTCCTCACCGACTTGGAGAAGGAGTACGTGGCGGAGATTCAGTTCGGAATCGCCACCGACACCCTCGATGCCGACGGCGAGGAAACGGAACGCCGCTCCATGCCGTTCGACGTGGCGGCGCTTCGAGCGGTGCTACCAGACTTCACCGGCGACATCTGGCAGGTTCCTCCAATGGTGTCGGCCCTCAGCGTTGGG
>Ga0209751_10000850_pt1 | contig 32287 bp, 31 predicted proteins | sample RifCSP13_1_FD_184019 | JGI IMG/M metagenome (GOLD analysis project Ga0209751, IMG submission 184019) | Soil microbial communities from Rifle, Colorado - Rifle CSP2_sed 13_1 (SPAdes) (version 2) | ecosystem: Environmental > Terrestrial > Deep subsurface > Rock core/Sediment | place: Rifle...
GGTGCCGGAGCTACGGGCCGCGTCAGGCTATACTCACGCTCCGAGAGCCCGGGCATGCGATCCGACGACTTGCGCAGCTACATCTCGGTCGACGTCGAAGCCTCCGGCCCGAGCGCCGGGCTGCATTCCATGCTGGCTCTCGGCGCCTGCAGCGTCGCCGACCTGTCGCAGACGTTCTACGTTGAACTGCGTCCGACTTCTCGGGAGGTCGATCCACACGCGATGGCCGTTCATGGCCTTCGCCTGGAGGATCTCGATCGGACCGGCGTCGATCCGAGGGAAGCGATGGAGCAATTCGAGACGTGGATCCTGCGCCGCGTCCCGACCGGCCACAAGCCCATCTTCGTGTCCTACAACGCGCCATTCGATTGGATGTTCGTCAACGACGCCTTCTACCGCACGCTGGGCCGCAATCCCTTCGGTCACGCTCCGCTCGACATTCGCGCCTTCGTCATGGGTCGCACCGCCCAGGAATGGACATGGATCCGGCTGGAGGACCTGTTCGACCGCTACCTCGACGGCCGGCGGCTCTCGCACAACGGGCTGGAAGACGCCCAGATGCAGGCCGAGCTGTTCCAGGTGCTGATGGAGCTTCCTCTGAAAGCCGAACCCTAGGCTCCGACGCCGATGCTAGAATCGCGCATTCTCATAGGAGGCGCCGCGTGCATTTGGAAGGAACGGTCGAAATCGCCGCTCCCCGCGAGCGGGCCTGGCAATTCCTGACCGACCCCCAAGCTGTTTCGCGTTGTACTCCGGGGGTTGAGTCGCTGGAGGTGCTCGAGCCCGGCAAACGGTTCAGATCCGTCGCCTCGCTCGGCTTAGGATCGATCAAGACCCGCTTCACCGTGGTCGTCGAGTGGGTCGAGTTGACGCCGCCCGAAAGCGCCCACGCCCGCGCCCATGGCACCGCTCCCGGCAGCACGGCGGACGTCGAAGCGCAGATGGTCCTCACCGAACGCGGCCCGTCCACCACCGAGCTGCGCTGGACCGCCGAAGTGACTATCCTCGGGACGATCGCCAGCCTGGCGTCGCGCATGATGGGCGGCGTCACTCAGAAACTATCCGCCCAGTTCTTCGAGTGTGTGAAGAAGAATATCGAGGCCGCGTAGCCGAGCGCTCGGTCGGGAGTGCCGGCCAGCCCGTGTCATTGCGAGGAGCCCGTCAGGGCGACGAAGCAATCTCCTCGATGAGGAGATTGCCACGGCCCCCTTCGGGCTCCTCGCAATGACCATCGGTGAGGCGCGCTTCGCCTACACCCCCAATACGTGCGTGATCACCGTCGAGGCCGCGCCGCCAATGCTCTGCACCAGCCCGACCCTGGGATCGCGCACCTGATTCTTGCCGGCCCGGTCGGTCAGCTGCAGCACTGCTTCGACGATCTGGTACACCCCGGAGGCGCCAATCGGGTGGCCGCGCGCCTTCAATCCGCCCATCGTGCAGATTGGCAGCCTTCCCCGGATTCCGATTTGCCGTTCGGCGGCCATCCGCCAGCCCTCTCCCAGCGCGGCGAAGCCGACGGCCTCAAGCTGCAGGCAGGCCATGATGCTGAACGCGTCATGGACCTCGAAGAAGCTGACATCGCCTCGGTTGACATTCGCCTGGCGGAAGGCTTTGTGGGCTGAGGCCTGCGCTCCTTCCAGGACGAGGGGATCCTCCCGATCCTCCACACGAAAACGGTCGGTGGCGACGCTCGAGGCCAGAATCCGAACCGGGTGATCGGTGAAGGCGCGCGACTGCTCGCTCGGCGCCAGGACGACGGCCGCCGCCCCGTCGCAGATCGGGGCGCAGTCGTACAGCCGCAGCGGGGCGTGGATGACCCGCGAGCTGCGAACTTTTCGAGCGCTCACCCGCAATTCGTGAAACATCGCATGGGGATTGTTGCGGGCGTTCTTGTGAGCGTTGACGGCGAACCACACCATCGCATGCGCCGGCGCTTTCGTGCGCTCCAAGTACAGGGCCAGCAGCTCGGCGTTGCGGCTGATCATCGTCGCCCCGTTGGCCACCTCCCGCTCTGCGTCGAGCGCCTTAGAGATGGCCGGCATGGCCACCCCCTCGCTCATCTTCTCGACCCCAAGCGCCACCGCCAACTCCGCTTGGCCGCTGGCCACCGTCAGGAACGCCAACCGCAGTGCAGCCGCCCCGGAGGCCGTTACCGCGCCGACCTCAAGGGCCTCGATCCCGCGCAAACCGGCCTCGTCGGCGATCAGCGCGGCCAGGTGCTTCTGGCCCTGCAGCTCGTCGGCCAGCATGTTGCCGCACGTCAACGCGTCGACCTGCTCGACTCCGGCATCGGCCATCGCCCGCCGGACCGCCTCCGCCCCAAGCTCGCGCAGGCTCCACGAGGTGGTTGCTTCGACCGGGACTTGGCCGATGCCAACAATGCTGACAGGTCTCATTTGCGCTCTCTCCGAGCTCCGCTAGAGCTTCCCTACACCACGCCCGTCTGGCGCCATGCGGAGATCTGATCCGGCGTACAGCCCAGCCTCTCCGCCAGGATCTCGTCGGTGTGCTGGCCGAGCGTCGGCGGCGCGCGCCGCATCCGGACCGGAGCCGTCGGAATGCAGAGCGGGGAGCCGACGAGAGGCACGCTCCCCTCGGATGCGTGCGCTGCCTCCTGGCGCATCCCTCGCGCCACGACTTGTGGATCCTCAAAGACCTGGTCGATCGGGTTGATCGGCGCCGCCGGGACGCCGATCGACTGGCACAACTCCATCCAGTCTCGGCCGGGCCGGCTGGAAAAAAGCTCGTTCAGCAGCGCCACCAGCGGTGCGCGATTCTGAACCCGACCTCCGTTCGTGGCGAAGCGGGGATCCTCCGCCCACTCCCCCTTCCCGACGGATTGACAGAATCGCTTCCACTGCCCGTCGTTCCCGGCAGCAAAGGCGAAGAAACCGTCGCTGGCAGCGAACGCCTGATAGGGCACGATGTTCGGGTGGCCGTTGCCGTAACGGCGCGGCCGCTCTCCGGTGATGAGGTAGTTGCTGGCGACATACGACAGCATCGCCACCTGCGAATCCAGCAACGAAATATCGATCCGTTGACCTGCTCCGGTGCGCTCGCGGGCAAACAAGGCGGCCAGGATGGCGCTGGCGGCAAACATCCCCGCCGCCAAGTCGGCGATGGCGATCCCCGCCCGATAGGGCTCGCCGTCCTCGGGGCCGGTGACGCTCATGAATCCCCCCATCGCCTGAACCATGAAGTCATAGCCGGGCCGGTCGCGGTAAGGGCCATCCTGACCGAAGCCGGTGATCGAGCAGACGATCAAGCCGGGCCGCAGCTTCTGCAACGCTTCGTAATCGAGGCCCCAAGTTTCCATCGTCCCCGCGCGGAAATTCTCCACAAGGACGTCCGCGGATGAGGTCAACCGACGCACGATCTCGAGGCCCTGCGGATCTTTCAAGTTGAGCGTCAGGCTGCGTTTGTTCCTATTGGCGGAGAGGAAATACGCCGATTCGCCTCCGGGCGTAAACGGGGGCCCCCAGCCCCGTGTGTCGTCGCCTCGTTTCGGCTCCTCGATCTTGATCACCTCGGCGCCGAGATCGCCCAACATCATGGTGCAGAAGGGCCCGGCCAGGACTCGTGTCAGATCGACGACCAGGACACTGTCCAGCAGCGAGGTCGGTTGGGTCATGAACACCTCCCGGTGTCCTTCCCGCTTCGGATCATTCGTATGCCGACCGGGCGCGTGCGACGACCGGCGCAGGCGACAGCTCGACCGATGGCGTCCATGCGAACACAAATGCGCCCGAGCGATTCCCGGCGGACCATCTAGTTCCCCGCCTCCCACCAGCGCAGGACGCGTAGCGCCCGAAGGGTGTTCCAGCGCGAAGGCCGGCCCTGAGCCTCCATATCGAAGAACACCAACCCCTGAGTGAAGGTGTTCTGGAGGGTCCAGCGGCCGTCGGGGCGGCGCGACTGGCGGAGTAGGGTAATCGCCTCCTCAAGCCGCCGGTCACGGGTGCACCGACCATCTGGAAGTGGTCCAGGGCGCGCAGGAAGTCGTAGTGCCAGCGCGGGGGGAGGACGCCCGCATGAAGCTAGGCTTGATGATCTCGCCGGTCCGATGCGAACGAAAAAGCCGATGGACAAGCAGGAACTCGCGGCCGGCGCGTTCGGCGGCTTCGACGGCCCGAGCTCTCCGCCGGCGAAACCGGCGGTACGCACTCAATCCCTCGAGCGCCAAGATGGTGGTATTCATCGACGCATGGGTCGCGCCACGCGGTCGATCGCAGTTCCAACCCCCGTCGGGCATCTACTCGTCGAGCAGATTCTCGACCAGGGTGTCGAGGCGCTGATCGTCGAATTCGAAGTTCGCCAGGATCGAGAGCACGATCCCAGTGATGCAGGCCTCGCCTCGACCGCGCCTCGGCTGGCCTGGCTGCGGCGTGGCGGCCCCGCTTCGAAGCTGCCCTCCCGAGCAGTCAATGCCCCCGTCGCTGCGCAGCCCATGGTCGAGCAGGAGTCGGCAGGCGGCCTCGGGCTGCCGATGGCGAGACGGCAACCCGAGATCGCGTAGAACCAGCATGGTGTAAGTTGTCGAGATTCACTTGGGTGTATACAGCCCGCCGCCCCAGGTACATTCCCGGTCCTGACGCTGTAGGAGCCTCGCTCCCCATCCTTCTTTGGCGACCTTTCTCTCCTCGCGGGACACGATGCCGGGGGCCGCATCGGCGAGATCGCGGAGGGCTTGCGAGCGAATCGCCGGATCACCTCTGAGTAGCCAGGCGATCGTGGGGTCGGAGCCGGCGGCGCTCATTGGTTCACTTCCTGCTGCGCCAGGGAATCCTCAAGGAGGCGCCATCCCGCAGCCTCGAGAAGGCCGCCCGGTCGCCCGACGCTAGTATCGCACACTTCGTAACCTCCGCCTGCCGCGTCGGTCGAAGATCCCCGCCCTCACCCCTTCGGGTGCGCCGAAGGGCGTGGCGGTCTGTAGAGACCGGGACGAACCGGAGGGGCTCCATCGAGTTGTTGGACACCCCGTTGCACTCACGGAGAACGAGGCGGAGAGAACCATAGCTTTGCGAATTGACTTGGACAGAGATGGGTGTATTATCTGCGTGCAGGTTGCGACCGCGGGCTCTGATCCGCGGAGTGCATCTGCCCCAGCGAACCCCTCTAGCAGGGGTTCGCTGTTTCTCACAGCCGGACCATTCCTTGGGGGTCGCCGGAGGCCCTCGTATTCAACACTCGGAGAGGGATGGCATCGTAAAAAGTGCTTGGACCTGTAGCCGCCTGCCACGCAGTGAGACGCACCTGTTCTCCCTTGAGCTTAAGGAATGTGGCATGGCTAATCAGGTCGGCGAGCTGGATGAAGAATGAATGCTCGGACTCCTTGATGTTCGCGTCCTTGGTGAAGTTGTCCAACGGGAGGTTAATGGTGAGTTGGCCCTGGCCCCAATCTCGCTGACGGGAACCTGTGGGAAGATACACCCGGGATTTTCGATAGAGCTTTCGATATTCGCCGTGTCCCTGGTCAAAGAAGATCATTCCATTGCGGTTCTGATCGACGGATGTCCTGCGGATGCGTTGGAAGAGCGCTACGACAAGTGCCTCCAAGCTTCGGTGGCCGAATAGGAAGGAGGCGGGCGTTCCCACGACAGTTGTTAGGCAGAGGTCTGGGAGAAATCCGGTATCGGAAAGGAGGGCGCGGTATGCTGACGCAGCCTCGGTATGCGTCAACTGGTGCTTGCCGTCTTTGTAGCGCCCGCGGCCCGAATGAAGCTTCTCTCCCTTGAGTTCTTTCGCAACTGGTATTCTGCTTGTGAGCCTTGCTCGTCGGCGCCAGTCTCTGATGTTGCTGAATTGGTCTTCCCAGACAAGGGTCCAAGTGGAGTCAACGAGCCTCAGAAACGGAATGGCTAGGGCTGTTATCGCGAGGGCGCTCCCATCCATCGACTCGTCTACGTAGTAGACATCCATCCCACCGATCTCAAGTCGCATCAGCCTTGTCTCCCCCCAAAGGGCCGGCAAATCGCGCACGCCTGGCCGCCCAACGGCCTCGAGATGAGCCGACCCGGCCAGCCAAGTCCAGTATCGCGCCGAAATCGACACCTGGCTGGCCGGGTCGGCTCCATCGAGTTGTTAGGCCGCCCGAAGCTTTCGTCTCGTAGCTAAGAGGAGCGCGCCGCTCGGAGACTTCGAAAGCCTGTTTGTAGGCAAGGCACGGCCCAGGGGAGGGGAGGAGGGCGGCCTGCGCGTGCCTAGAGAGGCCAGACAAAGCGGGTGTCGGTGCTTCCGACACCTTTCACGCCTCGAATCTTGCCTATCGCCTCCGCGAGGGCCCGCTGATCGGCTCCCTCCACAAAGGCAATAATGTCCGTCGGGCCGGCCACGAAGTGGACGGTCTTGACGTCGGCGATTGCATGGAGCGCCTGGTGAATCGTCCGCATCTCGTCCCAGCCGCCGGACGCCGCCATTTGAATGAAAACGAATGCTGCCATCATGGTTGTTCTCCTTGACTGAAGAGTTGCGCATGGAAGCTTGCGCACTGGGGTTTGCCGGGGATCGGGGAATAGAGTGTCGTTGTCGGCGTCCTCGGATGCACCTCCCTTTTCGATGCTAGCCGGCCCCCCACGATGATTATGACACCAATGTGTGGATCTTGGTCCTCCCGATGTGCCTGGCCGTCTGACTTGTGTCGGCGGGCGGCCTAACGAGGCATTCTAGAGTCCCCCTGCTCCCAACTCCCGACGGAGCCGGGTTATACTGAACCAAGTCCCGCCGCCGGATCCAAGCCAGCCGATGAAGCCACCTCCCTTCGAGTACATCGCCCCGGATACCCAGGCGGAAGCGCTCGAAGCCGCCCGGCAGGCCGGCGGCGACGCCAAGTTCCTGGCCGGCGGACAGAGCCTGGTGCCGGCGATGAACTTCCGTATCACCCAGCCGGCTTTGCTGATCGACCTCAACCGAGTCCCCGGCCTTGACTACATTCGCCGCGATGAGGGCGCCGGCGTGCACTTTGGAGCCATGACCCGCCAGCGACGCCTCGAGCTGGACCCCATCGTGGCCGCCGAGGCCCCCTTGCTGGCGGAGGCCGTGCCCTTCATCGCCCATCCACAGATTCGCAATCGAGGCACCCTGGGCGGGAGCCTGGCCCACGCCGATCCGGCCAGCGAGCTTCCGGTGATCGCCGTCGCCCTCGACGCCCAACTGCGCGTGGCTTCAACTGAGGGCGATCGCTGGGTCCCCGCCAAGGATTTCTTCCAGGGAATGTTCACCACCGCGCTGGCCCCGGAAGAGTTGCTGACGGAGGTCGCCCTCCCGTCCCTGCCGAAGCGCACCGGCTCGGCCTTCATGGAGTTCTCGCGACGGCGCGGCGACTATGCGCTGATGGGCGTGGCAGTGCTCGTCCGTCTGGACGAGGCCGGCGCATGCGACGAGGCTCGCCTGGTCTTCCTCAACGCCGGCGACGGACCGGTCGATGCGTCGCAAGCGGCGTCGATGCTCTCCGGCCGGCGGATCGATACCTCCACCGCCGAAGCCGCGGCGGCACATGCCGCTGAAAAAGAAATCGAGCCCCTCGGTAACTTACACGCCAGCCCGTCGTACCAGCGGCATTTGGCCAAGGTTCTCGGCCGGCGGGCGATTCTGGTCGCGGCGCAGCGCGCCGCGGCGGCCGGGCACTAGTCAACCGTCCGGAGAACCCAGCGATGTCGGCAAACCACCGAGACATTCACCTTACGGTCAACGGGACGAGCCGCCAATCGCGAGTGGAGCCTCGCCTTCTTCTTAGTGATTATCTTCGGCACGACCTCGGCCTGACCGGTACGCACGTCGGCTGTGAGCACGGGGTTTGCGGCGCCTGCACCGTGCTGTTCGACGGCCAGCCTGTTCGCTCGTGCCTGATGTTCGCGGTCCAGGCCGACGGTCACGAGGTCCTGACCGTCGAAGGAATCTCCGCCGGTCCTGAAAACATGCACCCTCTGCAAGAGGCGTTCTGGACGAAGCATGCCTTGCAGTGCGGCTTTTGCACGCCAGGATTCCTGATGACCCTGCTCCCCTATCTTGAGGCGCACCCGCACCCGACGGCGCTGGAAGTGCGAGAGGCCATCTCCGGGAATCTTTGCCGCTGCACCGGTTACCAGCACATCGTCGAGGCCGTCCTGCTCGCGGCAGACCGACTGCACCAGCCGCCTCCCCCTTCCGGCGGTTGACCCGTCTGGGGACGCTCGACGACGCCGTGCATCGAATTCCCCCGCTTCCCGACTTGGCCCGCAGCCTCTGCAGCGGGGACCTCGCGCTTTCGGATTACATCGACTCGACCCTTCTCCATCTCGAGCAGGTTGAGCCGAAGATCCACAGCCTCCTTCCCGAGGAGGGGCGCGCCGCCCGACTGCGGGAAGAGTCTGCGGAAATCGCGCGCGTTCATCCAGCCGCTTCAGCCCGGCCCCCTTTGTATGGCGTGGTCGTCGGCGTCAAGGACATCTTCCGAGTCGATGGCTTCGAGACCCGCGCCGGCTCCCGCCTGCCGTCTCAGGCGCTCGCCGGGAAGGAGGCCGAGTCCGTCGGGCGGCTTCGGCAGGCGGGCGCGCTCGTCCTCGGAAAGACGGTCACAACGGAGTTCGCCTATTTCGCGCCCGGCCCTACGCGCAACCCTCGCCACCTCGAACATACGCCTGGCGGCTCGAGCAGCGGCTCGGCCGCGGCGGTGGCCGCCGGCCTTTGCCCACTCAGCCTGGGTACGCAGACCATCGGATCGATCGTTCGCCCGGCGGCCTTCTGCGGCGTCGTCGGGTTCAAGCCGACGTACGGCCGCATTCCTGCGGATGGGGTCATCCCGCTGGCCCCGTCGCTCGACCACGTCGGCCTGTTTACCTACGACGCCTGCGGCGCCGAATACGCCGCCGCGATTCTGTGCGACCGGTGGAAAGCCTCCGGACCGCAGCCGCTCCCCGTCCTCGGCATTCCCGATGGGCCGTACCTGGCGCAGGCGGGCGAAGTCTCTCGCCTCCATTTCGAGCGCGCCCTCGCAGCTTTGGCGCACAGCGGTTACGCGGTCCGCACCGTGAAGACCATGCCGGATTTCGATGACGTGGTCCGCCGTCACCAAGTCATCCTGGCCGCCGAAGCCGCCCGCGTCCACGGCGAGTGGTTCTCCAGGTTCGAGGGCCTCTATCACACGCGGACGGCCGAGCTGCTGCGTGAGGGCCGGCAGATCGATGCTTCCGCACTGGCCGCCGCGCTCGACGGGCAAGCGATTCTGCGGCGCGAGCTTCACACGGCGATGGAAGACGCGGCGATCGACTTGTGGATCGCGCCGTCGACCGTCGGCCCGGCGCCGCTCGGCCTCGACAGCACGGGAGATCCGATCATGAACCTGCCCTGGACCCAGGCGGGGTTGCCGGCGATCAACCTTCCCTTCGGCGAAGACCCCGAAGGTCTTCCCCTCGGCGTCCAGCTCGTATCTCGTTGGTACGACGACGAACGTCTCTTGGCCTGGGCAACCATGATCGAGAGCGAACTCCGCGAGCCTTCACGGGCCTTGGCCTCCCCCGAAGCGGCGTCGCGCGGGCCTGCGAGGGGGGTGTAGCCCATGGCGGCAACCGCCAGCCAGATCCGTCCGGGGGCCTACTACGATTCCGTCGTCCTGATGCAGCTTCAGCGCGGGCTGCTCACGCTCCCCGGAGTCCTGGACGCCGGCGCCGTCATGGCGACGCCGGTCAACCTCGAGCTGCTCGAGGCCAGCGGACTCCGGCCCGTGAGCGGCGCCGGTGCGGATGACCTGTTGATCGTCGTCAAGGCTGAGAACAAGGAGTCCGCCGAGGGCGCCCTCGGCCAGATCGATGCGCTGATGACGCGGCGCCGCGCCTCGGGCGAAGTGGATTTCAGGCCGAAGAGCCTCGATGCGGCGGCGCACCGGCTCCCCGAAGCCGCCTGGGTGCTCGTTTCCGTCCCAGGCCGATTCGCCGGAGGGGTGGCACGCGATGCCCTTCACCTTGGCAAGAACGTCTTCCTATACAGCGACAACGTCTCCCTAGAAGACGAAGTGGAGCTCAAGCGGGAAGCGCAGGGTCGCGGGCTGCTCGTGATGGGTCCCGACTGCGGAACGGCGATCGTGGGAGGAGTCGGATTCGGTTTTGCCAACCGGACCCGCCGGGGCTCCATCGGGTTGGTCGCTGCCTCCGGAACGGGGCTTCAGACCGTGGCGTCGGCGATCCACCACCTTGGAAGCGGAATCTCGCAGGCCATCGGTACGGGAGGGCGCGACCTTCACGGCGAAATCGGCGCTGCCTCGGCGCGGCAAGCACTGGACGTCCTTCGCCGCGACCCGGAAACCTCGGTCATCGTTTTGATCTCGAAACCTCCGGAACCGGAGGTCGCAGCGCGGGTCGCAGCGGCGGCCAGACGGACCGGTAAGCCCGTCGTCCTCAATCTGATCGGCCTTCCGGGCGGTGGGCGGAGTCTTGGCAACCTGCATTTCGCCAGCGGTCTGCAGGAGGCGGCCGAGATCGCCGTGGAGCTGGCAAGCTCTCCAGCTATCCCGGCGGACGCGCCGCCGCCGGTTCGGGGGATGGCGCGCTACCTTCGGGCGCTGTTCTCAGGTGGAACGCTGGCCTATGAGGCCGTCCTCGGATTGCAGATCGCCCTCCATCCGCTGCACACCAACGTCCCGCTGCACGAGTCGCAACGGATGCAGGACCCGCTGCACAGCACCGGCCATGCCATCCTCGACCTCGGCGCCGATCAGTTCACCGTCGGGCGGTTGCACCCCATGATCGACAACGATCTCCGTCTACGCCGCTTGCGTCAGGAAGCGGCCGACCCCGAGACGGCCGTCATCCTGCTCGATGTCGTCCTGGGCGAAGGGTCGCACCCGGATCCGGCCGCCGAGCTGGCGCCGGCCGTCGCCGAAGCACTCGAGCGGAGCGATCTGAAGGTCTTGGTCTGCGTCATCGGCACCGATCTCGACCCGCAAGGCATGGAGGGGCAGATCGAGAAGTTTCGAGCCTCCGGTGCCCGCGTCTTTACCGGTTTGCGTGAAGCTCTCGACGAAATCGCCCGCCTCCTGCCTCCGGAGGCCGAGCCGTGGCCTACGCCGGTATCCCTGGAGGCGTTCCGGACTCCGGCGGCGATCAACGTTGGCCTGGAGTCGTTCTACGAGAGCCTGGTGGCCCAGGGTGCGGCCACGTTGCACGTCGACTGGCGCCCTCCCGCCGGCGGCGACGAGCGACTGATGGCGATCCTGGCCCGCATGAAGAGCCCGTCCGGTTCGTAAGGAGCAGCCATGAACATCGACGAGGCTAATGCGAAAGCCGTCGAACGCATGATGGACTCCCGGCCGATCCTGCGGGGTGTGGCCCCGGCGCGCGACGTCATCCCAGGCATGGAGGCAGATCTTCTGCTCCACGCCGGCCCGCCGATCGAATGGGAGCGAATGTCGGGGCCACTGCGCGGCGCCGTCGTCGGCGCGCTGATCTTCGAGGGCCGCGCCCGCGACGAAGCGTCGGCCGTGGCGCTGGCGCAGCGCGGCGAGATACGCCTGGAGCCCTGCCACGACCACGACGCCGTCGGCCCGATGGCCGGGGTGATTTCGTCGTCGATGGCCGTCTATATGCTCGAGGACGTGACCCACCAGCGCCGGACCTTCTCCAACTTGAACGAGGGCTACGGCAAGGTCCTGCGCTACGGCGCGTTCAGTGAGGAGGTCTTGCGCCGGCTGCGCTGGATGAATGACACCCTCGGCCCGACGATCGGGGAGGCGCTCGCCGGAGGCGACGGGCTCGACCTGCGGGCGACGATGGCCGAGGCGCTTCACATGGGCGACGAAGGCCACAACCGCAACAAAGCCGGCTCGCTCCTCTTCCTGCGATTCCTGGCCCCGCGGATCGCCCGCCTGCCCCTGGGGGAGGAGACCAAGGCCGAGGTTCTGCAATTCATCGGGGAGAACGCCTTGAGCATCCTCAATCCGGTGATGGCCGCCTGCAAAGCGATGACCCTCGCCGGGCACGGGATCGACGGCAGCACGATCGTCACCGTCATGGCCCGTAACGGCACCGACTTCGGCATTCGGGTCAGCGGGCTGGGCGACGCCTGGTTTACCGCGCCGGCCGCCGTTCCGGAGGGACTCTATTTCCCCGGCTTCAGCGCCGCCGACGCCAATCCCGACATCGGCGACAGCGCCATCACCGAGACCGCCGGCATCGGCGGCTTCGCCATGGCGACGGCGCCGGCGATCGTCACCTTCGTCGGCGGCTCGCCGAAGGACGCGCTCAACGCCACCCTCGAGATGTACGAGATCACCATCGCCGAGCACAAGATCTTCAGCATGCCCTCGCTCGATTTTCGCGGCACCCCGACCGGCATCGACATCCGGAAGGTCGTGGAGCTCGGGATCACCCCGCGCATCAACACCGGCATCGCCCACCGCCAGCCCGGCGTCGGCCAGGTCGGCGCCGGACTGGTCCGCCCACCCTTGGAAATCTTCCAGCAGGCGCTGGTGGCGTTTGCGGAGAAGTATGAGATTTGAGATTTGGGATTTGAGATTGAGGTCGGTCATTGGGTGCAACTCATAGGAGACTGAGAATGGCCAAGGGTCTCGAGGATCTAGAGGTCCTGAGCGAGGCGCAAGTGATTTCGGACGAACTGTGGAACCGCGTGCTCAAGTGGGAAAGGCTGGCACGGGACGTGGTTGGTGAGCAGCTTGTCCGCGCAGCCGACTCTGTCGGAGCGAATATCGCCGAGGCTTTCGGGCGGTACCACTACGCCGACAAGATACGGTTTCTCTATTATGCCCGAGGGAGCGTCTTTGAGACCAGATACTGGATCGGCCGGGCGCGAGCTCGCCAGCTGATGTCGGACACTGATTTTGCCCACCTCGACGGCCAATTGGCCGTAGTAGCGCAGAAGCTGAACGCCTTTGTTCGGAGCCTCCGAGCGCAGAGCCGACAGGACAAGGACGGCGCCTCACGCGTCGTTCGAGAACTAGGGGGTCATCCATACGCCGTCACAAACCCTATCCAACTCCACCACCTGATCCTGGATGAGGACGGGCTAATCTCCAATCCCTAATCTCCATTCTCCATTCCCACAAGGAGGCCCCCATGAAAATCTACGATCTCTCCCAACCCCTCAACCAGGACTGCTCCTTCTGGCCCTTCTATCCGCCTTTCGAAGTCAAGTACATCAAACGCAAGTCGGAGCACGGGGTGAACGCCCAATACATCCAAACCTCCAACCACATGGGCACCCACCTCGACGCCCCGCGGCACTTCGTCACCACGGGCAAGACCATCGACGAGATCCCCATCGAGTGGTGTTACGGACCGGGCGTCATCGTCGACTTGAGCGACATGCTCGACGACCTCGACCTCTTCCGCCCTGAAGACATCGAAAAGCGCGCCGACGTGCGCGACGGGGACATTCTCTTTCTCCACACCGGCTGGCACCGTTATTCTTTCCTCAGCCCGGACGGCGACGAGGAACGCTATATCCAGCGCCATCCGGGACCCCACTTCAGCCTGTGCGACTGGCTCCTGAAGAAGAAGATCCACATCTGGGGCGTCGACATGATCTCCACCGACCACCCGATGAATCTCCCCATCGGCCGGTTCCTGGGCAAAGGTGGGCTCGAGCACTGGCAGAAGGTCCGGGCCAGGGTCGAGGCCAAGTTCGGCGCCGACAAGATCGACGAGCTGTTCCCGGACTCCGCCTACCAGCTCACCCATAATGCCCTCTTCCCCCACGACTGCATCCACGTCGAGAATCTGGGCGGGGATATCGGCCTGAAGGAACTGCACAACAAGCGCCTGACCCTGGGCGCGTTTCCGTGGAAGTTCAAGGGCGGCGAAGCCGCCTTCTGCCGCGCTGTGGCGTGGGTGTGACCAAGATATCTCCGGCGCCGGAGGAGAATCCGGTAGCCGCAGGCTTTAGCCTGCGTGGCTGACACGGGCTAAAGCCCGTGGCTACCAAGAGGTTGCGTTGTGACGAAGGATGAAGTCCGGGCCGCGCTCGGGGACTCGCGCGGCCGGTTGCTCGACGCCATCGACGGCCTGACTCCCGAGCAACTTGTCACCCACGGAGTTGCTGGAGAATGGTCTGTCCGTGACCTGCTTCAGCACCTGAGCCTGTGGGAGGCCGAACTCGTGCGCTTGCTGGCGCACCTCAAGGACGGGCGTCGCCCAACGGGTGAGGCCCTGTCGCGCAGCCCAGCCTTCGCCAAGATCAATGCCCGCTGGCACGCCGAGACCAAGGATCGCCCGTTCGAGCGCGTCCAGGAAGACTTCCACGGCGTGCGCCGCCAAACCCTGCGCTGGATCCAGATGCTGTCGGACGACGATCTGACACGGCGTCGCCCCGAGACGTGGTTGCACGGCAACCCGCTCTGGCGGTGGATCGCTGAATACTCCTTCGAACATGAGCGCGAGCACACGGCGCAGATCCGCGCCTGGCGCTGGCCCGAGAAATGACGGAGTCGCCGTGGTGGCTTCTGCGCGCGGCAGTCTTCTTGGCCGGCGTGGTCCTGGTGGTCAGTGCCCTGCTCTCCGCCGTTCGCACCTTCGTGCTTCCCCGCAGCGCGCGCGACCCCATCACGCGTTTCGTCTTTCGCAGCTTGCGCCGCCTGTTCGACCTCCGCCTGCGTTTCTCACCGAACTACCTCGTGAGCGATCGGGTCATGGCGCTCTATGCCCCAATCGGCCTGCTCCTCCTGCCCCTCGTTTGGCTGGCGTTGGTGCTGCTGGGCTACGCCGGTATCTACCTGGGGTTGGGAGTCGAAACCTGGGAGCAGGCGATCTTACTCAGCGGCTCGTCTCTCCTGACCCTGGGCTTCGTGTCGGGCGAGGCTCTGCCCCTCGCCCTTCTGAACTTCAGCGAGGCCGCCATCGGATTGCTGCTTCTGGCTTTGCTGATCTCGTACCTGCCCACGATGTACGCCACCTTCTCGCGCAGAGAAACGGCCGTGACTTTGCTGGACGTCCGTGCCGGGTCGCCCCCCTCGGCGATCGAAATGCTGGAGCGGTACCACCGGCTCGGGCGGCTCGATCGGTTGAACGATCTGTGGATTACCTGGGAGTCCTGGTTCGCGGAACTAGAGGAGAGTCACACTTCGCTGGCGGCGTTAGGGTTCTTTCGATCGCCGAATCCTGCCCGGGCCTGGGTGACGGCCTCCGGGGCGGTGCTCGATGCCGCCTCGCTCACCGCCTCGACCCTCGACGTCCCGCATAACGCCCAGGTGGACCTGTGCATCCGGGCCGGATACCTGGCCCTGCGAGAGATCGCCGACCTGTTCCGCATCCGATACGATTCGAACCCAAAGCCCGACGATCCCATCAGCATCACTCACGAAGAGTTCCAGGTGGCGTACGATAGCCTGGCCGCCAGCGGACTGCCTTTGAGACCCGACCGTGAACGGGCCTGGAAGGATTTCGCCGGTTGGCGGGTGAATTATGATTCGGTCCTCCTGGATTTGGCGAAGTTGACGATGGCGCCGCCGGAGGTCCCCTGGTCGACGGACTCGCCGCGAATCGCACTTCAGCGGCTGAGGCAAAGGCCGCCGGCAGTTGAAGGAAAGCCCAGCCCCGGTCCGCACGGAGATGACAATGGCTAGCCAGACAACCACCGAGACCCTCGGCAAATCCCGCCGCCGCAATGAGGACCCTCGCCTGCTCACCGGTCAGGCGCTGTTCACGGACGATGTCCACCTGGAAGGCTTGGTCCACGCCGCGTTTCTGCGCAGCCCGTATGCCCATGCGCGCTTGCGCCGGGTCGACGCCGCACGCGCCCGCGCCCGTCCGGGTGTTCTCGCCGTCTACACCGCCCCCGATCTCGGGGACTACTGGCGACCGGGCCCCCTGCTGGTTTCGCCCCCGCCGATCGAGCGCCTCGTATTCCATGAGCGGACGCAGGTGCCGCTGGCCCGCGACAAGGTCCGCCACGCCGGCGAGGTCATCGCCGTCGTCGTGGCGGAGAACCGCTACCTGGCCGAGGATGCCCTGGCCGATATCGAGGTTGACTATGAGCCGCTGACGCCAGTCGTCGATCTGGAGCAGGCCTTGGCCGCCGACTCACCCCTCGTCCACGACGACCTGGAATCCAATCTGGCGGCGCACGTCATCCAGGAGCGCGGCAGCTACGAGGCCATCCGATCGCAGGCCGACGTCATCATCGCCCGCCGTCTGATCTACGACCACGGCGCAGCGGCGGCGCTGGAGAACCGCGGGGTGGTGGCCGAATGGGACTCCCGCCAGGCGCGCCTGACGGTGTGGGACACGACGCAAGCGCCGATCCCGATCCGCAACGGTCTGGCGGCGCGCCTGCACCTCGCCGAGCATCAAGTGCGCGTCATCGCGCCGTTCGTCGGCGGTGGATTCGGTCCCAAGATCATGATGTTCTACCCGGAGGAATTGGTCGTGCCGTGGGCGGCGATGCAGCTCGGCCGCCCGGTCAAATGGATCGAGGACCGCGCCGAGAACTTCGTCGGCACGACCCACGAGCGCAGTCAGATTCATGACGCCGAGATCGCCCTCACCCAGGACGGGAGGATCCTCGGAGTCCACGACGTCTTTCTGCACGACACCGGCGCCTACGATCCCTACGGCCTGACGGTGCCGATCAACAGCCAGTGCACGCTGCTCGGCCCCTACAACATCCCGAACTACTACAGCGACTTCAAAGCCGTCTTCACCAACAAGACCATCGTCACGCCCTACCGCGGCGCCGGCCGACAGCATGGGGTATTCGTGATCGAGCGTCTGCTCGATATCGCCGCCCGCCAACTGGGCATCGACCGTGTCGAGATTCGGCGCCGCAACTTCCTCCCTCCGGAGGCCTTCCCGTACGACAACCAGATCATCTATCAGGACTTCGCCCCGCTGGTCTACGACAGCGGGAACTACCAGCCTGTCCTCGACCATGCTCTGCGCAAAGTCGGCCATGACGAGTTCGTGCGCGAGGTCCAGCCGAAGGCCCGGGCCGAAGGCCGGCGGCTGGGAATCGGGGTGGTGGCCTATGTCGAGGGGACAGGCATCGGCCCCTATGAGGGCGCCCGGGTGCAAGTGGAACCGACGGGCAAGGTCAGCGTCGCCACCGGCGTCGGCACGCAGGGACAGGGCCACTTCACGTCCTTCGCACAGATCGCCGCCGAGCAGCTCGGCGTCGATGCCGGAGATGTCGAGATCGTCACCGGCGACACGGACCAATTCCACTGGGGCTCAGGGACCTTCGCCAGCCGGGGCGCGGTCGTGGCCGGGAACGCGGTCCACGCTGCAGCGCTGAGCGTGCGCAAGAAGGTCCTGCGCGCAGCCGGCGAAGAGCTCGGCTTGCCCGAGGATCAGATCGAACTGGTCGGTGGGGCGGCGCGGTCGCGGGCGGATCCGTCACGAAGCGTGGCCCTCAAGGATCTTGCGTCGCGGGCCAACCCATTGCGCGGGGCGGTCCGCCCCGGCACCGAGCCGGGCCTGGAAGCCACCGAGTACTTCGGCCCCGAGCGCGGCGCCACCTCCAGCGGGGTCCACGCCCTGATCCTCGAGGTCGACCCGGAGACGATGGGAGTGCATATCCAGAAGTACGTCGTGGTTCACGACTGCGGCAAGGTGCTGAACCCGCTGATCCTGGAAGGGCAGGTGCACGGCGGCGTGGCGCAAGGCGTGGCCAACGCTTACTACGAGAAGTTGATGTACGACGAGAACGGCCAACTGCTCAACGCTTCGTTCATGGATTACCTGATGCCGACGGCCCTCGAGGTCCCGGAGATTCTCGTCGGGCATGAGGAAACGCCTTCTCCGGGCAACCCGCTGGGCGTCAAGGGAGCCGGCGAGGCCGGCGCGATTCCCGCCGGTCCGGCGTTCGCGCAGGCCATCGAAGACGCTTTTTCCGATCTTCCGCTGGAAATACGGGAGATTCCCCTCAACCCGAACCGCTTATGGGAACTGGTCAACGAAGCCCAAGCCAAGCGTTGATGCGTCGGCCCCGACTCGGCCAGGATCGCCCGCCGGTTGCCGGGTCTCTTTCCATCCGGTCGTCGTGGATTTCAACATCCATTCAGCCGGCGCTGCTGCGGTCGACCGACGGGACAGTGCTCAACGTCTTCCCATCCGCAGCCTACCTGGTGAATCAGGGCGGCGATGTGTTGGCGCTCGTCAGCAGCGAAGTCGGACCCGGTCCCCTTGCCATTGTCCTGCCCATCGCCCGTGGATTCTTTGACCGTTCGCTCCGTCCCGGCGACTCGGTGCAGTTCGCCGACAGGCAAATCCGATCTGGCCGGCTGACCATCCAACTCACAGGAAGACCGTGGCCGGCGCGGCCGAGCTGGGAAGCGATCCAATCGCCAGCCCTTCTCAGGGCCGGCCTCCCTTTCCTGCGTCAATCCATCGCCAGCTTCGCTCCTCCAGGTAGCCTGGCGGCTCTGTTGAGTCCCGTCCAAGCGGGACAGACCCGTTTTGTGAATGAACTCCGCCGCCGCTCCGGCCCGTTTCTTTCTGCCCTGGTTCACTGCGTCCGGCAGCTCTCTCCGCCGGCAGAAATCGCGGTCCACAATCTCGAAACGACGGCGGCCGGACTCGCCGGTCTGGGTACGGGATTCACTCCGGCGGGAGACGATTTTCTCCTGGGTGCGATCTACAGCGTGTGGGCCTGGGCGCCGGAATCCTCCGCCCTTGTCCCCTCGGGAGCGATCGCCAACGCGGGGGCCCCTCGGACGACGACGGTCTCGGGGGCCTACCTGCGAGCCGGGGCGGTTGGCGCTGCCGGCATGGATTGGCACCACCTAGTCGAGGCGTGGGCGGCAGGCGACGAGGCGGCCAGCGCCGCTGCGGTGAACCGTCTTTGCCGAATTGGCCACACCTCCGGCGCCGACGCGCTGGCAGGCTTCGCCTTGGGGGTCGAGAGCTTCATCCAGTCCTGAGGACGTGGCTTGATGGACACCCGCCAACAGTACACCCTCGCGGTGTAGAATTCGATTTCCGTCGCCTCCGAGTTGACTCATGACCCTGCAGGCAAAGCTCCTGGACCTGACGGCTTATGTACGAGACGTCGAGGTCGAATTCCTGGACGATCTCCCGGCCACCGAACGGGAGGCCACGGGCACGGCCGAAAACTGGACGGCGAAGGACACCGTCGCACATGTCGCCTCGTGGCGAGTCCGGGGCAGCCAGCAGCTGGCGGCTCATTCTCCGGGGGAGGTTGAGGAAGAGGAGCAAGAGCTCGACGGGGTCAACCGCCTCCTTTACGAACAGAATCGTGACTTGAGTTGGGACGAGGTGAGCAAGCGGTCGCGCGAGGCGTGGCACGGCTTCCTGGAATCCCTGCGCGAAACCACGGACGCCATGCTGGCGGCTCCCTCCGGCTCCGCCGGTAGCCGCCCCGTCTGGCGCCGAGTGACCGTCGATGCAGGCACCCACCCGGTTTTCCACTTTTCAGATTACGCGATTCGCTTCGGGAGAGCGCCTCGCGCCCTCGCGTGGATGGAGGCTCTGAGCGTGAGGCTCATCGACCTCGACCCCGCTCCAGAGTGGCATGGAGTTGTGCACTACAACATGGCCTGCCACCTCGCGCTGTCCGGCCAGTCCGCTGCGGCCCTCGAGTCTTTGCGAAAGGGCCTCGAGTTGAATCCGGATCTTCGGGAGTGGTCGACGGAGGACTCAGATCTGGCATCCCTTCACGGCAACCCTCGCTTCACCGAGCTGACGGTAGCCCGGTTGTGACGAGTCATCGGGACGGGCCCGGCTAGACGCAACTCCGCGTTCATCGAAGCGCCGGCCTGGCGGATTCGGCACAGCGTTACAATTCGCCCCGCTCCACATCCACGGGCGAATCCAGGCGTCACCCAACGCCCCGCCGATGAGACGGCCGGACCGCACCGAACCTGCACCCAACACAGGAGCTTCAACCATGCCCCGAGGGTATCTCCCTGCTCTTCTCATCTTGGCGGCCGGCCTCCTGGCCGCCTGCGGTTCGAAGGCGGCGCCCTTCGGCGATCCCGAAGCCGGTCGCGCGGCGTTCCTCACGACGTGCGTCACCTGTCATGGGGTGGACGGCAAAGGCATCCCCGGCCTGGGCAAGGATCTGACGACGAGCGAATTCCTTCCGGCACAGACCGATGAGCAGATGCTTGCCTTTCTCCTGGCCGGGCGGCCGGCTAGCGACCCGCTCAACACCACCGGGGTCGACATGCCTCCCAGAGGCAACAATCCCGCGTTCACCGAAGACGATCTGAAGAACATCATCGCCTATCTCCGTACGATCCAGCCGTAGGAGAGCCCGAGCTCGCGGCGAGCTTAGAGCTCGCGGCGAGTTTTGCGACCAGCCAAGGAGCAGCCCATGGCGGACCCCTCACAATCCCGGGAAGAGCTGCAACAGATGCTCGAATCGGCTCGCCGCCTCGGGGTCGAAATGGACGAAGCCGAGGCGCTTCGGGCTCAGTGCCATGGCCGCCGGCAGCGGCGGGGACATCGTCTTCGACTCGCGCACCGGGGTCTTCGGTCACAAGGTCAGCATGCTGGATTTTGCGCCGCAGGATCTCGAGCGCTTTCGCGCCATCGGCCGCCTGGTCGAATTCCAGGACGAGCCCGGCGTCGTCGAGACGGCGCTGGCGCTCTCCGGTTCCGCCGCCCAGTCCAAGATTCAGTCCTACCCAGGCGACTGCGACTACTTTGAACGCGTCAACATCCACGCCCCAACCCGCCAAGAGGCCTGCGCCATCCTGGCCCGCTTGATGCGCGACAAGGCCCTGGCCACGGCCAAGGGCCCGACCCACCAGCTGATCGAAGTGAAGTTGGGATCGTTCCCCGAGGACATGCTACGGGACGGCGAGCCGGTGAAGACCGGCGCTCCGATCGCGTGGCGACCGGAGGAGATCCGCCTCGGTCGGATCGAAGGCTTCCATGCCGATGGAACGCCGGCCGTCGTCGCATGGGAGGCGGCAGCGCGCGATCCGGGCTGGTGCAAACTGGATTGGGTTGTCGCCGATCCGGCCCGCGGCCAGTTGGCCAACGCCAGCAACATGCTCGACGTCACCTGGGAAGCGCCTGACGGTTCGATCACCCCTCTCGACGGGTATCTCGACCCCTACTTCCAGGAGGTCTACCTGGAGGCCGAGTCGATCCCGATCTTCTCGAAGCTCGCCCGTCATGTTTCCGCCGACGCCCTCGAGGATTACGTCGCCCAGTTGGAGAAAGAGGTCCACAAGTATCTGACGAAGGATCTGAACTACGGCAAGGCCGCCAAGCGCATGTACAACGTCTTCCGCCTCACCGGGCGCTACGAGGAAGCGGCCTACCTTCGGGAGCTTTTCGACGAGCCGACGACGGTGCTCTATCAGGTGTGGACGCTGATTCGGACCATCGACGACGCCGCCCAGCCCGACGCCGGCATTCCCACCGAGGCCCTCGTCGAACAAACCGACAAGCTCATCCTGGAGGTGGTTCGGTCGCTCGACGATGATCGCGAGGCGGCCATCGTCAAGGAGCTGCTGCGGCTGCGGGATGGCCTGGCCGAGACCGGGTCCGCCGACACTCAACCCGTCGAAGCCGCCCGCGCCCACGTGATCAACCTGGTCAACAACTTCTTCCACGAGCGCCTGACGGCCGTCCCGACCATCCGCGAATACATCGAGGCGAGCCAGCGCTGAACCATGGGGGGATGGACCGACCACGCCGGCGGGGTGGGTTCCTCACTCCCAAGTGTTGACGAAGCGCACCGACGGTGGGAGGCCGCCATGCTCGATCAGATCGAGCGGCTCCGGGTCGACTTGCGACGAGTCGACCCGGTCGTCGTCGCTGGCCGGGTCGGCGGGGTTTGCAGCGACGGGGTCGTCGTCCTCGACTACTGGGGGAAGGCTGTTTCCCTCCCCTGGGAAACACTAAACCCTGTCGGTCCGTCCGGCGAGGCGCTCTCAGCCTTCGACACGGCCATGCTTCTGCACCATCTCCGGTGGAGCGATGGTTCCGCGCCCGCCGGGCAATGGATCAGCTTCCGCGAGCTGCCGGGAGGAGAGTTCTATCACCAGGCGTACCTGGGATACACCGGCCGCCGGCTGGCCGAGGCCTTTGGCGGCCGACCCGACGCCTTCGACGCGAGCTCGGCGTCTGTGTCCGGCGAGCGTCTCCATGGGCCAGCGCCCCATACGTGGCGCTTTGCACCGCTTCCTCGAATCCCCTTGGCGGCCTGCTTGTGGCCGGGGGACGACGAACTACCGGCGCAGGCATCCGTCCTGTTCGATGCCCACGCCGGCCACCACTTGCCGGTAGATGGATTGGCCCTGCTCGGAGCGGGGCTCACGGGGCGCCTGTTGCACACCCCCGGCCGAAGTTGAGCAGAGCTTCTGACCTATCCTGCCTGCGCCACCGCCACAGCCGCTTCGGCCCGCTCGGCCTCGGTCGCCGGCGCGGCAGCCGTCAGGAAACCGGCATACATCAAGACGGCCGCGATGAGTTCGCCCAGATAGAGGTAGCCTCCCACGCCCAGACGCGTGGCTGCACTGGCAAAGCCGATCGATAACGCCCCAGCGGCGATCATCACGTTGCCGATCACGCGGTTCAGCAGGACCCGTTTCCTCAGAAAGAGCGAGGCCGACCACAAGGCGCCGCCGACGAGTGTGATCAACCCATAGATGTTGAAGAACGGCGTCGTGAGGCGCACCGTCGCCCCTTGAGAGATCGGCGGCATGATCGTGCGGTACTGCTCGCTGATCGCCAGGGAGGCAGTGAACCCGGAGGGATTGAGGAGCGGCATGACGCGCAGCATGAGGAGAGCAGCCGCGATACTTCCCACGATCAGTACGGCGGTCAGAACGTGAACCCATCGGCGCCGCACCAGGAGGTGCAGGGTTCCGTGACCGATCCAGGCTGCGTTCAAAGCCGCCCCGAAGAGGTACCAAGCGAAGAAGACGGCCGCGCTCCAGCCGAAGAGAGCGAAGGAGGCTTCGGCCAGGCTCCCAGCCGTAAACATGGCCAGCCCGATGCCCCAGTAAAGAAAGTGAAGTTTGCGACGCGCAACATAGCGTTGGAGGACAGATACCGTGAAGACGATCATGACCACGCTGGAGACAAAGGGCAGGATCAACTGCAACGACATCGGAACCACCTCCTGGTTTGAATAGACCGAGGGCTGGCCTGCCGTCGGCGAGTTTATTGCCAGGGAATCAATTGAAGGAGCACCCCTAGGGCAAGCACAATCAAGGCAATGGTCAGGGCCGCCATCGCCACCAAGGCGACGGGGAGGATCCAGCGACGCAGGGGCGAATCGTCCGAGAATCGGCTCGATCTGCGCCGGGCCCCCTCCTCCTCAGCCTTGCCGCGAATCCCACCCTCCTTCCGGAGGCGGGCGATGCACCCTCCGCCCATCCCCGGGCTGAACCTAGTGCCGCTGGATAAGTGGACCGTTAGGATCTGATTAGAGTCAGGAGAGAGGCCGCGGTGGCCTCGCTGCGGGCCACGGCGCGCGATAGGCGCGGCCGCGCAGGGGCGCGTAGTATACTGAGCCCATCAGTTGGGCCGTCGCTTTCGAAGGCACCACCCTCCCCTCGCGGGACCCCAGTCGATGTCCAAGCTCACGTCCTTGCAGAGCGCCATCGCCGACCACGTCCACGACGGCGACCTGATCTACGCCGCCGGCTTCACGCACTTGATCCCCTTCGCCGCCGGCCACGAGATCATCCGCCAGGGGAGGCGCGACCTCACCTTGGCCCGCGCCACACCCGACTTGATCTATGACCAGATGGTCGCCGCCGGCTGTGCCCGCAAGATCATCTTTTCCTACTCGGGGAACCCGGGCATCGGCTCGCTGCGCCTGCTGCGCTCGGCGATGGAGAACGGCACCCTCGAGTGGGAAGAGTATTCGCACTTCGCCATGATCACTCGTCTGACCGCCGGCGCCTCCGGCCTGCCCTTCCTGCCGATGAACCCGACCGGCGTCTCCGATCTGGCGGACGTCAACCCCAACTACCGCAGCGTCGTCGATCCCTACTCCGGCGCGACCCTCGTCACCGTGCCGGCCCTCCATCCGGACGTTGCCATCGTCCACGTCCAGCGCGCCGACGCCGAGGGGAATTGCCACCTGTGGGGAATCCTCGGCGAACAGAAGGAAGCCGCCTTCGCCTCAGCCCGAGTGATCGTGACCGCCGAAGAGATCGTCGACGGCGAGGTGATCCGCTCCGACCCCAACCGGACGATCATCCCGTCGCTCGTCGTCGACGCCGTCTGTCACGTGCCGTACTGCGCCCACCCTTCCTATACGCAGGGCTACTACGATCGCGACAACGCCTTCTACCTCGAGTGGGATCGAATCTCGTCGGATCCGGGGCGGGTGCGAGCCTGGCTCGACGAGTGGGTATTTGGAGTCGCCGATCGCGCCGCCTACTGGGAGAAGCTCGGCGAGGGGATCCACCAGCGCCTGCGCGTCGAACCGCGCTGGAGCGAGCCCGTGAATTACGGCCGCTACTAAGGCCGCCGAGACCTGCGAAGCCCCGCGTGCTCCTCGATTCGTCGCGCGCCCTTCCGCTCCTTGCCACGCTCTTCGGGCCGGACGCGGCCGATCTGCTCCCCCGACTGGAGTCTCTCGCACAACGTCATCGAGCACTCCTGCGCCGGATGGCCGACCCGGGTCCGTGGACTCAGGCCGACGTATTCCTGATCACCTATCCTGACCAGGTCCTCTCTCCCGGACAACCCCCGCTCCAGGTGCTGTCGGAGTTCTGCCATGTCCACATGAAGCAGAGCATCGGCGGATTGCATCTTCTCCCGTTCTTCCCCTCCTCCTCCGACGACGGCTTCGCCGTGATGGACCATCGGCTGGTCGATCCGAAGCTGGGTAGCTGGCAAGACATCCACAACCTGGTCGACGATTTCCAGTTGATGGTCGACCTAGTGCTCAACCATGCCTCGGCCCAGGGGGCCTGGTTCCAGGCTTTCGGCCAAGGCAGCTCTCCCTACGAGTCATTCTTCCTGGTGCCGGATCTCGACGCCGATTGGTCGAAAGTCGTCCGACCGCGCGCCTCGCCGCTCTTCACTCCTTTCGAGAGCCACGCCGGTTCCCTGCAGGTTTGGACCACATTCGGGCCGGACCAGGTGGACTTCGACTATCGCCGACCGGAAGTCTTGCTGGAGATGCTGGACGTCTTACTCGATTATGTCGCTCACGGAGCGAAGGCTATCCGGCTCGACGCCGTTGCCTACGTCACAAAACAGGCCGGCACGACCTGCATCCACCTGCCCCAGACGCATGCGCTGGTGAAGCTGTTCCGGCTGGTCCTCCGGGCCGCCGCCCCCTGGGTTCGACTGATTACCGAGACGAACGTCCCCCATGCCGACAACGTCGCCTACTTCGGCGAAGGTGATGAGGCCAATCTGGTCTACCAGTTTGCGCTTCCACCGCTCGTCTTGCACACCCTGACGACCGGGGACGCCGGCCCCCTCTCCAAATGGGCCGCCGTCCTGGAGCCGCCGGCAGGCGAGGCGACTTTCTTCAACTTCCTCGCCTCCCACGACGGGATCGGATTGAACGGCGCCCACGGCTTCCTGTCCGCGGACCAGACTCGTTTGTTGGTCGAGCGGGCCGAGCACTGCGGCGCCGTTTTTTACCGCAGCGACCCGCAAGCCGGGCTGCGGCCGTATGAGTTGAACGTGAACCTGCTCGACTTCCTCGCAGACTCGCCACCGGAGTCCCCTCTGCCGAAGGAGGCGGTACCACGGTTCCTCACGGCTCATGCCATCCTGCTCGCCCTTGCCGGCGTTCCGGCTGTCTACTTCCATAGCCTGGTCGGCTCTCGCGGCGACGCGGCGGGCGTCCAACGGACCGGGCTCCTGCGGTCGATCAACCGCCAAAAGCTGGAACGGGCTGGGCTGGAGGCGGATCTGGCCCGCCATGGCAATCTGCGCCAGACGATCTTCGATGGCTTGGGACGTCTGCTCCGCGCTCGCCGCGCCTTGCCGGCCCTCCACCCCATGGCACAGCAAGACGTCCTCCGGGATCTACCCGCCAATGTCTTCGGGTTGGAGCGTACATCGATCGACCGGAAGCAGAGACTGCTGTGCTTGCACGAGGTCGCCGGCCGCGGGGCTACCTTCAATGTGGCACGGAGCGGCCGATCTGGTCGAGACGCCCTGAACGGCGGGACTCTCCCCCTGGCTGAAATGTCGCTTGGGCCCTACCAGGCGCGCTGGATCGAGGTGGTACCCTAGGAGGGCGATGAAGGTCGGCTTGCTGCACTACACCGGGCCGCCGGTCGTCGGCGGAGTCGAGCAGACGCTCGCCTACCATGCGCGTCACCTGGCCGCCGCCGGCCACGAGCCCGTGCTGATCGTCGGCGCCGGCCGGCTCTCCGAACCAGACATCGAGCTTCGGGTGCTGCCCCGCCTGCAAACCCGCCACAGCGAGGTGATGGCAGTCAAGGCCGAGCTCGACCGCGGCGCGGTCAGCCCTCGCTTTCAAACCCTCAGCAGCGAACTCCGCCAGGAGGTCGAGGCGGCGACGCGCGACCTCCAGGTTTTGATCGTTCACAATGCGCTCAGCCTGCACAAGAATCTCCCGCTGACCGCCGCTCTTTGGGATCTGCATCGCGCTGCCACCTGGCCGCGCCTGATCGGCTGGCACCACGACCTGGCCTGGGAACGCGGCGACTACGCCGCCGAACTTCATCCCGGTGAGCCGTGGGAGCTCCTGCGCCTCGCGTGGCCGGGCGTCATTCAGGTAGCCGTGTCCGAATGGCAACGGCAGCAGCTGGCCGAACTCACTCAGACCTCGCTCGATTCGATCGCCGTCATCCCTCCGGGAGTCGAGCCCGCTGGCTTCCTGCGCTGGAGCCAAACAACCCGCAACCTCCATTTGACCCTGGGACTCGACCGCGCCGATCTTGTGCTGCTCTTCCCGTCACGCGTCACACGACGTAAGAATATCGAGCAGGCTATCTCGATCACGGCCGCGCTGGCGGAGCTTTCCGGCCTCGATGTGCGGCTCATCGTGACCGGCCCTCCCGGGCCGCACAATCCAGCGAACGATGATTACCTGCGCGAACTGGGCGAGCTATGTCGCACACTTGGGGTGGAAGAGAGGGTCCACTTTCTTCATCGGCTCGATCCGGAAGCGGGCGGCCTGGACGAGGTGACGGTGGCGGAGTTGTTCACCTCGGCCGACGCGCTGCTACTCACGAGTCGCGCCGAAGGATTCGGCATTCCAGTCCTCGAGGCTGGCCTGGCCCGGCTCCCGGTGTTCTGCACCGAGATCCCGCCCTTTCGAGAGAGCGGCTGGGAGGATGTGACCTACCTGGCCCTCGAAGAGTCGCCGGAGCAAGCCGCACAGAGAATCCTTACAGCCCTCGAGGCCAATGCGCACCATCGCCTGAGACGCAGGGTCCTGCGCCATTTCACCTGGGAACGCCTGGTACGCGAGCGGCTTCTGCCCTTGCTAGAAGCCGGCCCCCATGTCTGATAGGGTGAGTCGCGTTCGCCGAACCGAGTTCCCGTCTTTTCGTCGTGTCGTCGTCCCCGTCATCCACGGATGCGATTCTCCGGCGGCGCTAGAACTCGCCCAGGCGTTGGCTCCGGAGGTTGTCTTGCTGGGGATGGTACGGGTCGGAGCAGACGAAGTCTTGAGTGCCGGTGCCGCCCGGGCCAGCGACGTGCGTCGAACGCTCCGCCAAATCGTCACCGAAGCGGACGGTCGCACCCGCGCGCGGGCACGGGTGCGCGTCTCGGAGACGCCGTGGCCGGACTTGCAGCATGTCCTGGTCACCGAAAACTCGGACCTGCTCGTCCTGGAATGGCCGACCCACCTCCAGGCCATGGCGTTGGAGGTCGATGAGATCCTGGCCACGTCGCCGTGCGCCACCGCCATCGTTCACGGCCCCTTGCCGAGCCCGATGCGCCGGGTTTTGGTCCCTGTCCGGGGCGGCCCCTACGCCGAGCTGGCGTTGCGCATCGGATTGCGACTTACACCGTCCCAGCTCACGGTCCTGCATCTGACGTCGGCCGACCCGAGGCAGCCGGCGGAACAGCGAGATGCCCCGTTCCTCGGTTTGCAGCGCGTCCTGCGCCGCCTGCCCGAAGTGGACCTCCAATCGCGAGCCACCGGCGACCCCGCTCAGACGATTCTCGATGCGGTCCAGGGTTACGATGCCGTCGTCCTGGGGACGAGTGCCCGGGCCGACGATCATCGGCCCACCCTGGGAGTCGTCGCCAGCCGGCTGCTGCAAGAGAGCCCGGTCGCGGTGATCGCCGTGCGGACGCCGCGTCCGCCCCCCGCCTCGCCGAGCGACGAGACGGCGGGGGTCGAAGCGATTTCGATCCTGGTCGACAAGTGGTTCGCCGAGAACACCTACCAGGCCGACGAATTCTCGGATCTACAGCTCCTGCTCCAGCTCAAGCATCAACAGGGCCTGACGATCAGTCTGGCGCTTCCGGCTCTCAACGAAGAAGAGACCGTCGGCCGCGTCATCCGCACCGCCCGGCGGGCGTTGCAGCAGCGCCTCCCCCTGCTCGACGAGATCGTCCTGATCGATTCCGACTCCACCGACCGCACGCGGGAGATCGCCGAGCGCCTGGGGGTTCCGGTCTACATCCACCAGAAGACCCTGCCCGAGCTTGGCCCTCGCCTCGGAAAAGGCGAGGCCTTGTGGAAGAGCCTCTTCGTCACCCAGGGCGACCTGGTGGTGTGGATCGACACCGACATCGTCAACATCCACCCGCGCTTCGTATACGGCCTCCTTGGCCCCCTGTTGCTCGACCGGCGGGTCCAGTTCGTCAAGGGGTTCTACCGTCGCCCGCTGCGCGTCGGCGGCCGCACCCAGGCCGGGGGCGGCGGCCGCGTCACCGAGCTGACGGCCCGGCCGCTGCTCAACCTCTTCTACCCCGAGCTCTCTGGGGTCATCCAACCGCTCTCCGGCGAGTACGCCGGCCGGCGCTCGGCGCTCGAGCAACTCCCATTCTTCTCGGGCTACGGGGTCGAGACCGGGCTGCTGATCGACGTCTTCGAGCGCTTCGGATTGGCGGCCGTCGCCCAGGTCGATTTGCTCGAACGGATCCACCACAACCAGCCGCTGGAAGCGCTGAGTAAAATGTCGTTCGCCATCATCCAGGCCGTCATCAGCCGGCTCGAACGCCGCTACGGTCCGGCGATGCTCGACGAAGTCAACAAGAGCATGAAGCTCATCCGCTCCAGCGATGGCGGCTACTGGCTGGACGTTGAGGAGCTGATCGAGCGAGAGCGGCCACCGATGGTCACCGTCCCCGAGTACCGCTCGTCCCGGAAGGCTGCGTCGCCGCCGTGATCCGCCTGGTGCTGATCCGCCATGGCGAAACCGACTGGAACCGGGAGGGACGCTGGCAAGGCCAGACGGATGTCCCGCTCAACGCCACCGGACGGCGCCAGGCCCAAGGGGCGGCCGAGGCCATGCGCGCCGCCCCGCCCGAAGCCATCTACACCAGCGATCTGGCGCGCGCCAGGCAGACGGCCGAAGCGGTAGCCGAAGCGACCGGTGCTCCGCTCCTACTCGACCCCCGCTTACGCGAGATCGATCTTGGCGCATGGGAGGGTATGCTCGCGGACGATATCCGTAGCCATGACGGAGCTCGTGTGGACTTGTTCCTCCACGACCCGCACGCCCGCGCCGGTCTCAGGGGTGAAACGGTCGCCGAGGTCTTCCAACGGGTCACCTCGGCTCTCGACGAAATCCTCAGCCGGCATCCCGGCTGCCGGGTGGCCGTCGTCTCCCACGGCCTGGCGTTGGCTGCGCTCAAGACGCGCATCCTCGGTTTGCCTCTCGCCGCCGTCTGGGCACAAGAACCGGCGAACTCCATTCCCGAGGAATACGATCTGGAGGCGAAATGAAGGAAGGGCGTCCCCACGTAGGCTTCGTTTCCACTCGCCTGGCCGGCACCGACGGGGTTTCCTTGGAGGCCGAGAAATGGTGCCAAACCCTCGGGGGGCTGGCCTATGAATGCTTCTTCTTCGCTGGCGAGTGCGAGGCGCCGGCCGAACGAAGCCTGGTGGTTCCGGAGGCGCATTTCACGCACCCGGAGATCGAATACCTGACGGCCGCCCTCTTCTCCGGCCCCTACCGCGCCTCCGACACTTCCCGCCAAGTCGAAAAGTTGAAGAACCACCTCAAGCAGGCCCTGCAAGACTTCGTGCTGCGCTTCGACCTGGACCTGCTGGTAGTGGAGAACGCCCTTTCGCTGCCTGTCAACATCCCGCTCGGCCTGGCGCTCACCGAGCTGATCGCCGAGACCGGCCTGCCGACCATCGCTCACCACCACGACTTCTCCTGGGAGCGCAAACGCTTTGCCGTCAACGCCGCCGGCGACTACCTCCGCACCGCGTTCCCGCCGAATCTGCCTTCGCTTCGGCATGTGGTCATCAATTCCTTCGGGGCGCGCCAGCTCGCCCTGCGCACCGGAGCCAGCGCCATCCTGGTCCCCAACGTGATGGACTTCGACTCGCCGCCACCGCAGCCGGATGAGGGCGCCGAAGACCTGCGACGAGCCTTGGGCATCTCGGACGGACATCATGTCCTGCTCCAGCCGACGCGCGTCGTCCCTCGCAAGCGCATTGAGCTGGCGCTCGAGCTGGCCCGGCGCCTGGGCGAGCCCTGTGTGCTGCTCATCTCCCACGCCTCCGGCGACGAGGGGCCCTCCTATCAAACACACTTGCAGGGCTACGCCGATCTGATCGGCGTGACGGCCGTCTTTGCCACCGACGTCATCGGCCCGTCGCGCGTCGTGCTCCCCGACGGCCGCCGCCGCTTCAGCCTGGCGGACGCCTATGCGCTGGCCCAGCTGGTGACATACCCGTCAACGGTCGAAGGCTTCGGCAATGCCTTTCTCGAGACGATCTACTATGGCCGTCCAATTGTGATCAGCACGTACGATATCTTCCGCACCGACATCCTGCCGAAAGGGTTCCGGGTGATCGGTTTCGAGGACTTCATCACCGACGAAACCGTCGAACGGGCGAGGCGCGTGATCGACAACCCGGCCCTTGGCGCCGAGATGGCAGCCCATAATTACGAGCTGGGCCGGCGCTTCTACTCCTTCGCCACCCTCGAGCGCCGGCTGTCGCTCCTGGTTCAGGATATCCTTGGGGCCGAGCCAGGCGCCGGCGCCTTCGTTTCCTTGTAGGTCCGGAGAACTCCGTGGCAGCTGCAACGCTGACTCCCGCCGAGCTGATGACCGTCAACGCCGCCCGCTTGTTGCGGGACGGCGATGTCGTCTTCGTCGGAGTCGGTCTTCCCAATCTGGCCTGCAACCTGGCCCGTCGGACGCACGCGCCCGGATTGGTGATGATCTATGAGGCCGGCGTCATCGGCGCCCAGCCGGAACGATTGCCGCTTTCCATCGGAGATCCGACACTGGTCTCGGGCGCGCTCTCGGTGTGCTCGATGTTCGAGGTCTTCGCCTGCTACTTGCAGCGCGGTCTGGTGACGGTCGGCTTCATGGGCGGCGCGCAGATCGACCGCTTCGGCAACGTCAACGCCACGGTCATCGGCCCTTACGCCAAACCCAAAGTACGGCTTCCCGGTTCGGGAGGATCGATGGAGATCGCCGCCTGGGCCGACCGCTGCTACTACATCACCCCTCACGAGAAGCGACGCTTCCCCCCACGCGTCGACTTCCAGACCTCGGCCGGATTCCTCGGTGGCCGGCATGAGCGCCAGGCCTCCGGCCTGCGGGGCGGCGGTCCGGCGGCTGTCGTCACCGACCTCGGGATTCTCGAACCGAACGAGGAAGGCGAGCTCGTCCTGGCCGCCGTCCACCCCGGAGTCGACCCTGAGATGGCCCGAACACAGACCGGCTGGGACCTCCAAGTGGTATCGCCCCTGCGGACGACGGAGCCGCTCGCGGAGAACGAGCTGGTCTTGCTGCGACAACTCGACCCTCAGCGGATCTACCTCGATTAATTGGGCTGAGCCCGCCATGAATCCTGAGGGATCGGAGGCGTACGTCGAGGAGATTGTTGCCTGGCGGCGGGAGGAGGACGAGGCCCTTCGTCGGCGCGACGGGTGGCTCGCCTTGGCCGGTCTGCATTGGCTCGCCGAAGGAACGCAGTCTGCCGGCTCCGGGGACGGGGTCGACATTCTGCTGCCGGCGTCGGTGCCCCGTTCCCTGGGGACCTTCGAACTGCGGCACGGCCGGGCCTTCTTCCGCCGCGACCCATCCCTCCCGGCACCTCTCGATGGCGAGCCCGTCGCCGGTGAACCCCTCCGGCCCGATGTCGACATCCATCCGGACTTCCTCCGCCTGGGCGACATCACGTTGACCGTGATCGAGCGCGCCGGCCGCCTCGGTCTGCGGGTGTGGAACAACGCCCGACCCGAGCGAACGACCTTCCGCGGGAGAACCTGGTACCCGGCCGATCGCGCCTG
>Ga0209751_10000851_pt1 | contig 32271 bp, 27 predicted proteins | sample RifCSP13_1_FD_184019 | JGI IMG/M metagenome (GOLD analysis project Ga0209751, IMG submission 184019) | Soil microbial communities from Rifle, Colorado - Rifle CSP2_sed 13_1 (SPAdes) (version 2) | ecosystem: Environmental > Terrestrial > Deep subsurface > Rock core/Sediment | place: Rifle...
GGTCTGCGCGGCGAGGGTCTCCCGGACCGCCAGGAGCGGATGGTCGGTCACGAACTGGCCGAGCACCTCCTTCTCGAGCCGAAGCAAGGTGTGCCTGTCGAACTCCTCGGTGCGGAGCACCGATTCGTCGATCTCGTAGACGTCTTCTTCGCCGCCTCCGAAGAGCGAGAACTGCCCCGCGGCTTCCGCCTTCCTCTCCGAGGCTATCGGCCCCGACACCTTCTCCTGGTTCTCGAGCAGGCCGCGACGAGGATAACCTAAGGAATCGAAGGCCCCCGACAGCGTCAGCGACTCGAGGACCCGCTTCGTCAGCACCGATGGGTCGACCTTCCGGCAGAAGTCCGAGAACGAGACGAACGCGCCCTTCTCGCTTCGCGCGCCGGTGATGTGGCCGACCGCGCCCTCCCCCACGTTGCGCACCGCGGACAGCCCGTAGCGGATCTTCGGCTCCCCGTCGGCCGGCGTGAAGTCGAGGTCCGACCCGTTCACGTCGGGCGGCAGGACCTCGAGGCCCATCAGCCGACACGCGTTCAGGTAGTAGGGCTTCTTGTCCTTGTCGTCCTTGACGCTGGTGAGCAGGGCCGACATGTACTCGACGGGGTGGTGGGCTTTCAGGTACGCGGTCTGATACGCCACGTAGGCGTACGCGCAGGCGTGCGACGCGTTGAACCCGTAGTCGGCGAAGGGCTCCATCAGATCGAAGAGCTCGCGACCGAGCCTCTCGTCGTAGCCGCTCGCGCGGCAGCCCTCGATGAACTTCTCCTTGTGGACCATGAGCTTCTCGCGGATCTTCTTGCCCATGGCCTGACGGAGCATGTCGGCCTCGCCCATCGAGTAGCCGGCCATGCGCACGGCGATCTGCATGACCTGCTCCTGGTAGACCATGATCCCGTAGGTCTCGCCGAGGATCTCCTCGAGGTCGGGGTGAGGGTACGCCACGGGACGGCGGCCGTGCTTCCGCTCGGCGTACTCGGTGTGCATGCCGGCGTTCAGCGGGCCGGGCCGGTAGAGAGCCACGAGGGCCATCAGGTCCTCGAACCGGTCGGGAGCGAGGAGCTTGATCAGCGAGCGCATCCCCGGCGACTCCATCTGGAACACGCCGGTCGTATCGCCGCGACCGAGCATCTCGTAGACGGCCTCGTCGTCGAGCGGCACGTGATCGATGTCGAGATCGACGCCGGCCTTGCGAAGGTACGCGAGCGTGTCCTCGATCACGGAGAGGTTCCGGAGACCGAGGAAGTCCATCTTCAGAAGACCGAGCTTCTCCACTCCGTGCATGTCGAACTGCGTCACGATGCGTCGAACGTCACCGCGCGAGTCCTTCGCGAGCTTGAGAGGCAGGTAGTTCACGAGCGGCGCGTCGCCGATCACCACTCCGGCGGCGTGCACCGAGTCCTCGCGGCGCAGGAACTCGAGCGCCCGAGCCGTCTCGACGATCTCCTTCGCCTCCGGCTCGCTCTCGTATGCCTCGCGCAACTCAGGTGCGAGTTCGAGCGCCTTCTCGATCTCGTGCTCGCGGCCGAGGACGGCCTGCGGGTACATCTTGCACAGCCTGTCGCCCACCGACGCCGGAAACCCAAGAACCCGGGCGGCGTCGCGGATCCCCTGCTTCCCCTTGATCGTCTGGAAAGTGATGATCTGGGCTACGTGGTCCTCTCCGTACGTTAGGGCCACGTAGCGGATCACCTCGTCGCGCCGGCGCTCGTCGAAGTCCATGTCTATGTCGGGCATCTGACGGCGTTCGGGGTTCAGGAACCGCTCGAAGATGAGGCCGTAGCGGAGCGGGTCCAGGTCAGTGATCCGCAGGGCGTAGGAGACGACGGAGCCGGCGGCCGAGCCCCGCCCCGGCCCGACGCGGATACCGTGCTCGCGCGCGAATCGGATGAGGTCCCAGACGACGAGGAAGTAGCCGGAGAACCCCATCGCGGAGATGATCTGCAGTTCGTGGTCGACGCGCTCTCGGATCTCCGGCGTGGGCTCCCCGTAGCGCTCCCGGGCGCCCTTCTCGACCAGGTGTCGGAGGTAGGAGTCGCGGTCCATCCCGTTCGGCGGCTCGAACGTGGGCAGGTGGAACCGCTGATCGGGGGGCGCATCGGAGCCGTAGACGAGCTCGAGCCCGCATGTCTCGGCGATCGCGAGTGTGTTGTCGCACGCCTCGGGTAGCTCCGCGAAGATTGCGCGCATCTCCTCGGGCGACTTCAGGTAGAACTCCTCTGAGTCGAACTTCAACCGCTGGGTATCGCTCTGGACCTTCTGCTGCTGGATGCACAGCAGCACGTCGTGCGGCTTCGCGTCCTCGCGGAGCGTGTAGTGCAGGTCGTTCGTGGCCACCAGCGGTAGGCCCAGCGAACGCGCGAGCTCCACCTGCTTCGGAAGGACCCGGCGCTGGTCGTCGAGGCCGTGGTCCTGCACCTCGACGAAGAAGCTCCCCTCACCGAACACGTCGCCGTAGGCGGCGGCGGCCTCTGCGGCCTTCCTTTCCTGGCCCTGGAGCAGGGAGACGCTCACCTCGCTCGACAGGCAGCCCGACAGCCCGATCAGGCCCTGCGCGCGCTCGGCGAGCAGCTGTTTGTCGATCCTGGGCCGGTGGTAGAACCCCTCCAGGTTCGCGTCGGTGACGAGCTTCAGCAGATTGCGGTAACCGGTCTCGTCCCTCGCGAGGATCGTGAGGTGGTGGTACTTCTCCTCGTTCTCGCCGGGCATGCGGTCGAAGCGCGAGCCCGGCGCCACGTAGGCCTCGACGCCGACGATCGGCTTGATCCCGGCCTCGCGGCACGCTTCGTAGAACTGGAGCGCGCCGAACATGGCGCCGTGGTCGGTTACGGCCATCGCCGTCATCCCGAGCTCGGCAGCGCGCGAGAGGAGCGTCCTCCCCTGCCACGACTTCGTGGGCGCGACGATGCGCGAGGCACCGTCTAGGAGCGAGTATTCGGTGTGCGTGTGGAGATGGACGAACCCGCTGCCCAACCGACCCTCTTGTGTCTATCCGGGGGGAAGGCTCTTGGAACCTCCCAAGAGTACCGCCACTGGAGCACGCACCGCGAGAGGAATCACAACCATGTGATTCGCAAGGCTACCGGTTGACGGAGCCCGGCGCAAGCCGAACGCCCGTTCAACCCGTTCGGGCGTGATCCAGGGCGGCGACAAGGTCCTCCGGCAGGGGATCCTCCACCTCGACGCGCTCGCGCGTCCGCGGGTGGTCGAAGGCGACCCGCCACGAATGCAGGAACGGCCTGGCCAGGCCCAGCTCCCCGGCGTCGGTGCCTCCCCCGCCGTAGGTCCGATCGCCGAGGATCGGGTGGCGGATCGCCGACAGGTGAACACGGATCTGGTGCGTTCGACCGGTGCGCGGGGCGGCCTCGAGCAGCGTCGACCGCCCGAACCGCTCACGGACCTCGAACATGGTCTCGGCCGGCCGGCCGGCCGTCCTGGCCACCACGATCCGCGCGCCGCGACGGCCGAGCGGCGCCTCTACGGCGAAACGGTCGTGCGGAACGGCGCCGCGGACAAGCGCGAGGTACCGCCGGTCGATCGCGTGGGCCCGGAGCATGTCGGACAGCGCCTCGTGGGTCCGGTCGTCCTTCGCGACGATGAGGAGCCCGGAGGTCCCGGCGTCCAGGCGGTGGACGATGCCGGCCCGAAGGGGCCCGCCGACGCCCGACAGGGGCACGCCCGTCGCCTTGAGGCGGTTCACGAGCGTTCCCGTCCGCCGTTGCCGGGTTGGGTGAGTCGGGATGCCGGCCGGCTTGCTCACCACCAGCAGGAATCCGTCCTCGTACCGAACGTTCGCGGGCGGGCTCTCCGCTGGCACCTCGTCGAGCCCCACTGCGTCCAGCTCGACGAGCTCGCCGCCGCGGAGGCGGTGCGACTTGGGCCTCGGCGACCCGTCGACTCGGATGCGGCCCTCGGCGATCGCGCGCTGGACGTCAGCCCGAGGCATCCCCAGGTACCCAGCCACGACGGCGTCGAGCCTGCCGGCCGCCGCCATGAAGCGCTCAGCCACCTTCGGCCTTCTCCTTGCGGAGTCCGACCAGCGCAAGAAGGATCGCGCCGACCACGATCGCGGAGTCGCCGAGGTTGAAGACCGGCCAGACGCGGATGTCGATGAAGTCGATGACGGATCCCGAGAGCCCGGACCCGCGCGCGAATCGGTCGGTCAGGTTGCCGAGCGAGCCACCCAGTACGAGACCCAGCGCGATCGCGGTCGGCGTCCGTCCGATCCGGAAGGACGCCCAGACGATGAGCCCCGCGACAGCGATCGTCGCCCACGCGAAGACGAGAGGCGCGCTGCCCCCGATCCCGAAGGCACCGCCCGTGTTCGTCGCGTACCGCAGGTGGAGCACGCCGGGTATCAGCTCGATCGGCGGCTCCCCCGCCAGCGCTCCCTCGGCCCATATCTTGGACAGGCGGTCGATCGAGTAGGCGGCGACCGCCGTCGCGTACATCACAGCGGCCGGGCGCCGCGCGCGCACCGCTACCGCGGCCGGGTCTGGGCCTGCGCGTCCTTGATGCAGAGATCCACGTACGGGAGGGCCCTGATGCGAGCCTTCTCGATGGGCTTGCCGCACCTGTCGCAGATCCCGTAGGACTTCTCGTCCATCCGGGACAGGGCCCGGTCGATCTTGCCGAGCAGGTCCCGGATGTTGTTCTCGATCGAGAGGTCCCGCTCGCGCTCGAACGTGAACGTGCCTGCGTCGGCGTTCTCGTCGTCGAAGGAGACCTCGCCGGAGACATCGGACTGGGTCGCGGAGAACGACGCCTCCTCGATCGTGGAGAGCTGCTCCTCCAGCTCCGCTCGCTCTTCCCTGAGGCGCTTGCGGAACTCGTCGAGCTCCTTCTTCGTGTACGGGGACTTGGCGGCCATTAGCCGAGGGACGGTAGCACCAAGGCACATCGGCGGCAACGAACGCGCCCCACGTCGCTGCGAGTCTGCGAGCGATCTCATCCGCGTCGAGACCCTCCACGTCGAGGCGCTTGGTTCGCGAGCGAGCTCCGCTCGTCATTCGAACCCGCCCAAGACCCCTTCCACGGCCCTCCCTCCGGCCCGGGCCACGACGCGAACGACGATAATCCCCACCCCGGGTGTAGCATGGCCCCCAACGGCGACGACGGGAACACGTTCGAGGGAGCGCCGGCCCAAGCGAGCCGGGGGTGGTGGGAGCCCGGCGGCGCGGTCCCTCGGAACATCCTCCCCGAGCCGCTGCCCGAACCGGGCGTCCGCAAGGCGCACGCAGTAGGCGCAGCCGGGTCCGCCCGTGACAGCGGGAGGCCGTGCTGGCGGCCTGTGAGGGGCCGCGTCCCGCGAGGGCGCGGCAAGCGGGGTGGTACCGCGGGGCAGGCGCCTCGTCCCTGCAAGGGACGGGGCGTTTTGCGTTCCGCTGGAGGAGGCGAGATGGGATTCGAGCCGGTCGACCCGAAGGTTAGCTTCCCGGAGCTCGAGCGGCGCATCCTCGCGTTCTGGAAGGAGGCCTCCGTGTTCCGTCGGAGCCTGGAGCTCCGTGAGGGCGCGCCGCTGTGGGTCTTCTACGAGGGGCCCCCGACCGCAAACGGACGTCCGGGGATCCATCACGTCGAGGCGCGCACGTTCAAGGACGTGTTCCCCCGCTTCCGCACGATGGCCGGCTACCGCGTGCCACGCAGGGCCGGCTGGGACTGTCACGGCCTTCCCGTCGAGCTGGAGATCGAGAAGGAGATAGGCACCTCCGGCAAGCGCGACATCGAGTCGTTCGGCGTGGCCGACTTCAACCGCCTCTGCCGCGAGTCGGTGACGAGGTACGTCGACGAGTGGGAGCGGATGACCGAGCGGGTCGGGATGTGGATCGACCTCTCCGACGCCTACTGGACGATGTCCACGGAGTACATCGAGAGCGTGTGGTGGTCCCTGAAGGAGCTGCACCGCAACGGGCTGCTCTTCGAGGCCGACAAGGTGACGCCGTACTGCCCGCGATGCGGGACCGCGCTCTCCGACCACGAGGTCGCGCTGGGTTACGAGACGACCGAGGACCCGAGCCTGTACCTGCGCTTCCCCATCCTCGACGCTCCGGCGGACCCGTCGCTCGCCGGCGCGTCGATCTCCGTGTGGACCACGACGCCCTGGACCCTGCTCTCCAACCTCGGCCTCGCCATCGACGAGGACGCCACCTACGAGGAGGTCGACGTCGAAGGAGAGCGTCTCGTCGTCGCCGCATCCCTCCGCGAGCGCGTCTTCGGCGAGACCGCCACCGTCGTCCGTTCGATCGCCGGCGCCGACCTCGTCGGCGCACGCTACGAGCCACCGTACGACAACGTGGACGGCAACACCCACCGCGTCGTCGCCGCGGATTTCGTCTCCATGGAGGAGGGCACCGGCGTCGTGCACATCGCGCCCGCGTTCGGGGCGCAGGACCTCGACCTCGGCCGGCGGGAGGGCTGGCCCGTCCACAAGCCCGTGGACGAGGAGGGCAAGTTCACCGATCAGGTGCCGGAATTCCTCCACGGCCGGTTCGTGAAGGATGCAGACCCGCACATCGTCGAGGACCTCGGATCTCGGGGCCTCGTGATCAAGGCGGAGACCTACGCCCACACCTATCCGTTCTGTTGGCGGTGCGGCACACCGCTCCTCTACTACGCGCGAACTTCCTGGTACATCGGCACGACGCGGATGAAGGAGCGGCTGCTCGCCGTGAACGAGTCGGTCGAGTGGTACCCCGACCACATCAAGCACGGGCGGTACGGGGACTGGCTTGACAACAACGTGGATTGGGCGCTGTCGCGCGACCGGTTCTGGGGAACGCCGCTCCCGATCTGGCGATGCCGCAACGGCCACGACACGGCGGTCGGCTCGCTCACGGAGCTGTCCGGGCTCGCGGGGCGCGACGTCTCCGGCGTCGACCCACATCGCCCGGCGATCGACGAGGTCGCGATCCGGTGCCCGGACTGCGCCGAGGACGCGCGTCGGGTGCCGTATACGATCGACGCCTGGTACGACTCCGGCGCGATGCCCTTCGCGCAATGGGGCTACCATCCCGAGCTCGGCAGGGGCGAACAGGACTTCCGCGAGCACTTCCCCGCGGACTTCATCTCGGAGGCGATAGACCAGACCCGCGGGTGGTTCTACACGCTCATGGCCGAGGCGACGCTGCTGTTCGACCAGACCTCGTACCGCAACGTCGTCTGCCTTGGTCACATCGTGGACGCGCGGGGCAGGAAGATGTCGAAGTCGCTCGGCAACGTGATCGACCCCTTCGATGTCCTCGAGCGACAGGGCGCCGACGCGCTCCGTTGGTATCTGCTCACGAGCGGCTCCCCCTGGGCCGCGCGCCGCGTCTCCCCCGACATCCTGGACGAGGTGGTCCGGCAGTTCCTCCTCACCCTCTGGAACGTGTACTCGTTCTTCGTCACCTACGCGAACGCGAGCGGATTCGACGCCGCAGCGCCGCGGATGCCCCCCGACGAGCGGCCCCCGCTCGATCGATGGGCGCTGTCGCAGCTGGGGCGGACCGCTCGCGAGGCTCGCGACGGCCTCGAGCGCTACGACGCCACCGCAGCGGGCCGGCGGATCCAGACCTTCGTCGACGACCTCTCCAACTGGTACGTGCGCCGGGCGCGACGGCGCTTCTGGGACCCGGGCGGGCGCGGCGGCACCGAGACCCTCGCGGCCTTTCAGACCCTCCACGAGTGCCTCGTAACTGTTGCGAGCCTGCTCGCGCCGTTCACGCCGTTCGTGGCCGAGGCGCTGTGGCGGAACCTAGCTGCCGGTCGCGGGGGCCGCCCGGATTCGGTCCACCTCGCCGACTACCCGACGACCGCCGACGGAGCCGTGGACGAGCGGCTCGACCAGGCGATGGCCACGGTCCGGGAGATCGTCGAGCTCGGGCGGCGCATCCGCACCGGCGCCCGCGTGCGGGTTCGTCAGCCGCTCGGCGAGGCGGTCGTTCACCACCGGGGCGATCACGCGGCGCTCGAGGCGCTCCTCGGCCTGGTCGCCGAGGAGCTGAACGTCAAGGAGGTCGTGTTCGCGGAGTCGGTCGAGCAGCTGACCGGCTGGCGGGCCAAGCCCAACTTCCGCGAGTTGGGGCCGAGGCTCGGATCCATGGTGAAGGGTGTGGCCGCCGCGCTCGCGGCCGACGACGGCTCCCTCGCGGCGGCGCTGGCCCGCGGCGAGTCGGTGAACGTCGGCGACGTCGTGCTCTCCGCGGACGACGTCGACCTCGTTCAGGAGACGCATACCGGATGGGGCGTCGCCGCCGAGGCTGGGGTGACGGTCGCGCTGGAGCTCGAGCTCACGCCGCAGCTTCGTCGCGAGGGTCTCGCGCGCGAGCTCGTGCGGCTCGTTCAGGACGCGCGCAAGGCGGCCGGCCTGGACGTGAGCGACCGCATCGCGCTCGGCCTGGAAACGACAGGCGAGGTCGCTGCGGCGTTCGCTGCGCATCGCGACTACGTGGCCGCCGAGACGCTCGCCGCCGAGCTCTTCGACGTGCGTCTGGAGGATGCGGCCTATCGTCAGGCCGCGGAGGTGGAGGGGACACCGGTCGCGCTCACGCTGCGACGGATCTAGAGGGTCAGTCCTCGCCCCAGAAGAGCTCGCGGAGAGAGCGCTGCGGGGTCTCGGTCTCGTGCTCCTGGGCCGAGGTCTCCGCCCCCTCCGCGGTGACCGGCGCGGGCTCGGCTACCTCGGGAAGCATCACCGTCCCGCCCGCGACTTCGCCAACTTCGGGCTCGACGGCTGCCACGGGCTCGGACCCAGCCGTGGGCTCGGCGGCTGCCACGGGTTCGGGCTCCGCGGCGGGCTCGGGCTCCGCGGTGGGCTCGGGCTTCGCGGTGGGCTCGGGCTCCGCGGTGGGCTCGGGCGCTGCCGGCTCCTTCGCGCGTGCCCGGGCCTCCCGCGCCATCTCGCGCACCGTCTCCGCGTGTTCCTGGATCATCCCCGCCATGCCCTGGAGGAAGTCGCGCTCGCGGAGCAGGAAGGAGGGGATCCCGCGGACGTCGACCGATCCGCCCGAGTGGGAACCGCTTCCCGCCGTAGCTTCGGCCACGGCAACGATCCGCGCAGCCTCTTCCTGAGCTCGCCGGATGATCTCGTCGGCCTGGCGCGACGCCTCCGCCGGATCCGGTGTTCCCAGAAGCCCGAAGCCGGACTGCTCCCGGATCCGCCGATTGTCCTCGATCAAGCCTGCCATCGCCTCCGTGACCTCGTCGAGGAACTCGTCGACATCCCGCTCGTTGTAGCCGCGGAAGCCGAGCCGGAACTCCTTCTGCTGGATGTCGAGTGGGGTGATCCGCCGGGTCTCGGCCGCGGGCGGTGCTTCCTCGTCTTTCTTCTTCCTCATACCTTCCCCCCGACCGCTCCGCGAGCCTAACAGCGTAGCGCACGCCGAGCCACGGCCAGCGCGACGAAGACGATGATGATCGACAGGTCGAATCCGACCGCTCCCATCCGGACCGGCGGGATCAGGTTGCGAAGAGGCCGCAGCACCGGGTCCGTGAGGTCGTGCATCAGCTCGTAGAGAGCGCGCCCAGGGCCAGCCAGCGGCGGCCGGACCCCGGCCAGCTCCAACCAGGACAGGACGACCCGGGCCAGCAGCAGGAAGAAGTAGACGGAGAGGACGATGCAAACGACATCGAGAGCCACGTTCGCGGCAGCGGTCATGGGCGCGGCAAGGCTAGCAAGATGTCCGCAAGGTCGCGCGGCCTCTAGAACTGGTTGTAGAAGGCGCCCCCCGCGATCCGCTCGCGCTCCTCGGCGGACACCTCCACGTCGGCCGGCGTGAGCAGGTAGACCCTGTTGGCCACCATCTCGATCTTGCCGTCCAGGCCATACACGAGCCCCGAGGCGAAGTCGACCAACCGCCGCGCGATCGTATCGTCCGTGCTCTGCAGGTTCATGATCACCGGGATCCCGCGTTTGAAGCGGTCGGCCACCTCGCGGGCTTCGTTGAACCGCCTCGGCTCGGACTTGTGGATCGCGCCGGAGCCCGCCGCCGCGCGCTGTGTCGGGATCGTGCGGACGATCCCCTCCTCGGCTCCGACCTCGCGCACGGGCTGGGGGGGCTGAAGCCGGTGTATCTGCGCCGGCTCCGCGGCCTGGACCTCCTCCAGCTCCTCGAGCTCCTCGTCCTCGACGAGGCCGAGGTAGGTGAGCGTCTTCTTCCACACGCCTGCCATCTGGTTTCCTCCTACACCCGCGGTCGCTCGCCGAAGAGCGCCGTTCCGATGCGCACAATCGTAGCGCCTTCCTCTAGGGCAACCTCGTAATCCAACGACATTCCCATGGAAAGTTCCAGGGCCTCCTGATGCGTCTCGACCAGGGCGTCGCGGAGCGCGCGAAGACGCCGGAAGTAGGGGCGCGAGTCCTCCGCGGCGCTCGGGATCGGCGGCAGGGTCATGAGCCCGACGAGGCGTAGCCCCTCGAGGCGCGACACCTCGTCGGCGAAGTCGGCGAGAGCATCGGGCGAGACACCGCTTCGCTCCCCGGTGAAATCGACCTCGATCAGCGCGGGAAGGCGTCGTCCTTTGGTGGCCGCGCGACGCGCCAGCCGCTCGGTCGCGCTCGTCGAGGCGAGCGTCTGGACGACGTCGGCCTGCTCCGCGACCTTGTGCGCGGTATGGCTCTGCAGCGTTCCGATGAAGTGCCACGTCGCATCCGGCACGGCCGTCCGCTTCCGCTCGAGCTCCTTCACGTAGTTCTCCCCGAATTCGCGCAACCCGGCCTCCCACGCCTCTGAGACCGCCGAGGGCGGCAGCGTCTTGGTCACCGCGACGAGCCGGACCTGCTCGGGCGTCCGCCCCGACCTCTCGCAGGCCCGCGCCAGACGGACGCGGATCCGGTCGAGCCTCTCGATCAGGGGAACGTCGGCGGTCACGTTGGTTCACAGGAATATACAGGAGTTGCCCCACGTAGACGGCAGCAACAGTCGTGTCAGACGTGGAGCCTTGCGGCTACGCCCAGCTGGCGGCCGGTGCTCCCAGCGTCTCGGCGATGGGAGAAGAACCTGCGAGGGTGGCACGCTGTGCACAGTTCGGCCATCTCTATCCGGCGCACGCCTCCGGCTCGAAGCATCGCCGCGATGGTTCCCGGCAGGTCGAGATACAAAGACCCGGCGCGGCGGCTCGTGATGGCTCCAGCTAGCGATGCGCCTCCGACCGCGACCGCGACGTCCTCCCCCACCTCGTAGTGACAGGGGCCGATCGCGGGGCCGATCACGGCGGTTAGCGAAGACGCCGTACCTCTCGCCGTCGCGGCGGCCCTCTCCACGAGGCCCGCAACGAGGCCACGCCAACCCACGTGCGCGACGACGACCGAGCCCTCTTCCGCCGAGGCTATGACCAGGGGGACGCAGTCGGCTACCGTGACCGCGATCGGCACGCCGATCCTCGCAGTGACGAGCCCGTCCACGCCGGCGATCGCCTCCGCCGGATCCGCGAATCCAGCGCCGGCTCGCCCGCGGCCGACGCGCGTCACTCGGTCGCCGTGAACGAGCCCGGCGACGGCGAAGGCCGGCACCCCGAGCCCCTCAGTCAGCAGCTCTCGGTTCCGTCGCACTGCGCCGGGGTCGTCGCCGACCGAGAAGCTCACGTTAAGCGCCGCGAACGAACCGTCGCTAAGACCACCGGTCCGCTCGCTGAAAGCCGCCAAGAAGCCCCGCGACTCCAGCGCGGGCGACACCAGCGCGTAGCGCCGTCCGCCGAGATGTCGTCGCTCGAGGCTCATCGTGAAAGGAAAGGGCGGGGGCTCGGCCAGAGGCGGGGGAAGGTCGCCTCTTGACCGATCGCCCCCCGCCCCTCGACCGCCGGGTCGTATGGGCGGTCGAGCTTGCTAGCTCTTCAGGAAATCCGGGATGTCGAGATCCTCCTCGGCGTCGAACGGGACGGTCTCGGCCGCCGCGGGGCGGAACACCTCTTCCTCGTCGTCGAGGATCGAGGGCACCGGCTCTGGACTTGGCTCGGCGAACTCGGCGGGCTCCTCGAGCAACTGCGCGAGTCTGCCTTCCGCGCTCGCCGGCGCGCCCATCTTGTCGAACCCCGCGGCGATCACCGTGACTCGCACCTCCTCGCCCAGCGCGTCGTCCACGACGGCGCCAAAGATGATGTTCGCCTCGGGGTGAGCCACTCGGGTGATGGTGTCGGCCGCCTTGTTCACCTCGTGGAGCGTGAGGTCGGTGGGACCGGCTATCGATAGGAGGACGCCCTTGGCCCCGTCGATCGATGACTCCAGGAGAGGCGAGGAGATCGCGGTCTTCGCTGCCTCCTCGGCGCGATCCTCTCCGGAACCGTGGCCGATCCCCATCAGCGCCGAGCCGGCGCCGCTCATCACCGTCTTCACGTCGGCGAAGTCCAAGTTGATCAGCCCAGGAGTGGTGATCACCGACGTTATCCCCTCGACTCCTTGGTACAGGACCTGATCAGCCATCCGGAACGCATCGACCATGGGTGTGGTCGGATCCGACACCTGAAGCAACCTGTCGTTGGGAACGACGATCAACGTGTCGACGGCCTTCTTCAGCTCGGTGATCCCGATATCTGCCTGTGTGGCACGCTTGCGCCCCTCGAAGCCGAACGGTCTCGTAACGACGCCGATGGTGAGCGCCCCCAGGCCCCTGGCGATCTCCGCGACGGTGGGCGCGCCGCCGGTCCCCGTGCCGCCGCCCTCGCCGGCGGTGATGAAGACCATGTCGGCACCCTTGAGGATCTCCTCGATCTCCTCGCCGTGCTCCTCGGAAGCGCGCTTTCCAATCTCCGGGTCGGATCCCGCGCCTAGCCCCCGCGTCGTCTCGCGTCCGATGTCCAGCTTTACCTCGGCGTCAGACATCAGCAGGACCTGTGCATCGGTGTTGACGGCGATGAACTCGACGCCCCGCAGGCCCGCCTCGATCATCCTGTTCACCGCGTTCACGCCGCCGCCGCCGATGCCGACCACCTTGATCACGGCGAGGTAGTTCTGTGGAGACTGCATCGTCATCTGCCCTCCGGTCCCCGGCCTCGAATCCCGGGGCCTACCTGCTGTAACGCCACCACTCTTTCTCTTCAACTAACCCTCTACTGCACCGTTATTGTTATATCTACTGAACCTTTATCGCGGCCAACCTACTATCCGGCTACGGCGCCGTCAAGACTTTCCCACAGTGCCCCGGCCGGGCGACTCGGGCTCAAGACGCCGGTCCCGTCGCCCTTCGGCTCACGTCGAGGATTCGGTCGATCGCATGATCGGCGCACCCGGCGCTCGCAGATCCACGACCGGAGCCACGATGCCGTTCCGCTCCGCATACCGCAGAAGGGAGGGCAGCACCTCGCTCTTCGCGAGGAGCGAGTTGGGAGTCCCGAAGTCGACCTGGACCCCGCTCGACAGCTGCACGCTGACGCTGGGACCGGGCGGGCTCACCAGGACCCGCTCGACGTCACGAAGGATCCGCGGCTCAAGGGACGCGAGCACCGCCGTCCCGCCCTCGCGCATGCGGTCGTCCGGCACGGGGCTCAGAACCTCGATCACCGGCAGATCTTTCGCTCCATCGATGTCGCCGAGGATGGATCCGTCCGCTGCGACGAGCGTCAACGTTCCACCCTCTGCCAGCGCCCCGATCGGCCGGCGTTCCACCACGTGGATGTGCACGGTCGACGGTAGATCAATCGTCACGGCTGCCTCCTGGATCCACGGATCCGTCGAGAGCGCCGTTTCCACTCGCCCCTCGTCGACGAGAAACGTGCGGCTGCCCTTCGCGAGGCCCGATACCCGCACGACCTCGCCGTGACCGAGATGGACGGCGCCGGTCACCCGTACCGTCTTCAAGCCGAAGAGGGGCGACCAGAGGACGACGGCCGTCACGCCGAGGAGGCCGGCCAAAGCGAGCGCCGTCAGGGCCACCAGCGAGGAAGTCCTAGTCGCCAACCGGTTCCATGTCCCCAACGAACTGCACCTCCGGCTCGAGACGCACGTAGGTCCGCACCTCGACCAGTTCCCGTACGCGTCGGATCAGCTCGAGAACGTCCGAGGCGGTCGCGCCCGGACCCGAAACGATGAAGTTGGCATGCTTGGTGGAAACGCTTGCGCCCCCGACGGACAGACCCTTGGCGCCGACTTCCTCTATCAATCTGGCCGCGTGAACATCGGGAGGGTTCTTGAACACGCTGCCGCAGTTGGGCTCAGCCAGCGGCTGGGTGCGGCGGCGCCATTCGCGAGCTCGATCCATCTCTGCCCGGATCGAGACGGTGTCGCCCCCCGCCAGCGCGAGCGTCGCGCCGACCACGACCCAATCCACAGGCAGGCCGGAGTACCGGTACCCGAAACCCGCCTCCTCGCGCGCAAGGCCCCGCAGCCGGGACGAGCGTAGGTCGAAGAGCTCGACCCGTGACACAGCCTCGTCCATAGAGCGCCCGTGCGCCCCGGCGTTCATCTTCACGGCGCCACCGAGGGACGCGGGGATCGCAACACCGAACTCGAGCCCCGTGAGGCCGTGCGAGAGCGCGACTCCCGCGAGCGCCGGAAGAGGCATGGCGCCCCCCGCCGAGAGACGCTCCCCGTCCCTGGCCGCCCAGCGGAACCCCCTCCCCAGCCGGAGCACGACTCCCGGGAACCCTGCGTCGGCCACGAGCACGTTCGAGCCCTTGCCGATCACGACGACCGGGACCCCGGTCTCGCCGACGGCCGCCGCCACGACCTCGAGATCGGAAGTCGACTGCGGCTCCAGGAAGAGCGCCGCCCGTCCGCCGATCCGGAACGTCGTTAGGGGCGCCATCGAGACTCCACGCCGGACCCGATCACCGCAGCCGGCCCGAAGCGATTCCTCCGCTCGCGCGATCGCCGGATTCATCCTCTTCCCCGTAGCAAAGCGAGAGCCTCATCCGCCACCGTCGTCACGTCGCCCGCCCCCAGCGTCAGCACGACGTCGCCGTCGCGCACCCGGTCGGCCAGAACGGGCGCGACGTCGGCGCGACGAGGGAGGAACACGACCGCCTTGCCTGGAGAGCTCGCCTCGAGGGCGTCGGCGACCAACCTGCCCGAGACCCCAGGGATGGGCTCCTCGCCGGCCGCGTACACCTCGGTCACGACCACGACGTCCGCTCCCGCGAGGCTCTCCCCGAGCTCCCTCCAGAGGGCCTGGGTTCGCGTGTACCGGTGCGGCTGGAACACGACGACCAGTCGGCCAACCGCGTCGCCCCGCGCGGCCGCCAGGGTCGCGGCGATCTCCGTCGGGTGGTGCGCATAGTCGTCGACGAAACGCACCCCGCTCGCGGCGCCGCGCGACTCGAAACGGCGCCTTACGCCCCCGAAGGAGCGGAGGTGTCGGGTGGCCTCCCGCGGGTCGACCCCTTCCATACGGGCCACCAGCACGACGGCGGCTGCGTTGAGGAGGTTGTGGATGCCGGGAACCGGAAGATCCAGGAGTACCTCCTCCCCGTCGCCGAGGGCGAACCGGCCCGCCGACCCCGAACCGTCTACCTCGATCCTGGCTCCGTTGTGGTCGCCGAGACCGTAGGTGACCGCTCCGCACCCTGCCGCCTCCAGTGCACGCCGCACCCCGGGGTCGTCCCCGCAGGCGACGACGAGCTCGCAGCGCCCTGCGAACGCGGCGAACGCCGCCTCTATCTCCTCTCGCCCCCCACGATAGAAGTCCAGATGGTCCTCCTCCACGTTCGTCACGATCGCTACGGCGGGGCTGAGCAAAAGGAACGACCCATCGCTCTCATCGGCCTCGGCGACGAACGCCCGACCCTCGCCGTGCCTGGCCCCGGAGCCGACTTCGTTGAGGTCGCCGCCGATCACGTAGGAGGGGTCCCGCCCCGCTCGCTCCATGACTACCGCCAGCATCGAGGTCGTCGTGGTCTTCCCGTGGGTGCCCGTGACGGCCAGGGTCCTCTTCCCCTCCGCCAGCGCCGCAAGCACCTGCGCCCGCGCGAGCACCGGGATCTCGCGCATCCTCGCCTCCGCGAGCTCGGGGTTGCGCTCGGGTATGGCGGTGGAAACCACCACCACGTCGGGCGTCCCGAGCTGCCCGGAGCGGTGACCCACCGACACGAGCGCCCCGAGCGAGCGGAGATCGGCGAGCGCCCGAGAATCCTTCAGGTCCGAGCCGCTGACCCGCACGCCGCGCGCGACCAGTAGCCGCGCGATTCCGCTCATCCCCGCGCCCCCTATGCCGACGAGGTGCGCGCTCCCCACGCCCTCGAGGGACGGAACATCGAGCGTCGGGATGCTTCCGGGCGGGGGGACGTAGCTCATCGGTTCTTCTTTGCCACTTGCAGCACGACCCGCGCGAGGTCGCCTGTGGCACCCGGCCTCCCCCAGGCGCGCGAGGAGTCGGCCATCGCGTCCAGACGCCGCTCGTCGGAGAGCAACGCGGTTATCCGGTCCACGAAGGTCGACGGCGTGAGCTCGGAGTCGGCAACGACCACCGCGCCACCGATGGCCTCGACCGCTCTGGCGTTCGCGGCCTGATGCTGCCCGGTCGCGTGAGGATACGGAACAAGCACAACCGGCAGGCCGCACGCAGCGATCTCCGCGATGCTCGTGGCGCCGGCACGGGCGACCACGAGGTCCGCGACCGCGTAGGCCAGCTCCATCCGGTCCAGGTACGGGATCGCGCGGAAGATCAGGTTCCCGCCCGTGGCGACGGCCTCGCGTACTACCTCGACGTGGGCCTTTCCGGTGAGGACGACGACTTGCAGGTCCGACCGGTCGCGAAGGAGCGAGGCGGCGCCGGCGACCGCCCGATCGATCCTGAGGGCGCCCTGGCTGCCGCCGAGAACCACAACGGTCATCCGTCCCTCCTCGAGGCCGAACGCGGCGGTCGCCTCCTTGGCGAGCGCGTCCCGTTCGTCTCGGGCCCGGAGAACTTGATCGCGGACCGGGTTCCCCGTCACGGTGGTGCGGGCCCGCCGAGTGAGCCCGCGCGCCGCCTCCGCGAAGGACAGCGCGACCACGTCCGCCCAGTGAGCAAGGACGCGGTTCGCGAGTCCGGGAACCGCGTTCTGCTCGTGCAGCACGATCGGCCGCCGCGTTCTTTTCGCGGCGACGACGACCGGAACGCTCGCGTACCCCCCCATGCCGACCACGACATCTGCCCCAGCGACCAGCGGCACGCAGCGGCCCACCGAACGCGCCGCCGCGACCGGCGCGAGCAGAGAGCGCACCGACAGCTCACGGTACAGTGGCCTCGCCTCGACGCCGGCGAACTCGAACCCCGCCTCGGGAACAAGTCTGCTTTCGAGTCCGCCCGGCGTTCCCACAAACCGGACCGTGGCACCGTGTTCTTCAGCCAACAGGTCGGCGAGGGCGATCGCAGGAAGCACGTGTCCCGCGGTGCCCCCGCCCGCGATTACGACCCTCACCTTCATCGCCGTTCCCCGCGCTTGCGGGCGGCCGCCCTCTCGGTGAACCGGGCCGCACGGACCGGCGCCCGCGCGATGCCGACGAGGATCCCGATCCCTGTGAGCGTCACGACCAGCGAAGACCCCCCGTAGGACACGAGCGGCAGCGGTACGCCGGTGATCGGAAGAAGACCCGTTACCGCTCCAAGGTTCACGACCGTCTGGAGCCCGATCCAAGACGCGACGCCGGCCGCGAGCATCCGCCCGAATACGTCGGGGGCTCTCGCGGCCACGCGGATGCCGGCGTAGACGAGAAGCCCGAACATCGCCAGGACGACGAGCTCGCCCACGAGCCCCAGCTCCTCTCCCAGGATCGAGAACACGAAGTCCGTATGCGCGTTCGGCACGTAGAGCCACTTCTGCCGGCTCGCCCCCAGACCTACCCCGGTCCAGCCGCCCGAACCGAGGGCTATCAGCGACTGCACGAGCTGGTACCCGGTGTTCTGCGGGTCGGCCCATGGGTTCCAGTACGAGAGCAGCCGCGCGCGCCTGTAGCTCTCCCCCATGATGAGCGCGAACCCCAGACCGCCCGACGCGATCGCGATGGTGGCGAGGTGTCGTAGTCGCGCGCCGGCGGCGAAGAGCATGAGGAAGACCGTTCCCGCGATGAGCGTCGTGGTCCCCAGATCCGGCTGGAGCATGACGAGCAGGCAGACGACCAGAACGACGGGAAGGAGGGGGAGGATGAGGTGCCCGAGATCGTCGAGCCTGTCCCACTTGCGCGCGAGCACCATCGCCGCGACGGTGACGACGGCGAGCTTCGCGAGCTCCGACGGCTGGATCGTGACCGATCCTAGGGTGATCCACCGCGCCGACCCGCCCACGACGGTCCCCGCCGCCGGATTCAAGACGAGCGCGAGCAGGAGCAGCGAGACACCTAGGAGCGGGAGCGAGAGACGGCGCCAGGCTTCGTACCGGATGTGCGCCGCCAACAGCAGGCCGAGCGTGCCGACGACGGCATAGGCTGCCTGCCGGTTGAAGAAGACGAAGCTCGAGCCGTAGCGAGCGTACGCGGACACCGAGCTCGCCGACAGCACCATCGCCAGGCCGGTGACGGTCAGGCCGGCGGCGGGAAGCACCAGCATCGCCACCGATCGGTTCGCGGCCTGGATCCTGGCCCGGGCACGCTCGTGGCGGCCTTCATCCGTGCGAACGAGCCGGAGGTGCGGGGCGAGTGACGCGACGCGACTAGCCACGGGCGACCGCCTCCTTCTCGAGCGCTCGCGCGGCGGCGGCGAACCGCTCGCCGCGCTCCGCGTAGTCCCGGAACATGTCCTGGCTCGCGCACGCGGGGGCGAGCAGGACCGTCCCCACCTTCGACGACAGCTCCATCGCTGCGCGCACGGCTCCCTCCATCGAGCTGGCCATCCTCGTCGGGACGATGCCTTCGAAGACCCGCACCACCTCCCAGCGGGCTTCTCCGATCGCGACGACGGCAGTCAGCGCTCGAGCCGCCGACCCGAGCGGCCGCAGGTCTACGCCCTTGGCGAGACCGCCGGCGATGAGTACCACTTCCTCGCGGCCCTCGAGCGAGGCGAGCGCGGCATGGGGGTTCGTCGCCTTCGAGTCATCTACGAACCGAACGCCGTCGACCCGAGCGGCCGCAGGTCCACGCCCTTGGCGAGACCGCCGGCGATGAGTACCACTTCCTCGCGGCCCTCGAGCGAGGCGAGCGCGGCATGGGGGTTCGTCGCCTTCGAGTCATCTACGAACCGAACGCCGTCGACCTCGGCCACGACCTCCCCACGGTGCGGGAGCGTGGGCACGACCGCAAGCCCCGCGGCGACGGCGTCGACCCCGAGCCCGAACCCGAGCGCGGCGGCGGCCGCGGCGGCCGCGTCCGAGCGAAGGCCGGTGGTCTTGCCCGGGAAGGAACCGAGACGCAGCTCGCCGTCGACCCGGGACACGATCTCGCCTTCTTCGAAGCCGACCTCTCCGTCGGCCGGCCGCGATGCGCGGAACCACACGATGCGGCAGCGGGCGCGCCTGGACACCTCGGCCGCGGCAGCGTCGCCCGCGTTGCCGACGTGGACGTCGTCGTCGGTCTGGTTCGCGAAGACACGCGCCTTCGCCTCCGCATACGCATCCAGCGTGCCGTGCCAGTCCAGGTGGTCGGGCGCTAGGTTCAGCAGCACCGACACCCGAGGTGAGAAGCTTTCGTGGAACCGCAGCTGGAACGAGGAGGCCTCGACCGCCAGGGCGTCGTGTCCTTCGCGCGCAGCGATCGAGAAGGGAAGACCGATGTTGCCGCACGCGACGGCGTCGAGGCCGGCGGCGCGCAGGCAAGCCGCAAGCATCTCGGTGGTCGTCGTCTTCCCGTTGGTGCCTGTGACGGCGACGTAGGGAGCCGTGCACAGACGAGCGCCGATCTCGAGCTCGCTCCAGACCGGGATCCCGAGCTCGAGAGCCCGCCGGACGATCGGCGTTGCCTCGGGAACGCCCGGCGAGAGGACGACGAGCGACGCGCCCTCGAGGTGCTCGTCACGATGGCCTCCGGCGAGCACCTGGACGCCCTCGAGCCCATCAGGCACCTCCAACTCACCGGCCGGTCGCACCTCCGACACCCTCACCTCGGCGCCCTCATCGGTGAGCACGCGCGCCGCCGCCCGGCCGGAGACACCGAGGCCGATCACGACCGCGCGCTCACCCTCGAATGCTTCCATCAGCCCACACCTCCGCGGGCGAGGAAGTCCGCGTAGAACAGCCCAAGACCGATCGCGACCGCGAGTCCCGCGACTATCCAGAACCGGACGATCACGGTGAACTCCGGCCAGCCGAGGAGCTCGAAGTGGTGATGTACCGGCGCCATCCTGAGGACCCGTCGGCGGAACATCCGGAACGACACGACCTGCGCTATGACCGACGCGGCCTCGATCACGAACAACCCACCGAGTACGACGAGCAGCAGCTGCGAGTTCGTCGTGATGGCTAGTCCCGCCATCAGGCCTCCGAGCGCGAGCGACCCCGTGTCGCCCATGAAGATCCGAGCCGGAGCGGCGTTCCACCAGAGGAAGCCCGCGACGGCACCGACCGCGCCTGCGGCCACGATCGCTGTGTCGAGGGCCGCGTTCGTGTCGATGCCGTAGCACGCCGGGCCGGCCACCAGCTGGCAGGTGTGCCGAAACTGCCAGAAGGCGATGAAGACGTAGGCGGAGAACACGAGCACCGACGAGCCGGACGCGAGGCCGTCGAGCCCATCGGTAAGGTTGACCGCGTTCGACGAAGCGGCGAGCATCACGAAGACCCACACGTAGAACGCAACGCCGAGGCCGACCCCCGTCTCCCGGATGAACGAGAGCTCGGTGGAGACGCCGGAGCCGTCCGCGAATCGGGCGATGAGCAGGGCGAAGCCGACGGCGACCACCGCCTGGCCGAGTACCTTGGCGCCCATCGATAGCCCGAGGGAACGGCGCCGCCGGACCTTGGTGAGATCGTCCAGAAAGCCGAGCAGACCCAAGCCCAGCGTCACGGCCAGGAGCGACAGCCCTGCGGCGGTCACGCCGTGGAACACGACCCGGGCCGCCAGGTAGCCGGCCGCCAGCCCGACGAGGATCACCGACCCGCCCATCGTCGGCGTCCCCATCTTCTCCATGTGGGTGTGGGGCCCGTCCTCGCGGATGCGTTGCCCCCAACCCCAGAGGCGGAAGAGGCGGATCGCCGCCGGCGTGCCGAGCAGCGTGACGGCGAGCCCCATGGCGGCGGCTATGAGGATCGCGGTCACCGCATCGCCTCCGCCAGCCGCTCGAGCCCCACCACTCGGGACGCCTTGAAGAGCACGACGTCTCCCGGCCCGGCCCACGCCCGCACGTCAGAGAGGGCCTCCGCCGGATCCGAGTAGCTCGCCACGTTCTCGGGTTCGACGCCCTCCCGCACAGCGGCGATCGCGATCCCGCGCGCCTCCTCCCCGACCGTGACGACGCGATCCACCCGCAGGCGAGCCGCGAGCTGCCCGACCCGCTCGTGCTCCTCGATCGTGGCAGTGCCGAGCTCGGCCATCCGCCCGAGCACGGCGGCGAACCGACCCGAGCGCGCGATCCAACGCGCGGCCCGGAGCGCGGCGGCCATCGAGTCTGGGTTCGCGTTGTAGGCGTCGTTCACCACGCGGACGCCGTCCGCGTTCACGAAGGTCTCCATCCGCCAGGCGGAGATCCGCGCGCCCTTGAGCGCCGCCGCGCATTCGGCTGGGGATATCCCGAGCACGAGTCCGGAGGCGGCGGCCGCGAGCGCGTTGGCCACCATGTGCTCCCCGGGAACCGCGAGCTCCACGCGCTCGCGGCCGCCCCCCGCCGCGAGCATGAACGAGGCGCAGCCGTCGTCGCCGAGAACCAGCTCCTCGGCCCTGACGTCGGCTCCGGGTGCGGTTCCGAAGGTGACGGTCCTGGCTCGGGTGAGCGCGGCGAACCCGGACGCGACACGGTCGTCGGCGGGAAGGATCGCGAGGCCCTCTCGGGGCAGGGCGCGGACGAGCTCCGCCTTCGCCTGCGCGATCTTCTCCCTCGAGCCGAACAGCTCGAGGTGCGCTACTCCGACGTTGGTGACGACCCCCACGTCGGGACGCGCGACGGCGGCAAGCCGCGCGATGTGCCCGATCCGCCTGCCTCCCATCTCAGCAACGATCACCTCGGCGTCCGGCGGCGCGCCGAGGATCGTGAGCGGAAGCCCGATCTCGTTGTTGTAGGAGCTAGGGCTGGCGGAGACGTGAAACCTGGCGCCGAGCACCAAGGCCGCGAGGTCCTTCGTGGAGGTCTTGCCGGTCGAACCGGTGATCCCGACGAGCCGTGCGTCGGACGCGGCCCGCTCGTAACCCGCCAGCGCCAGGAGCGCTTCTCCTGTGTCCTCTACGACCACCGCCGGGCCGCGCGACACGCTGGGGTCGCGGACGACCGCGGCGGCCGAGCCGCGTGCGAAGGCGTCCGCGACGAAGTCGTGACCGTCTCCCCGCTCACCACGTATCGCGAAGAAGAGCGCACCCGGGAGCACGGACCGGCTGTCTGCCGCCGCCGACGACACCTCGACGTCCTCGCCGAAACGATGCCCTTGGACCGCGGCGGCCACCTCCGACAGCCGGCGAGGCCTCACGGGTCCCCCCGGATCGCTCGCAGCTCCTCGGCGGCGACGGTGCGGTCGTCGAACGGGATCGTCCGGTCGGCGAACTCCTGCCCGGTCTCGTGTCCCTTGCCCGCGATGATGACCACGTCCCCCGTTCCGGCCGCGCGAAGGGCGACGCGGATCGCCGCACGGCGGTCCGCCTCGACCACGTAGTTACCCCCGCCCTCCTTCGCGCCGGGCTCGACGTCGCCGATGATCGCCAGCGGGTCCTCCGAGCGAGGATTGTCGCTGGTGATCACGGTGAGATCGGCGAGCGAGGTCGCCGCCCGCCCCATGAGGGGGCGCTTCCTCCGGTCGCGGTCGCCCCCGCACCCTAGGACGACGATCAGCCTTGCCTCCGCGAACGGACGGGCTCCGGCAAGCACGTTCTCCACGCCGTCGGGGGTGTGCGCGTAGTCGACCAGGACGAGGAATCCCTGACCCTCGTCCACCGGCTCCACGCGGCCCGGCACGCCGCCGAGGCCGCCGATTCCCTCGACCACCGTGCCGTCGTCGATGCCGAGCGCGCGGGCCGAGGCGAAGGCGGCCAGGCAGTTCCATACGTTGAACCTGCCGCGGAGCGAAGAGCGGACCTCGAGGCCGTCGACCAGGAACTCCACCCCGTCGGCCGTGGACCGGACGTCGGTCGCGCGCACGTCCGCCTCCGCGTCGACCCCGTAGGTCGTCGTCGGGAGCCCCGAGGAGAGCAACGGTTGCGCCTCCGTTGAGTCGGCGTTGACGACCGCGGCCGCTGCCTGCTCCGGCGTGAACAGCCTCGCCTTCGCGGCGAAGTACTCCTCCATCGAGCCGTGGTAGTCGAGATGGTCCTGCGTGAGGTTCGTGAAGACCGCGAGCGAGTAGCGGACGCCACCGACGCGGTGCTGGTCGAGCCCGTGGGAGGAGACCTCCATCGCCACGGCCCGGACGCCGTCGTCGCGCATCCGCGCCAGCAACCGGTGAAGGTCCGGCGCCTCCGGAGTGGTCCGGTCGAACGGGACCTGCCGCCCCCGGATCCGCGCGCCCGTGGTGCCGATCAGGCCGGGAGCGAGCCCCGCCGCGACGAAGATCGACTCGAGCAGGTAGGTCGTCGTCGTCTTCCCGTTCGTCCCCGTCACACCGACCATCGTCATCCCTTCGGCCGGACGACCGAAGAACGCCGCGGCGACCGGGCCCATCGCCCGACGCACCGAGGAGACGCGGACCTGAGGCACCTCGAACGGGAGGAATCGTTCGACCACGAGCGCGGTCGCTCCGGAACGGAGCGCCGTCTCCGCGAAGTCGTGGCCATCGAGCTTCGTCCCGGGCACGCAGAAGAAGAGGGAACCCGGCGAGACGTCGTCCGACCGGTACGAGACGTCGGAGACGGGCACACCGAGGTCGCCGCGCACCTCGCGGATCGGGAGGGATTCCACGAGGTCGGCAACGCGCACAGCGGAAGGAGATGTGGGAGCCAACGCGTCTGAGCTTACCGTCGCCGTGACGCCGAAACCCGTCATCACCGCTCGGTGGACGGGGGTCGCGGCACCGGATCGCCGGGCGCGATCCGCAGACGGTGGATAGCGTAGCGGGCGATCTCCTGGAACAGCGGAGCGGCCGCCAGACCCCCGTAAACGGTCACGGGCTCGTCGAGCATCGCGGCTATCGCCACGTGTGGACGCGACGCCGGCAGGAACCCTATGAACGACGCAACGTATCGGTGCGCGTAGCCGGGGCGGTCCGTGTACGGCTTCCGCGCCGTGCCCGTCTTGCCGGCTACCTGGTAGCCCGGCACCTGCGCCGACTGCCCGGTCCCGTCCTCGACGGCGTAGGCCAGCATCTGAGTGACCATCCGCGCGGTCCGCGGCGAGACGACTCGCTTCGTCACGGACGGGGGGGACGGCACGAGCGTCCCGTCGGGACCGACCGTCCCGCGAACGAGCCGTGGCTGCACCCACTTGCCTCCGTTGGCTATCGTCGCGTACACGGCGGCCATCTGGAGCGGCGTGACGGAGATCCCCTGTCCGAAAGCTATCGTCGGGAGGCTCGTGAGCGACCAGCTGTCGAGCGGAAGCAGCAGCCCCGACCCCTCACCAGGGAATCCGAGCCCGGTCTGGCTTCCGAACCCGAAACGCGACAGGTAGCGCGAGAGGAGCGGCGCGCCCACCTCCTCCGCCACCTCGACGATACCGATGTTGCTGGACTTGGCCACGATGTCGGCGAGGGTCATCCTCTCGGTCGGGTGTCGATGGGAGTCGTGGATCACCGAGTTCCCGATCTGCACCTTCCACGGGACCAGGAACCGCTTCTCCAGCGGGAACACGTTCTCCTCGATCGCCACTGATGCCGTTATCACCTTGTTCACGGACCCGGGCTCAACCGCGTCGGTGACGGCGCGGTTCTTCCATACCTCCGGCTCGTCTGACCACTCCGTGAAGCGATTGGGATCGAACGTCGGGTACACGGCCATCGCCAGGATGTCGCCGGTCGCTGGGTCCAGGACGATCACGGTGCCGCCCTTCGCGCGGTTGGCCTCGACCGCACGCTCCAGAGCGGCCTCGACTCGGTACTGGAGCTGCCGGTCGATGGTCGTCGCGATGTCGCTCCCCGACCTCGGTTCGACGACCTCCTGGAGCCCTCGCGCGATCGGGCGGCCGGCGGGATCGAGCTCCTGGATCTGCTCCCCGGAACGGCCCGCGAGTAGATCCTGGTACTGCGCCTCGAGGCCGTCGAGGCCGATACCGTCCACCCCAACGAACCCAAGCACCTGGGATGCGAGCGGCCCCGCAGGGTAGTAGCGCTTGCTGACCGGAAGGCTGCCCACGCCGGGGAGCTCTAGCGCAGCGATCCGCTCGGCCATCTCCCGGTCCACCTGACGAGCCACGAATGCGAAGCCGCGACCTCGCACGCTGGAAAGGATCTCGCGCGGCTTCACTCCGAGGATCACGGCGAGTTGCTCCGCCGTCCCGGCAGGGTCCTGCACGAACTGACCCTGAACGTAGACGTCCCGGGCCTCGAGGGAGATCGCGAGTAGCTCACCGTAGCGATCGAGGATCCGTCCGCGCTGCGCCGGGAGCTCCGCGGGATGAAGCCGCTGGTCGTACCCGAGGCTGCGGAGCTCCGGAGCCCGGCTCACCTGAAGGACGGCGAGCCTGGCGACGATCCCTCCAAGTCCGGCCACCATCCCGACGAGCAGCACCACGAGCCGGCCGAGAGGAGGGCGCTTCACTCCCCCGACCCCCGCGCCTCGCCGACGCGGAGGAGATGCACCTGCTCGGGCAGCTCCATGCCGTGCACCGACGCCCACTCGGCGATCCGTCCGGGTGACGACAGACGCGCGACCTCGAGCTCGAGCGTGAGTCGCCGTTCGGATAGCCCGGTGATCCTCGTCTCCAGCGCCTGGAGGCGGAACGACGCCTGTGCAAGCAGCGCGTTCAGCGTGACAATGCCTATCACCATCAAGGTGAGGATCGTCCCGGCCAGGATCGCGAAGCCGACGTGGTGGCGGCTGCGAGACCGCCTGCTCGGCGTCGCCTTCCTCTGCGGCGCCGGCCGACGCGAAGGGACGGCCGGCGCCCGCCGTGGCTTCCTCGCCGGAAGCGTACGCGCGGGAACGCTCACGCCTCTCCCTCGAAGCGTTCGGCGGCACGGAGTCGCGCGCTCCGAGCGCGCGGGTTGCCCGCAACCTCGGCCGCCTCCGGCCGGAGCGGCTTCTTGGTGAGGACGAAGAGCCGCTCGTCCTCGCGGAGGAAGCGCTTCACGATCCGGTCCTCGAGCGAGTGGTATGCGATCACGACTACGCGGCCACCGGGAGCCAGGAACCCGACCGCCCGAGGCAGGGAGGCGGCGAGCTCCTCGAGCTCCCGGTTGACCGCGATGCGGAGCGCCTGGAACGTGCGACGCGCGGGGTGGGGGCCCCCCGGACGCTTCCCCAGCGCTCCCGCCACGACGCGGGCGAGCTCATCGGTCGTCTCTATCGGACTCCGCAAGCGCGCCCGCACGATGGCCCGGGCGACCCGTCGCGCCCGGTGTTCCTCTCCGAATCCCTGGATGATCCGCGCGAGCTCTTCCTCGCTCGCCTCGTTCACGAGATCGCGCGCGCTGGGGCCCTCCTTGTCCATCCGCATGTCCAGCGGACCCTCCCGCCGGTACCCGAACCCGCGCGCCGAGGCGTCCAACTGCATCGACGACACCCCGAGGTCGAAGAGAACGCCGTCCACGCGCTCGGCGATCTCGACCTCCGTGAAGCGCGCGCGCGAGAGCTCCGCGTGCGACCCGAAGCGGCCCAGAGCATCTCGTGCGAGCGCGACGGCCTCCGGGTCGCGATCGAACCCCAGCACCCGCTCCACGCCGGCTCCGAGGAGCGCCGCCGCGTGACCCCCAGCGCCGACGGTCATATCCACGACCGTCCCACGACTTCCGAGGAGGCCAACGACCGCGTCGACCATGACCGGCGCATGCGGAGCCTCAGGCGATCGCACGCGCGACGATCAACACGACGCCGAGCGGCAGCGCGAGCGTCAGTCCCGACAGCAGGAGGAGCGACACGCTCTGCCGCACCTCGTCCGAGAACCATCCCTTCATCCCTGCCCCCTACTCGGATAGAGCGTCCCGGCTTGGTACGCGCCTCCGAACGATTCGAGGTAGCGCCCGTGCGCCTCCCGATCCCAGATCTCCATCCGGTCGTGGACGCCGACGACCACGACCTCTTTGCGGATGCCCACCTGGTTCCGCAGGCGCTGCGGGACGACGAGCCGGCCCTGCGAGTCGAGCTCTACGGGCTCGGCGTTGCCGAAGAACATCCGGGAGTAGGCCCGGCCCTCGGTGTCGGAGAGGGGGGAGGAGCGCACCTCCTCGGCGCGCTCCTCCCACTCGGCCCTAGGGAAGCAGAAGAGGCATCCGTCCTGCCCAAGCGTCAAGTAGGCGCCGTCGGCGAGCGCCTCCCGGAAACGCGCGGGCAGCGAGATCCGCCCCTTCGGGTCGAGCTGGTAGCCGTGCGTGCCGAGCAGTTCGGCCACGCGGTCCTCCCCTTCTCCTCCACTAAGCGCCACCTTTATGCCACTAACACTCCACCGGGTCAAGTCACCACAGTGCATACAGTCAACGAGAGTCAAGGACTGACTACGGATGTGGCGCGGGGACGACGCTCAGCGGTGGTGCCGGTGCGGCGTGAGGTATGGCTCCCAGTCGGGCTCGGTGCTCCCGAGCGAGAGGTGGAAGCCGTCCGGAGGCGCGAAGGGCTTGCGGTGGAGACGAAGGCCGGCCTCCTGGGGCAGCCGGTTCTCCTTCTTGGAGTTACAGCGGCGGCAGGAGGCGACGACGTTGTCCCACGTGTGGCCTCCGCCCTTGGAGCGCGGGATCACGTGGTCCAGGTTCTCGGCGGTGCTGCCGCAGTACTGGCAGGCGTGAGAGTCGCGCGCGAACACCGCCCGGCGCGTGAGGGGCGCGTGCGCACGGTAGGGCACCTTCACGAAGTAGCGGAGTCGCACGACCGACGGAGCGTCGAGCCTGAGGCGCTCCGAGCGGAAGACCAACCCGTTCGGGACGATGACCTCGGCCTTCTCCTTGAGGACGAGCACGACCGCTCGCCGCGCGCTGACGATCGCGAGCGGCTGGTCCGACGCGTTTAAGACGAGCGCCCTTCCCATCTGGGTGGTGCGAGTATAGCCGCCTGCCTGCGGAAACCCGCCGGATGCTTGAATCCGGCTAATCACAAGGGTGTAATCGGACCGAAGGCGGCGGAGCGAGCCGAGGTACGAAGGACGCCTAGAAGTAGCGAAAAAGGGGCCGCGCGGGGCGTCCGAGATACCCGAGGCGCGTCTCCGCCGTCTTCAGCCCTCCCCCGACCTATGCAACGCAGGAACCTCGCTGCGGCATGAAGTCCCCGAGGAGCATCCGTCTGGGAGTTCCGGCCCGCATCTCGCCCTGGGCCGAACCGGGGGTGGTCGGTAAGATGGGCCGAAGATTCGGAGGGCACGTGGAGACACGCGACGAGGAACTGGCTTGGCAGCGCTTCGCCACCCGATTCCACGAGATCGAGCGCAACGTGGAGCGGGTCGTACAGGGCAAGGCCCACGAGATCCGCCTCGCGCTCGTCGCGCTCGTCGCCGAGGGCCACGTCCTGATCGAGGACGTCCCCGGCGTAGGGAAGACGATGCTGGCCAAAGCGATCGCACGGTCGATAGACTGCTCGTTCCGAAGGATCCAGTTCACGCCCGACCTGCTACCGACGGACATAACCGGGGTGAACGTCTTCAACCAGGAGAGGGGAGACTTCGAGTTCAAGCCGGGCGCGATCTTCGCCAACATCGTGCTCGGAGACGAGATCAACCGCGCGAGCCCGAAGACGCAGTCGGCTCTGCTGGAGTCGATGGAGGAGCGGCAGGTGACGGTGGACGCGGTCACTTACCAGCTCGGCTCCCCGTTCATGGTCCTCGCGACCCAGAACCCGATCGAGCACGAGGGCACCTACCCGCTTCCCGAGGCGCAGCTCGACCGCTTCATGCTCCGCCTGTCGATCGGCTACCCGACACCCGACGTGGAGGTCGAGATCCTCGAGACACACGGCGTCCGGTCCACGCTGGACGACATCGGACCGGTGGCGGACGCCCCGGCGGTAGCGGAGATGATCCTGCAAGCGCGTCGCGTCCACGTCGCGCCAGCGCTCCGGAGCTACATCGTGAACGTGATGGACGCGACCCGCCGCCACCCAGACCTGTTCCTTGGCGCGAGCCCGCGGGCCTCGATCATGCTCCTCCGAGCGGCACGGGCGCACGCCGCGACCCTCGAGCGCGACTTCGCCGTCCCCGACGACGTGAAACTGCTTGCCCCAGCGGTCCTGGGCCACCGGGTGATCGTGTCCGCGGACGCGCTCATGAGCGGCCGGGGCAGCGACTCGATCCTCGCGGAGATCCTCGACTCCGTCGAGGTTCCCGTCGCCGGGGCAGACTGATGCCCTCCGGCCGCGGCCTCGTGACGCTCGCGGCGGCGCTCGGCCTCTGGCTGGGGGCGCGGCTCGTCGGCTCGCCGACCCTGCACGTGGTCGCCGTCGGTGTTGCCGTCCTTCCCTTCGCCGCCGCCTGGTTCGGCCGCCGGGCAAATCGGCAGCTCGCGATCAGACGGAGGATCGACCGTCCCCGCGTCGCGGTGGGCCAGCGCGTCACGGTCGAGCTGGAGGTCGAGAACCGCTCGCCGGCCTCAACGTCGTTCTTGCTCCTCGAGGATCGCTTCCCGTCGACGCTCGGTCGGTCGGCGCGCCTCGTCCTCGCGGGCGTGCCAGCGCAACGGTCCCAGGTGGCGCGCTACACGGTCGTGCCACCAACGCGCGGGAGGTACACGCTTGGGCCGCTCGTCGTCGAGCCCGCAGACCCGTTCGCGCTCACGCGAAGGAGGATCGAGTTCCGGATCCGGGACGAGCTCATCGTTACCCCCCAGGTCGAGCGGCTGGCGGAAGACCCCGACGCTCGCAGCGGGACGCCGACGGGCGTGTCGCGCGCGCGGCGCCTCCTGCGGACCGGCGAGGAGTTCTTCACGATGCGCCAGTACCAGACGGGGGACGACCTGCGCCGGATCCACTGGCCGAGCGTCGCTCGCACCGGCGAACTCATGATCCGGCAGGACGAGTCGTCCCGGCGCGCGCGGGGTGTGCTGCTCCTGGACACGCGCGAGGGAGCCCTCGGCGCCTCCCGGTCCCCCGGTTTCGAGCGGGCGGTGTCGGTAGCGGCTTCGATCGGGGTCCTCATGCTTCGTTCGGGTTTCTCGTTACGGCTCGCGCTTGGGGAGACCCAGGTGCTTCTCGTCACCGAGGAGCAGCTCCTCGACACGCTCGCCGGCGTGGCGCATCACACCTCCCGGGCGATCTCCCCCGCGCTGACGCGGCTCCGCCGCGAGGCGTCGCCCGATGCGACGCTCGTCGTAGTGACCGGCCCGCCGGCCCCACCCGAGCTCACGTCCATCATCCGTGCCGGCGCGGCGTTCGGTCCTCGGCTCGCCGTGCTCGTCCAGCCGACCGACCCCGCCACCGCCCCTTCGGGTAGGGCGGAGTTCGTCCGAGACCGCGCGGAAAGCGGCAGACTATCGCTCGCGCGGTCGGGATGGGACGTGCTCGTTCTCACTCCCTCGATGAGGCTCAGAGACGCATGGCAGACGATCAGGGCACCTCGACCGGCCGCAACAGGCTGATCGCGCTCGGAGCGCTCGCGATCCTCGTGATCGCCGCGTCGCTCGCGTTCGGTCGCGTGTTCGCCAGCGGCGTCGCCAGCTGGAAGCTCGTCGGCGCAGGGCTCCTCGCGCTCGCCGTTGCGGGAGCGCTCGCGAACAGGAACCTGTGGTTCGCGACCGTCGCGAGCGCCGCTCTTCTCATCGTGACGGTGGGAGTCCTCGTCTTCGATCGGACGACGCTGTACGGACTGCCGACGCTCGATACCCTCAAGGCGACGGCCGAGGCACTGGGGAGGGTCGGGACCGAGGCCCGGATCCAGGTAGCGCCGACACCGCCTCTGGCGCCACTGCTGTTGGCGGCGCTCACGGCGGTCTGGACGGCGACGTTCTCCGCGCACGCCCTGGCCGTTCGCGCGGGCAGCCCGCTCCTCGCCTGCCTGCCGGCGGCCGCGCTACTCGCCTTCTCCGACGCCGTGCTCGAGAGCCGGCCGCGGGCTGGCTTCTCCGTCCTGTTCCTCCTAGGCGTGCTGGCCGTGCTCTTCGCCGACGCCCTCCGACGGGTGAGCCGCTGGGGGCCGGTCTGGTCCCGCCCCGGCTCCCGACGCGCGTTCGCCACCAGGACGACCGGCGGCCGGCGCGTGGCCGCCGTGGCCGTGGTCGCCGCAGTGCTCTTCCCCGGCGCCCTTCCCGGCTACGGCTCGGCGGCGCTGATCGACTTCTCGACCGGCGGGGGCGACGATCCGATCGGGATCGAGCCCACCGTCTCGATCAAGGCCTACCTCACCGACAAGGACCCCGTCGAGCTGTTCCGCGTCCGGTCCGAACGGCCCGCCTACTGGCGGCTGTTCTCCCTGGACCGCTTCGACGGCGAGGCCTGGACGGCCGCGGACCTCCAGGCCAAGGATGGCGTACCCGTGGCCTTCGGAGTTCCCCTGAACCGGTCCCTGGGCGCCGGCCCCGTATTCGAGCAGACGTTCTCGATCACCCACGACCTGAACTTCGGTTGGGTGCCCGCCGCCTACCCGCTCCACTCGCTCGAGTCGCCCGACTCGTCTATCCGCTTCGACGAGGAGCTGGACACAGCCGTCTCGTCGCAGCCACTGGGCCGAGGGACGACCTACTCGGCTATCTCGGGAGCCGTCGTCCCCACCACCGAGGAGCTCGAGGCCGTCCAGTTCCGGGAGAAACACCTGGGGCCCTCCGAGGGCCAGACGGGCTGGCTCCCCGCTAACCTGCCGCCGGAGATCGGCAGCATCGCGGAGGTCTGGACGGGGGGTGAGACCTCCGACTATGGGAAGATGCTCGCCATCCAGGAGCACCTCCTCAAGGACTTCGAGTACAGCCTGGACGTGAAGCCGAGCGACTCGGCGAACGCCCTTCTGGAGTTCCTGACCGTGAAGAAGCGAGGCTTCTGCCAGCAGTTCGCCGGCGCGATGGCGGTTCTGCTGCGAGCGCTCGGGTACCCCGCTCGCGTCGCGGTCGGATTCACCCAGGGAGTGATCGACCCGGCGAGCGGAGAGTACGTCGTCGAGACCCGGAACTTGCACAGCTGGGTGGAGGTCGACTTCCCGGGTTACGGCTGGATCGCGTTCGAGCCGACGCCGGGACGGACAAACCCCACCGCACAGACGTACCTCGATCCGCAGGCCGCTCCCTGCATCGCGAACCCGCGCGAGTTCTGCACCGGCCAGGAGCAGGGAGCCGGCG
>Ga0209751_10000853_pt1 | contig 32185 bp, 25 predicted proteins | sample RifCSP13_1_FD_184019 | JGI IMG/M metagenome (GOLD analysis project Ga0209751, IMG submission 184019) | Soil microbial communities from Rifle, Colorado - Rifle CSP2_sed 13_1 (SPAdes) (version 2) | ecosystem: Environmental > Terrestrial > Deep subsurface > Rock core/Sediment | place: Rifle...
TCTTCATTGATTGGGATGCGGCCTCCGGCGATGTGGAGACGTTGAAGACGAAATTGCGCGCAGGCGTGACCGCATATATCGCCGACTACGAGCGCTACTTCAAAGAGCACAGTGGCCCGAGCGACAAAATGGGCAACCCCGCGCCGCGCGTAGTGCTCATCCCCGGCCTCGGGATGATCACGACCGGCAAGGACGCGACGCTGGCGCAGGTCTCCGCCGACCTGTATCACCGCGCCATCACAGTGATGCGCGGCGCGACGGCGCTCGACCGTTTTGTGTCGTTGACCGAGGCCGAATCTTTCGCGATTGAATTCTGGCCGCTCGAACTTTACAAACTCACCCTGCGGCCTCCGGATCGTGAACTCGTCGGGCGAGTCGCATTCATCACGGGCGGCGCCTCCGGCATCGGGCGGGCGACGGCATACCGTTTAGCGGCGGAGGGCGCGCACGTGGTCATCGCCGACATCAACGCTTCGAGCGCGGAGGCTGTGGCCTCGGACATCGTCAAGAAGCATGGGGCGAAACGAGGGCTGGCAGCCGCCTGCGATGTGACGAACGAAGAGCACGTCGCCGAGGCCTTCCGGCAGACCGTGCTGATCTACGGAGGCGTGGACATCGTGGTGAGCAACGCCGGCCTGGCCGCCTCTGCGCCCGTCACCGAAACCAGCCGGGCCGATTGGGACAGAATCTTCGACGTGCTGGCGACGGGCTACTTTCTCGTCTCGCGCGAAGCGTTCAAGGTGTGGGGGGCGCAAAAGAGCGGAGGCAGTCTGGTCTTTGTCGCCAGCAAGAACGGGTTGATTGGAAGCAAAAACGCGGCGGCCTACAACTCGGCCAAAGCGGCGGAGATTCACCTCGCCCGCTCTCTGGCCGAAGAAGGCGGGGCGTTGGGCGTGCGGGTGAATGTGGTCAACCCGGATGCCGTCGTGCAAGGCTCCGGCATTTGGGACGCCGGCTGGCGCGAGGCGCGGGCCAAAGGCATGGGCGTACCGCCCGATCAACTGGAAGAAGCCTACCGTCAGCGCACCACGCTCAAAGCCAACGTCTACTCTGAGGATGTGGCCGAAGCGATTCTGTTCTTCGCCTCCGATCGCTCGGCGAAGACCACCGGGGGCATTCTCAACGTGGATGGGGGCCTCGCGGCAGCCTACGTGCGATAGCCCCCTCTTGACGACAAGACGGAGCGCGCAATACGCACGACGAGGACGTATGGCTACAAATTCACGTAAACCTGTTCTAGAGATCCGGAGCATCTCCAAACGCTTCGATACGACGCAGGCGCTTGACGATGTCTCCCTCGACCTCTACCCCGGCGAGATTCACGCCTTGCTCGGCGAGAACGGGGCGGGAAAGTCCACCCTGATCAAGATCATGACCGGCGTCCACCCACCGGATCAGGGTGAAATCCTGCTGGACAGCAAACCCATTCGAATCAGCAACACGGTGGAGGCGCAAGGCTACGGCATCGCCGCGATCTATCAGGAGCCGATGATCTTCCCCGATCTGACCGTCGCCGAGAACATCTTCATCAGCCATCGCGATCAGGGCGCGATTTTGCGCTGGGGCAAGATGTACCGCGATGCCGAGGCGATCCTGGCCAAGCTGGACGTTCATCTCGACGTGCGCCAGCCGGCGCGCGGGCTGACGCTGGCCGCGCAGCAGGCCGTCGAGATTGCCAAAGCGATCTCGCTCAAGGTGCGGGTCCTGATCATGGACGAGCCGACCGCCTCGCTCTCGGCGCATGAGGTGACGCAGCTGTTCAAACTGGCGGCAGCCCTGCGCGAACAGGGCGTCGCCATCCTGTTCATTAGCCACCGCATGGAGGAAGTGTTCGAAATCGCGGATCGCGTCACGGTCCTGCGCGACGGCAAAAAGATTTCGTCCAAGCCGCGGGCCGAGGTGACGCCCGAAGGGGCGATCCGCGATATGGTCGGGCGCAAAGTCGAGGAATTCTTCGCCAAGAGCCAGGCCCGGCGCGGCGATCTGCTGCTGTCGGTGCGCGGCCTGGGCAAAGACGGCGTCTTCTCGGACATCGGTTTTGATGTCTTTCGCGGCGAGGTGTTGGGCTTTGCCGGGCTGGTCGGCTCGCGGCGCACCGACGTCGGGCTGGCGCTGTTCGGCGTCGAACCGGCCGATGCGGGCGAGATCACCTTCAACGGCAAGCTGATAAGACTACACTCCCCCGATCAAGCACTTCAAATCGGCATCGCTTATGCCACCGAAGATCGCCGCGCACTGGGGCTGACGATGCCCATGTCTATCGCCGCCAACATCTCCCTGCCGATGTTGCGCGAATATCTGTCGTCGCTGGGTCTGATCAGGCGAACGGCCGAGGAGTCCGCCGCCGAGAGATTCCGCGAACGGCTCGCGATTCGCGCGCCGTCGGTGCGCGTCGAGGTGGCCCGGCTCTCCGGCGGCAACCAGCAGAAGGTGATGTTGAGCAAGTGGCTCAACGCCCGCCCGCGCCTGCTGGTGTTGGACGAGCCCACGCGCGGTATTGACGTGAGCGCGAAAGCCGAAGTGCATCACATGATCAACGATCTGGCGGCGCAGGGCTTGGGGATTATCCTGATTTCGTCCGACTTGCCTGAGATTGTGGCGATGAGCGACCGCATCCTCGTGATGCGCGAGGGCCGGCAAATGGGCCTCTTCACCCGCGCCGAGGCCACGCAGGAGAAAATCTTGACGGCCGCCATGGGGCAGAACAGCGGCGCCGGAGGGAATCACTGATGGAGACTCTCAAACGCTATTTGCGCCCCGAGCAAATCCGCGAGTTGAGCCTGGTTTTCCTGATCGTCGTCACGCTCATCTTCTTCGGCACGCAGATCGAGGGCTACTTCAGCGGGCGCACCTTCAACCGCATCACCACCACCGTGGCGATTATCGCGGTCGTCGCCGTCGGAGAGACGCTGGTTATTCTCACGCGCAATTACGACCTGTCGGTCGGCTCGATTGTGGGCTTCACGGCCTATTTCGTCGGCACGCAGCTCGCCAACAACAACGGGATTGCGCCGCTCGCCGCCGTCCTGCTGGCCGTTGGCGTGGGCGCGATGATGGGCCTGATCAACGGCGTATTGGTGTCGTATGGCCGCGTGCCCTCGATCATCGTCACGCTTGGCACGCTGGCGATCTACCGCGCGCTGTTGGTGAATTATTCCGGCGCGAAAACCGTCACGACCGATTCTCTGCCGCAGTGGTTGTTGGACCTGGCGCGGGCGAATCTGTTCAAAATCGGCGAACTGGATTTTCGCCTCATGGTCGGGGTGGCGTTGGCGCTGGTCGTGATTTTCCAGCTGGTCATCACCTACCTGCCCTTTGGCCGCCGGCTGTATGCCATTGGATCGAATCCCGAGGCCGCCCGCATAGCCGGTTTCCCGACGCAGCGGATTGTGACGACCGCTTACGTGTTGTGCGGCATGCTCTCGGGCCTGGCCGGTTTCATGTTTCTGGCCCGCTTTGGCAATATCACCGTCGTCGCCGCGCAAGGCATGGAATTGTCGGCGATTGCCGCCGTAGTGGTCGGCGGGGTGAACGTCTTCGGCGGATCAGGCACGATGATCGGCGCGTTGCTGGGCGCGCTCATGATCAACACGCTGGAGCAAAGCCTGATCCGCTGGCTGCAAATCAGCGAGTTCTGGCGCGACGCCCTGCTCGGATTGTTAATCCTGCTGGCCGTCGCCACAGACGCCGTGATCATCAATCGCCTGCGGAATCTCTGGGCGCGGAGCGGACTGCAAGCCCGGCCGGCGACCGAGACGCCGGGCGTGCAAGTGCTGGAGGAGGCCGGCCATGATGCGTAACCTGAGGCGGCTCAAGAGTTGGGAAGGTTTGTTGCTCGCCATTTTGGTCGTGGTCGTCGTCAACAACGCCGTCCAGTCGCCGGTCTACCTGAGCGTCGAGAATCAAGTCAACCTCTTTCAACTGTTCGTCGAGCGGATCATCGTCGCCCTGGCGATGACCTTCATCATCATCAACGGCGAAATTGACCTGTCGGTGGCGTCGGTGATGGGGCTGGCCTCCTGCCTGCTGGCCTTTCTCCACGAACAAAGCGTGCCGATGCCGGCGGCCATTGTCGTCACACTGACCGTCGGAGTGATCGTCGGCGCGTTCAACGGTTTCTGGATCTCGGTCGTGGGCCTGCCGTCGCTGGCGGTCACGCTGGCCGGGTTGATCGGCTACCGGGGCGTGGCGCGCATCCTGGTGGAAGACCGCTCCATCGGGAACTTCCCGGAGTGGTTCAACCGCCTGGGGCAACAGCCGCTCCTCGACCCGCTCCCTCTCGCGTCCATCATCTTCTTCATCCTGCTGGTCGTGGCGGTCGTCGTATTGCAATACTCCGCCTTTGGCCGCTATGTCTACGTGATCGGGAACAATCGCGAGGTCGCCCGCTATTCGGGGGTGAAGGTGCGGCGGGTGAAGATGATGCTGTTCATCGCTTCGAGCACGATCGCCACGTTGGCCGGCCTGTTGCTCGCCGCCCGGCTGGGCGCCGTCCGGGGGAGCACGGCGGAGGGCTTTGAACTCGACATCATCACCATGGTGCTGTTGGGCGGCGTCAGCATTTTCGGCGGCTCCGGAACGCTCGTCGGCGTTGGATTGTCTATCCTGCTCGTCCTGAATCTGCGAAATGGGATGTCGCTCGTCAACATCACCAGCAACACCCAGACCGGCGTCATCGGCGCTCTCCTGATTCTGTCGGTACTGATCCCCAATTGGACGCAGGATGCGCGCAGCCTCTTGAGTCGTCGCCGTCGGACCGGCCATACACCAGTGACGGGAGAAGAGAAAGGAGGATGATGCCCTCAGGCGATTGGCACACACCTTTGACCGAATAATACGCGATCGTCAACAAGCATTTCTCACCATGGAGGAGAAACAAGATGAACAAGAATCTGAGAGCGGTCGTTAGTCTATTGACCGTCGCTATGCTGCTCCTGGCGGCGTGCGGCCCGGCTGCGACGACGGCCGCCCCGACGCAGGTGCCGCCGACGAAGGCGCCCCCGACCCAGCCGCCCCCGACCCAGCCGCCGGTTTCAGGCGAGCCGGTCAAGGCCACGCCGGGCCAGGCGGTGAGCATGGTGTTGTTGCCAAAGTTCCTGGGCATTCTGCCCTTCGACCAGGCGCACGACGGCGCGGAGGAAGCTGCTACGGAACTCAAGAACCCGGAGGCCCTGCAATTCCTCGGCCCGACGCCGGAGAACAGCGTGGCCGGGCAGATCGAGATCGTCACTACCGCGACCACGCAGGGCGTGGACGCGATCATGATCTCCAACAACGCCGGTGACCAGATCGCCCCGGCGGCCAAGGCGGCGGTGGCTGCCGGGATCAAGGTCGTCACCTGGGACTCGCCCATCCCATCGGCGGAAGGTGAGCAGTTGTTCATCGCCCAGGTGGACTTCGATGAGACCGGCACGGTGATGGCCGACATGGCCCTGAGCATCCTGGGGGCGGACGGCGGCCAGTTCGCGGTGCTGTCGGCCTCGCCAGACGCGGCCAACCAGAACGCCTGGATCGCGGCGATGCAGGAAGCGCTGAAGGACCCGAAGTACGCCAACTTGGAGTTGCTGGACATCGTGTACGGCAACGACCAGTCGGAAGACTCGTACAACCAGGCGTTGGCGCTGGTGGACAAGTACCCGGACATGGAGTTGATCATGGCCCCCACCACCGTGGGCATCGCGGCCGCGGCCAAGGCGATGCAAGATGAAGGGCTGTGCGACAAGGTGAAGATCAGCGGCCTGGGCCTGCCGAGCGAGATGGTGTCGTACACCCTCAACGACTGCGCGCCCGAGTTCGCGCTGTGGTCGTTCGTGGACCTCGGCTACCTGACCTACTACACCAGCTACCTGCTGGCGACGGGCGCGATCGAAGGCAAGGAAGGCGAGACGTTTGAAGCGGGCCGGATGGGGACGTACACCATCGAGAAAGACCCGACCCGTGATGCGGGCCTGCGCGTCCTTATGGGGCCCTTCACCGTCTACGACAAGACTAATGTCGAAGCGGCCTCCAAGTAAATTCAGAAGTTGCCTGACCACGAATGAGTATTCGTCCTGCCTGATACTCATTTGTGAAGCGTCACAGACCTGCCGGGTCTCGGAGACCCGGCAGGTCTCTCTCGTCAACCATGAGCGCCAAACCCTTCATCGTCCAACTCTTCGTCACCTGCCTCATCGAAACTTTGCGGCCTGAGGCCGGAATGGCCGTGGTGAAAGTCCTCGAACGGCGCGGACTCACGGTCGAATTCCCCGACGGGCAGACGTGCTGCGGCATAAGTCGAACCAATCTCTGCAGCGTGATAGGCTGAGGGAATGGCCATTCAAAATCGGTTGCTCTTAGGCGCAGAACTCATAACCCGGAGGTCAGTGGTTCGAACCCACTCCCCGCTACTTATCAAAAACGCCGCATTTCTGCGGCGTTTTTGATTCGATCTTCCAGTGCAAGCTCATAACCTGTGGGTCGTTGGTTCCAATCCTATTGGCGATTTTGGACACCTGAGAGTTGGCTTACTCATCCTGATGCGGTTGCCAAGCAGCGTTTCGGAGGCTTGGGGCGACGCAGCATCGTCGCAATAGGCAGGGATAGCGCGACGCTTGGCGTGCCGACCCGCTGGCATTGTTAGGCCGCGCCTATGCCTGTGCCGTTCCGCAGGCTATGCCTATGGCATTCATGACCTAATCGCAAAAGGATTATATAATCTGCGGTAGTTCACCTCTGTCGCGATCTTCACCCTGCCGTTTGAAGGCGACCCTGAGGTGCGCTCCGCGTAGTACTGTATCGATGCCGTGCCATTCGAGCAGATGTGCGTGCGCCAGTACCTCCGAGCATGTGACGGCGCCAGCAAGAACCCCGGGTTCTAACCGGCAGAGAACAGGAGACACACAACATGCCTGAGTTTACATCCCCGCTGATCTGGGTGCTCGCACTGGCCGCGCTGGTTCTGGCGATCTGGGTTGCGACGGACTACCGACAGTGGAAGGCGCTGGGAAAAGGTGGCGTTCCTTACAACTTCCAGGGGTGGCTGCTGGTAACCTCCTTTCGGATGTACAAGCGCGAGCCTATCGGCACCGCGCTCTACGCCGACCGGATTGGTGGCGCGGCGGACTCGGTTCACCTGCACGAACTGCCCATCCGCCAAGGTCCACGCCCTCGCGTCGGTGTGCATCCCGTCCCGCACCGCCAACTCGACCAGCTTGCCGAAGGCGATTCGCGGCGCCGCCTGAACGAGACTTTCGACCGGTTCGTTGCTCAGAACGATCACTCTGTGTGCTACGCCAAAAGCTTCTACGAGAAGCGCAATGATGCCGTGACTCTTCTCGACGCGAGCAAGGGGCACCCACTGGCGCAGATATCACAGGGCGAGATTGCGCACATCCACCCGGCCGACGGATCACTGCACATGATCTTCAGCCCCAGCGACGCGAAGCAGGTCATCGAGCAGGGCTGGGGCGAAAGGCATCCGCTGGCGGGTTCGCCGAAGTTCAACCTGCCCGACACCTACCTACTGATCTACGCCCCGCGTAACGAGCAGGAGGTGGGCGTTGTCAATCAATTGCTGCGTGCCGCAGTCCAACACATGTGTCTGTGCCAGTGCGTGTAGGCGACGTCTTGAAGGAGGAGATTCGATGAAGCTGCTGCGGTACGGACCCGTGGGGATGGAGAAGCCGGGCATTTTGGCGGCCGACGACACGATTCGGGACCTGTCCGGTCTGCTAGACGATATCGGTCCGAATACGCTGTCGCCGGCCGCACTGGACGTGCTGAGTGCCCTCGACGTTGATCGACTCCCGCATGTGCCAGGCTCGCCCCGTCTTGGGCCACCGGTGAGCGCCATACGCAAGTTCGTCGCCGTCGGCTTGAACTACCACGATCACGCGCAGGAGTCGAACCAGCCGGCACCCGGTGAGCCAGTGGTGTTCGCAAAGTGGACGAGTTGCATCTGTGGCGCCAACGACAACATCGTGCAACCACGCGGTTCGACCAAGCTGGATTGGGAGGCGGAACTCGGCGTCGTGATCGGCCGCCAGGCCCGCGGCGTGTCGGAATCCGATGCTTTGTCGCATGTGGCCGGCTACTGTGTGGTCAACGACGTGTCCGAGCGCAGCTACCAGCTCGAGCGCGATGGCCGACAGTGGGACAAGGGCAAAGGGTTCGACACCTTTGGCCCGATCGGACCCTATCTGGTTACGGCCGACGAGGTGGGCGACCCGCAATCTCTCGACATCTGGCTGGATGTCAATGACCAGCGCATGCAGGCTGGCAATACGACAAACATGATCTTTTCGTGCGCCTACCTAGTGCACTACTGTAGTCAGATCATGACCCTGGAGCCGGGAGACATCATCACAACGGGTACGCCCGCAGGCGTGGGGTTGGGTATGAAGCCACCGAGGTTCCTGAAGCCGGGAGACGTTGTGGAAGTGGGTATTGCCAAGCTTGGCACGCAACGCCAACACGTTGTCGCATGGCCTGGGGGCCTTGCGGCCTGAGGCGTGGCATCGGAAATCTGAACACGGCGAAGAGTGATAGCACATTGGAGCCGCCTCGACCAACGAAAGTCCAGCCACCAATTCGGCCATTGAGGCATCGGCTGTGTCTCCATCACGCTTGGCGAGAGCGCGCCAGCTCCTCTGCCGTTGCAGCAGGCGACCTAGCGCGTACGCACTACGCTTAGCAGAACCTAGACCGGATAGCGCCGGGCCTCTGAGGGGCGACCACGGGCCAGCTGGAGGTCGCGGCGTAGCAGCGCAACCCATCACGGTTGGTCTCGGCTAGAAAGCGGATGAAGCGGCGCATCGACTCGTAGCGGGCCTCCAACAGCCGCGTATCGCCGTAGCACAGGTAGATCGTCCGGGGACAAATCACGCCTGCATCCGCCCACGCTGGGCCGCCGTCATTGATCGGCCAGGGCTTGTGTGCGCGGTCCGAGTGTAAACGCAGGGATCAACTTGGTGCGCGCGTCACACGCCACCCACAGCCAGGTAGCTTCCGTCTTACCGCACTGGGTTCTCCTCATTTCTGCAATTTCCCGCTCACAGGAAAAGCCGTCCGGAATCGCGCGCCGTCGTCGCCACAATCGGCGTAGGGTGTGAAGACAACGGGTACCGAGTGACCATTCGCCTCCGCCTCACCCGCATAACGGCGCCGGCTGTCCACCGGTTCGAGGCTTCTCAGAATCAGCCCTTCTTGAAGCGAGAGTTGATCGAGAGCGAGTGAACCGTTGTCGCGCTGATCTACTGCGAGAACTTCCGGGCCACGGACGAGAACACCATACCCATCGTTCAAGAAATGGCGCACGCCCACTTGAATGCCAAATTCCATCTCAACCTGGTCGCCCGGAGACCAGGTGCGGCGAATCTCATAATAACCATCAGCCACTGACACGGCCGGCATGGGTCGCCCATTGAGCTTGAACTGAGTCTGACCGGCGTGGAATGGAATTCGTAACCGCAATGTGAAGCTGAGCGGCATCTCGGCCTGTATCTGCAATTGCACCTGGCCACGGTGTGGATAGAGGGAGGCTTGTTGGACGGCCACGTCATGCCCATCAAGTCGAAGCGTTGCGTCACTTGACTCGTATAAGTTAACTCGAATTCCGTCGGGGTCCAGGGCGTAAACCCAATTCGGCAACCGCGCGATCCCTCGCGGGCCAGACCAGTAGCAGCAGCTCGTCGGGCCCGTGAACCACCGCTTCTCATATCTCAAAGGCAGAAAGTACATCCAGCTCATGCCCTCCCTCGATTGCGCGGCCAAGAGAGCATTGTAGATGGCTTGCTCCATCATCTGCACGTAGCGCACCCGGCCCGTGACTTGATACAGCTGGGCGGTAAACAACAGCCACTCAACCGTGGCGCAGGTCTCCTGATGATGCCGTTCGGGTTGACCGCCGTCCACCGGTGTGTCGTTGGGCGCTGATTCCCGCAACTCCTCGCCAAAGCCGAGTGATCCGGTGGGATATAGGTGCCGCCGAGCTAAGTCTTCCCATACGCTTTCCAGCCACTGGAGTTCTGCCTGGCGGTGATCGGCTACTGCCAGATCCACGATGCCCCCGAGGTAAGCGGTCAAGTTGTAGGCATGTATCAGCGGGGCTTGGTGAGTGCTGCGCATTCTGGCAATCGGGGGAAAATGGGCCACGACCGACGAGGCAAACTCAAGGAACTTCGGATCGCGCGTGAAGCGATAGAGGCGAACTAGTTGATCGACGACGTCAACGCTCACGGCCCCTTCATAGGGGCCGCAAAAGAACGGATGGTTTGAATCAGAAACCGTGCCAAAGCGGTCCATCAGCCAGTTGCCGCCTCGACCGGCCGCCTGTAGAGCGGCCTGATCGTGCTGGACTTCGTAATGAGTCAGCAGGCCCGTTAAGGCATACTTGATGTTCCAAACATCCCACTCTGAGTTCCCTCTCTTGGCCGGCGCCTCGATGCCCAGGTATCCGTCGGTATCCTGGGCTGAGACCAAGGCGGCGGCGAAGGCTGTGGCATATTGGCTAAGTTGCGCATCCCGGCTGCTGGCCGCTACCAGGGAGGCGGCGTCCAACCATTTCCCAGCATACTCGCCCGCCCAGCTCGATTCCTGCTTACGATTTCGAAGAGGCTCCAGCACCCATTCTTGCCCTCGATTGCGAAAAGGCTCGAGCATCCAATCTTTCTTCCGCTCGTAGATGTCCGTAAGGTATCGCTGATTCCCCTGATACCGTGGGAACAGTCGTCCCGATAGGGCGACTTGGCCTGAATCGGGATAGCCGATGGTTTCTAGGCGATTATGAGCAAGCGTGGGTTTGTCATCCATGGCAGACAACCTTTTGGCAACGCCGATTCCCGACATGACACCCCGTTCCGCCTCACCGGATGATCTCGCAACCTTTGGCCGCCAGTGCAGCGTCCACCCACTCCGGCACCAGCCGCCCGGCTGCGAGGTCGGCCGCCATGTGCCCTTCTTTATCGGCAATAGCCTTGAGCCGTTCGGCAACCGCGGGCGCGTCGGCCAGTGGCACCACGACGACACCATCCTCATCGCCGACGACGATGTCGCCCGAGTGAACCACGATCCCGCCGCACGCTACGGCGCCGCCGATCTCGCCGGGGCCATCTTTGCCAGGGCTGGATGGGACCGTGCCAATCACGAAGGTCGGCACTCCGGTGGCGCGGATGCCGCTGGCATCGCGGCACATGCCATCGCAGACAATGCCGGCCAACCCCTTGGCCTTGGCCGCCTGCACGACCCGCTCGCCGAATGTGCTGGCCGTGGGGTATTCGTAAGTGGCGATGACTAGTACATCGCCCGGCTCTGCGACGTCCAGCGCCTTCCAGACCATCAAGTTGTCGCCTGGGCGCGTGCGCACCGTGAGCGCCGGGCCGGCCAAGCGCGCGTCGGGCACGAGGGGCTTGATGCGGTAATCCAGCGCGCCCAGCCGGTCCATAGCGTCGCAGATGTTGCCGGTCGGCGCGTCACGAAACGTGGCCACCAACTCGGCCGCCGGACGCGGGGTGTTCAGATAAATCCGGAAACCAATCACGGTATTCGCAGTCATCAGTGTGCTCCTTGAGGAACGGCCGGGGCGACGACGTCGGCCGGTGTTTCGCCGTGCGCCACCCGCAGCATGTTGGCAAAACAGGCTTTCATTTTTACCACCAGCGCGTCAGCCGTGCCTGCGGCGATGTGCGGGGTTAGGACGACGTTGGGCAGCGACACGAGCGGATGATCCGCCGGTAATGGCTCAACTTCAAAAACGTCCAGACCAGCCCCAGCGATCTCGCCCGCCCGCAGGGCGGCGGCGAGGGCCGCTTCGTCAACAAGCGGCCCGCGAGCGGTATTGATGAGTACCGCCGAGCGTTTCATGCGCCCCATTTCTGGCGCGCCGATCACGTGACGCGTGCCCGGTGTGAGCGGCAGGTGCAGCGAAACGATGTCGGCCTCCGCCAGCAACTCGGCGAACGGCGCGAAGCGCACGCCAAAAGCCTGTTCCATCTCCGGCGCCGCGCGCATCACGTCGTAGTAGCTGACGTCCGCGGCGAACGCGCGCGCCCGCACGGCTACCTCGCGCCCGATGCGCCCCAGACCGATCAAACCCATCGTCTTGCCCGCCAGCTCGTACGAGCCTGAGCGCAACTCCCATTGCAGCCATCTGCCGCTGCGCAGAGCGGCTTCCGCCGCGCGCAACTGCTTGTAGAGCGCCAGGATGAGCAGGAAGACGTGCTCAGCCACGCCTATGCTGGTGCCGGCCGGGCACAGCGCCACTGGGACGCCGCGCGCCGCGGCGGCGGCTACGTCCGTCTTGTCGTAGCCCACGCCCTGGTGCTGAATCAGACGCAGCCGCGCCGCGCCAGCCAGAGTTGCGGCTGGCAATGGCGTCGTGGCCACCAAGACGAAGTCTGCGTCCGCGAGCGCGGCCTCCACCGCCTCGCCCTCCCGGCGCACCCGAAGCTTCAATTCGGGCGGCAAGCACGAGCGGACGATATGTTCCACATCGGCCGGCACGGGCTCGAGGTATACCACCGTATAGTCAGACATGTTTACAGCTCCAGGAGACGTGCTGGGTTCACCTGGCTCATGAGGGCAATATCCGCGTCGGCAAATCCCTCGGCCCGCAAGTGGGCGATATAGCTCGCCAACCCATCCGCGGGGAACGGATTTTGTAGCTGCCCGAAATCGGTGGCCACCACAGTCGTCGCGCACCCCACCCGGCGAATGATGGCCGCCAGAACAGAAAATGGCAGGCGCCCGTGGCCCAGTTCAGTCGTGATCAGGCAGCGCTCGAAGTACACCCCGAAGCGGTCGCGCAACTCTTCCTGTAATAGCACCGGCATCTCCACGGGTGGATGTTCGGGGTGTGTGATCAGGATCTTGCGCACACCGGCCGCGCGCGCGGCCGGCACCAACTCCAGAGTTTCAGCCGGCGAAAGATGGCCCGTGCCCAGGATCACGTCCTTCTCTGCGACCAGCCGCAGAATTTCGAGCACGCTGGGCTTCAATCCGTGATCATCCCATATCGTCAAACCCGGCTCTGGGCGCGGTCGCGGCTCCGCTGCCGCCGCCAGGGTCGGCATCCAGATCTCCGCCGCACCGAGCTGGAGCGCCGCCTCGACTGCCGCAGGATTGAATCCGCCGATCGATGCGTTGAGCACCAGGCCACCAAACACGCGCACCTCCGGTACGACCCGCTCGACCAGCACGGCTCGGTCGGCAGTGAGCGTCACGTGGGACTTAAGCAATATCGCCCGCATCCCGCGCGCCGCCGCCTGGCGCGCTGCTTCCAGGTCGTCAAGCTTGCGCGGTCCTACATCGGGCGCGGTGTGCATGTGAAGATCGATCGTACCGGTGAGGTCTATGTCGGTCTCAGCCATCATCAAGAGAGCCTCCAGGATACCGTATCATCACACCGCTACTACTCGGTTCTCGGCCGCCGACTGGTACGCCGCGAAAGCGATGCGCAGCGTCTTCAGGTTGTCGCCCGCGTGGGTCTCCGGCAGCCGCCCTGCCCGCAGGCAGTCGATGAAGTGTTTGTGCGCCGCGTCGTAACTGGCTTGGTAAGCGGCAGCGATATCTCCGTCATGCGCCGGCCACACCTGGGTCACCAGCGGGCTCCAGGCTCGGCCGCGATCGAGCGGCGCGCGCTCCGGCGGCAGCGGCTGGATCAAGCGCAGGCAGTCACCGTCGCCGCGGTTGGGGATCAGCGCCAGGCTTCCGCCATCGCCCTCGAACAGCGCCTCCTCCAGCAGCGAGGACAAGGCATCGGGTACATGACTGGCCCAGCTCAGGTCGAGGCAGGCTACGACCTCGCCGAAACCTAGCGTCATCAGCGCTCGGTCCTCGCCGACACAGTGTGGGCTCACGTGTGCCATGTGGGCGTGAATCCACTGGGGATCGCCCAGCAACATGCGCAGCGTGTCGATGATGTGTATCCCCCACTCAAACACGAGTAATCGCGGCATGGCGCGAGTATAAGCCTGCCTTTCCAGCAGCGGCGGCTCGCCGCGGTCGGCCCGATCCAAGGTCACGTTGTGATGGTCGGTGATCCGCACGTAGCGCAACCGGCCCAACGTGCCTTGGCGCAGGTGCTGTTGCACCTGGCGATACCAGCCTCGCCAGCGCCAGTTCTCGTTGACGCTCAACATCACGTCGGCCGTCTGGCAGGCCGCCAGCATGGCCCGCGCGTCTTCTAAGCTGGGCGCCATCGGCTTCTGGCACAGCACATGCAATCCACGACGCGCGGCCGCTTCGGTCTGGGCTCGGTGAAGATCGGGCGCGGTCGCGATGTCGACGAACTGCAGATCGGTCTCGCGCGCGAGGAGATCGTCCACGTCCGCGTAAACCCGGGCAGCATCGATTCCAAATCGCTCGGCAAGCGCTCGGGCCTTCTCTACCGTTCGGTTGCAGAGTGCTACAATCTGCACGTCCGGCACGCGCTGCCAGGCCGTCAGATGATAAGGCGCGATGCTGCCAGTGCCAATCAGCGCCCCCCGGAGCAGTGTTTCGCTCATATCTCACCTCCAGCTGTCGGAGAGTTTTGCGTGCCCGACAAGTACTTCTTCAACGGTAATGAAACAGCATATTGACTTTCAGCGCTAGTAATGTTATACACTATTTAACCGTTTATATAAACGGTTAAATTGCCGATTTTATATGACAATCTTATGAAAAAACAAGGCGTGACTATTCGAGATGTGGCGAGGCAGGCGGGCGTATCAGTCGCCACAGTATCGCATGTTCTCAATGAAACCCATTATGTGACCCCGAAACTGCACGACCGGGTGTTCGACGCCGTCAAGGACCTGAATTACCGTCCGAACAAACTGGCGCGCGCGCTCAGCCGTAAAGCTATCCCGCTCCTGGCCCTCATCGTACCCGACATCAGCAATCCCTATTGGTCGGCAGTAGCGCGGGCGGTCCAGGATGTCACCGACAAGCATGACTACTCGGTCATCGTCTGTAGCGGCGACGGCCTGCCCGAGCGTGAAGCCCGCTTCCTGCGCTCGCTGTCGGGCTGGGTCAGCGGCATAATCTTGCATCCATACCACCTGACCTCCGAACACATCAGTCGGCTGAGCGGGGATCAGGTCCCGGTCGTCATCCTAGGCGATTTCACCACGCCAACGAAACAGCCGGCGCATTGGGACCAGGTGACCTCAAGCAACCTGGAAGGCGCTCGGCTAGCTGTGCAACATCTCATCCAGTTGGGCCATCGCCGCATCGGCTTCATCCAGGGCGCCGAGGGGACGCCGAGCAGTCTCAAGCGTTTGGCCGGTTATCGGAGCGCCTTGGAACAAGCCGATCTGCCGATTGTGGATGAGCTGATTGTGCCCAGTGATTACACCCGCGTGGGTGGCCGCCGGGCGATGTCGGCCTTGCTCGAGCGGCCAGAGCCGCCCACTGCGGTGTTCTGCGCCAATGATCTCAGCGCGTTCGGCGCACTCGAGGTGGCACATTTGCACGAATATCGCGTTCCAGCCGACATCTCTATCATCGGCTTCGACGACATTGACGAAGCCGCCACGACCTCACCGCCGCTGACCACCATCAGCCAGCCGCCCCGGCTCGTAGGGACTGTCACCGCCGAAACACTTATCGAGCGCCTCACCGGTCGGGCCGAACCGACTCGCCGTTCCATTCCCGGCTCGCTCGTGATTCGCCAATCCACCGCCCCACCCCGGCTGGCAGCCTAGTCGATGCTGACGATCCGTGCTGGCCAAGCGCGGCTGAAGGGTTGGCTCTCGCCAGGGTCGGAGGAGCCCAAGCTAAAATGCCTCTAGAACTGACAGTCGAAGCACCCGGACGTATCGGCTACACCGCATATGCCGACCGCGAGCCGGTCGGCAATGAGGTGCTAGTCCGTACGCGCATCAGCGGCATCAAGCACGGCACTGAACTCAATATGTACCGGGGCACGCTGCCGTTTGCCGACGAAGTGTTTGATCGCGACCTTCGTTTATTCCGACCCCCACGGGATGATGAACGGGTCGTACCATTCTACCCTCACACTCTCGGGTCGTGGGCAGCCGGCGTTGTCGAGGCCATCGGGCCGGACGTGCGTTGCTTCGCTCCCGGTGATTGGGTGCATGGCGAGTGGAAGCACCGTGAGACAGCACTCAAGCCCGAAGCCGCCCTCTATCCCATTGACCCGGCCGTCGACGGCGAAACCATGGTGTTCACCGACCCGGCGCGCTTCGCCCTGGCGGCCACGCACGATGCCGACATCAAGCTCGGCGATCGCGTCGCGATTTTCGGCCTGGGCGCTATCGGTATGCTGGCAGCTCAGATGGCGCGCCTGAGTGGCGCGAGTTTTGTGTGCGTCGTGGATCCGCTGCCCAACCGCCGCGACCTAGCCCTGCAGTCGGGCGCTGACCTGGCGCTAAACCCCGTGGACAGGGACGCCGGCCTCGCCATCAAACAGGCTACGGATGGCGCCGGGGTCGACGTCGCAATCGAGCTGTCGGGCGCCTACGGCGCCTTGCAGCAAGCCATGCGTGCCGTCCACAAACAGGCGCTGGTCGTGACCGCCAGCTACTATGGCGACCAGGCCGGACGGGTCGATCTGTCGCGCGAGTGGCACCACAATCGCATTACGTTGCGCTCCAGCATGCCGGTCTGGGACTGCGACCATCGCTGTGCGCCCATGTGGGACCTGCGCCGCTTGGAACGCACTGCCGTCGCCCTGCTGTCCGGTCAGACACTTCGGGTCAAGCCTCTCATTGGCGCCCGCGTCCTCTTCGCGCAGGCCGCAGAGGCCTACGCCCTGATTGATAAGGGACCTGAGGGTCACATCAAAGTCCTGCTGATCTACCCCGACTGACGAGTGATTATGAGCGCTCTCCGAACTGCCATCCTCGGATGTGGGCGATTTGCGCGCCGCCACGCCGCTCACCTGGCCTCCCTCGACCAGGTGAAGTTAGTCGGCTTTTGTAATTCGTCTGTGGAGCAGGCCAACGCCTTCAACCAAGACTATGCCAACGGGCAAGCCCGGGTATTCACCGACTACGAGCAGATGTTTGCCGAGCTTGGCCTTGATTTGGTCTATATCTGCCTCCCGCCGTATGCCCACGATCGCGAGGTCGAACTGGCCTGCCGCCACGGGGTGCACTTTCTGATTGAAAAGCCCATCGCCTTGACTATGGGGCTGGCCCAGTCCATGGCCGATCACGTCCGCGCCAGCGGTGTCAAGAGCCAGGTCGGCTTCATGTATCGCCACGGCGTGGCAGCCCTGCGCTTGAAGCAGCGGATGCCGCCTTCGGGCACCGGCCTGGGCGCCTTCATGGTGGCGCGCTATGCCTGCAATTCGCTGCACCGGGCCTGGTGGCGTGATCGCAGCAAGAGCGGCGGCCAATTGGTCGAGCAGGTTATCCACCTGCTGGATATGGCCCGTTTCTTCCTGGGTGAGCCGGTGCAGGTCTATTCAATGCAGGAGAATCTGTTTCACCGCGACGTGGAGGGCTACACCGCCGAGGACGTGAGCGCCACCACCATCCGCTTTGCTTCGGGCGGCCTGGCCGTCGTCGCCGCGACCAACGGCGCCATCCCTAACCGCTGGGACTACGATTGGCGCCTGGTTCTTCCCGGCCTGACCGCCGATTTCACCGACGCCAACAACGCCGTCTTTCACGAGACACGCCAGGCCGAGCCAGCCGCGGAGACCGTCACCGCCGACAAGGACCTGTATCTGGCGGAGACGCTAGACCTGTTGGGCGCGATCCACGACGATCGGCCTACGGCCGTTCCGATCGAAGAGGGTGTTCGCACGCTGCGGCTGGCTCTCGCGGCTCGCCAGGCCGCCGAGCAGAATGCCCCGGTGACCCTGGCTGTGCCCCAGCTCGATTCCGAGCAGGCGAGGACCACGTGACCGCGACCTGATGGTGCGCGAAATCAAGCTGATCGACAAGGCAGGCTATAGACGGTGCGAGAGCCGGGCGCTGGTCGAGCGTGACATCAACCATCCGGTATAGCACTTCGTCAAACCAGGAGGTTCGGTATGATGGAAGAGGTCTTTCGGCCCGTTCATCCCGGGCGAGTGAAGTTTGGGCTTAGCATGTTCCAAAAGCGGTTTGAACTGAACCGCCGCTACTTGATGAGCCTGCGGAGCGATAATCTCCTGCGTAACCATTACCTCGAGGCGGGGCTATGGAGCAACCTCGGTAAACCAGAAGATTGTCACTGGGGTTGGGAATCGCCAACAAGTCTAGGAAGGGGCGAGTTCGTCGGCAACTGGCTGTCCGCCGCGGCCCGCATCTATGCGGCTACTGGGGACGCCGAGATTAAGGCCAAGGCCGACTGGATCGTCTCCGAACTTGGACGCTGCCAGGCCGCCAACGGTGGCGAGTGGGTTGGTTCAGTCCCTGAGAAGGCCCTGGGTTGGAAGTCGAGGGGATTGCCGCTCTCCGTCCCCTATACGCTTCATAAACCCCTGATGGGGCTGTACGAGATGGCCGCCTATACTGGCAACGACCAGGCGCTGGAGATTCTAATCCGGGCGGCGAAATGGTTCGATCGCTGGACTGGACAGTTCACGCCAGAACAAATGGACGACGTCCTCGATTGGGAACCGGGCGCCATGATGGAGTTGTGGGCCAACCTGTACAGTCTCACCGGGCGGCCAGAACACTTGGAGCTTATGCGGCGCTATGCGCGTCGCCGCCTCTTCGATCCGCTCCTGGACGGCCAGGATGTTCTGTCGAACCAACATGCCAATACCACGATTCCGGAGGTGCATGGCCCTGCCCGCGCCTGGGAGGTTACCGGGGAAGCACGCTGGCGCCGGATCGTCGAAGCCTACTGGGCTTCGGCGGTGATCGATCGAGGCCACTTCTGCACGGGTGGCCAGACCTGCGGTGAGATGTGGATCCCGCCCGGCAGACTCTCTGCCCGGCTCGGTCACAACAACCAGGAACACTGCACGGTCTACAATATGATGCGCCTCGCGGAATATTTGTTGCGCTGGACGGGTGACTCGGCCTATGCGGACTACTGGGAGCGTAATCTTTACAACGGAATGCTGGCCCAGCAAAATCCGGATACCGGCATGGTGGCCTATTTTCTGCCCCTGCGAGGCGGCTCGGTCAAGAAGTGGGGGACGCCGACGGAAGACTTCTGGTGTTGCCACGGAACACTCGTGCAAGCCCAGACCACCTACGTCTTCAACATCTTTTTTGAAGACCACGAAGGTCTCATTGTTTGCCAGACCATTCCGAGTGAGCTGACATGGGAGTGGAGGGGAGTGGAAGTGAAAGTGTCACTGTCAATTGACAAACAGATTGAAGCACGGGGTCTGCCCGAGGGCATTGCCTACCAGTTGCGTGTCGACTGCATGCAGCCGAGTGACTTCGCGCTGAAGTTCCGGATACCGTGGTGGGTAAGTGGCGAGCCGATCATCGAGGTGGAGGGCGAGCGGCAGGAGGTTGTGGAGGGGTCTTCGAGGTTCGTCTCGCTCCGCCGGACCTGGAGACATGAGGCGGTGCGTTTCGTGCTGCCGAAGCGGCTCAAGGCTGAACCACTGCCAGGGGAGTCTAGCATGGTAGCCTTTATGGACGGACCGGTCGTGCTCGCCGGTCTGTGTGAGGAAGGACGAACTCTTTACGGGGATCCCTCCTGCCCGGAGGCGATGCTCATCGGGGATGCCGCCTACGATGTCTGGAGATGGCTACCCGGTTATACGACGAAAGACCAGCCCGCGAATTTTAGGCTGATTCCGCTATACGAGGTTCGGGACGAGCGCTACACAGTGTACTTTCCAATCCGCAAAGCCTGACGGCACGATTGGAAAAGTGGGTCTGTATCCCTTCGGGCCGATGATTGCTATGGTGGTCAGGCGTCGTCGCTCGTGACGGCGATCGGTGCCGCGATGAGATGAGGTGCCATGAGCGCCGATTGAGGCTGAAGGAACTGATTGCCTGTACCGCCAGTACTCATCTCCAAGCGGGGCTGGCCGCCGAAACCGAGCCCGCCGACACAGATATATATCTGGCTGACCGGTGCAACTGCACCTGGGCATCGGCAACTGGATGGGCTGTTATCACTGGGTGCCAGCCTCGGATCTGTTCGATGGGCTTCCGACCGAGGGCCTGGCCGGCTCGTTGCGCGACACGCAGACCCGCCACGAAACGCCCCGCGCGTTGTAGTACAGCGACGTCGAGGCTGTGCCCTACTACACGGGCGAAATCATCTTCTGCCATACCGCGTTTTCGACCGGGCCGCCGAGCAGCCCCTGGCCTGCAACCTATTACACCTGGGCGCCGATCGCCGCCAGCGGCGGGCGGCCGCCAGGAAGGACGCAACCCTGCATGGCTAAGATCACCTTTATCGGCGCGGGCAGCACGGTGTTCGCCCGCCGCCTCCTGACTGACATCTTGAGCTTCCCCGAATTAGCCGAATCAGAAGTTGCCCTGCACGACATCGACGCCGAGCGCCTGCGCACCTCCGAGGTCGTCGCCGGCCGCGTGGCTGAGGCGCTGGGCGCGCATCCCACGATCACCGCCACCACCGAGCGCCGCGCCGCATTGAACGGCGCCGATTACGCCATTTGCATGATCCAGGTTGGCGGATATCGCCCGGCGACCGTGATCGACTTTGAAATTCCAAAACGCTACGGCCTGCGGCAGACGATTGCCGACACGCTCGGCATCGGCGGCATCCTGCGCGGCCTGCGCACCATCCCCGTGTTGCTGGAGATGTGCCGTGATATGGAGTCCGTCTGCCCAGACGTCACCTTCCTCCAGTACGTTAACCCCATGGCGATGAACTGCTGGGCAATCAGCCGCGCCACTCGCATCCGAACGGTGGGGTTGTGCCATAGCATCCCCAACACCGCCCAGGAGCTGGCCGCCGACATCGGCGCGCCGCTCGACGAGGTGAGCTACCTGGTGGCTGGCATCAATCACATGGCCTTCTTTTTGAAATACTTGTGGAATGGCCGCGATGCTTATCCCTTCATCCGGCAAGTCATCGCCGAGGGGCGTGTGCCGCCCACCAACCGGGTGCGCTACGCGATGCTCGAGCGCCTGGGTTACTTCGTGACCGAATCCAGCGAGCACTTCAGCGAATACGTGCCGTGGTTCATCAAGGCCGCGCGGCCCGAGCTTATCGAACGCTTCAACATTCCGCTGGATGAATACCCACGCCGCTGCGAGCGCCAGATCGCCAAATGGGAGGCCCTGCGGACCCAATTAGAGTCCAGCGCCGAGCCCATCGAGGCGACGCGCAGCACTGAATATGCGGCGGGCATCATCCACAGCCTGGAGACCGGCCAGCCGCGCACCATCTACGGTAATGTCGCCAATGCAGGATTGATTGATAATCTTCCGCCCGGCTGCTGCGTGGAGGTGCCCTGCCTGGTGGATCGAGCCGGGGTGCAGCCGACTCACATCGGCGCCCTGCCGCCGCACTTGGCCGCTCTGATCCAGACGAACATCAACGTGCAGGCCCTGACCGTGGAGGCTGCCCTAACCAGCAAGCGAGAGCATATTTACCACGCCGCGATGCTCGATCCACACACGGCGGCCGAGCTTGACCTGGACCAGATTTGGGCCCTCGTGGACGAGCTGCTGGCCGCGCACGGCGCGTGGGTGCCGACCTTTAGATGAACCCGTGACAGCGACGCTTGCTCAACCGGCGGTGGATCTCAATGGAAGCAGAGCCTGTTAATGAAAGGCGACGGGCCGATATGATGGCGGGCCTGCCCGCCCCTTGGCCCGCCGATGACCTCCGCGAACTCATCCGCCGCCGACACCTGGAGCGGGCCGAAACCCTGGTGGTGGTCGACGACGACCCAACCGGCTGCCAGACTGTCGCGGATGTAACCTTACTGCTCGAATGGAGCACCGAGTCCCTCACCGCTGAGCTAAAGGCGGGTCCGACCGTGCTCTATGTGCTCACCAACACGCGCGCCGGGCCGGCCGAGGAGGCCTATCGCGTCAACCGCGAGTTGGCGGGCAACTTGCGCGCCGCTGCTGCCAAGGCTGGCCGCGACTTTTCGGTCATCAGCCGCAGCGACTCGACTCTGCGCGGCCACTTTCCAGTCGAGACCGATGGGCTGGCCGCAGGGCTTGGCCCTTTCGCCGCGATTCTGCTGGCGCCCTACTTCGGCGAAGGCGGCCGCCTGACCATCAACGATGTGCATTATATCCAGCGCGGCGATGAGCTTGTTCCCGCAGCCACGACCGAATTCGCGCAGGATCCCGTGTTCGGTTATTCGAGTTCCAACCTGCGCGACTGGGCGGCCGAGAAATCGGGCGGCCGTTGGCAAGCCGCGGACGTCCGTTCGCTCTCGCTGGACGACATCCGGCTCGGCGGGCCGGAACACGTCGCCCGTCACCTGGCGAGTTGTTCTAACGGCGTCCCAGTGGTCATCAACGCAGCCTGCGACCGCGACCTGGAGGTGGTCGCGTGGGCCATGTTACAGCCGGAGCTGAGGCACCCATCGCTGTTGCCGCGAACCGCTGCTTCCTTTGTAAAACTTCGCGCCGGCCTGCCCGATCGCCCGCTGCTCTCCCCGAATGAGCTCGGCCTGGATCCAAGTATCAGCAAGCACGGCGGCCTGGTCGTCGTCGGATCATATGTGCCTCAGACCACGGCACAGCTCGAGCGCCTGTTGGTCCGACCAGAAGTGCGCGGCATCGAGCTCGATGTGGGCCGCTTGCTCGATCGGCGACGCCCTGAAGAGTCAGCCGCGCCGCTGGCGGAGGCCGCGGCTGAGGCCATGTCCGCCGGCCAGGTTGCCGTCATCTTCACTTCCCGCCCATTCGCCGCATCAGCCGGCAGGGAGGCCGCGCTCGAGGCGGGGCGGCTGATCAGCCAGACGCTGTGCGGGGTGCTGCACGCGCTGACACTCCGGCCCGCCTATATTGTTGCCAAGGGAGGCATCACTTCCCACGACCTGGCGCAGAAAGGGCTGGGATGCAAACGCGCCACGGTTCTTGGCCAGATCACACCCGGAGTCCCTGTCTGGCGATTGGATCAGGCTGAACGCTTTGAAAATCTGCCGTACGTCGTCTTCCCCGGAAATGTCGGCTTGCCCGAGACGCTGAGCGAGTTGGTCGGGCGGCTGACCGGAGCGTTTCCGGATCAACGGCGGAATTAAGCCATTGCAAAAATCAGAAGGGCTGGCTATACCGACCATGAGAAACGATCGCGCCGCTCTCGATCATTCTGCTTACTGGCCTTACCAGCCGACGTGGGACTCGCTAAAGGCCCACCACACCCCGCGCTGGTTCCAGGAAGCTAAGTTTGGCATCTACACCCATTGGGGCGTGTACTGCGTCCCGGCGTACCGCGACCCGGCGTACGGCCAGGATGTCACCTGGTATCCGTCCAACATGTACCGCGAGGGCACACCCCAATACGCCTATCACGTTAAGACCTACGGCGACCCGTCGCAGTTTGGCTACAAAGACTTCATCCCCATGTTCACAGCCGAGAAATTTGACCCGGACGAGTGGGCCGAGTTGTTCAAGCAGTCAGGCGCGCGCTATGCCGGCCCGGTCGGCGAGCACCACGATGGCTTCTGCATGTGGGATACCCGCTACTCCGAATGGAGTGCGGCCCGGATGGGCCCCAAGCGCGATGTGGTCGGTGAGCTTGAAAAGGCGATTCGCCGGCAAGGGTTGAAGTTTCTCGTCGCCCTGCACCACGCTGAGAACTGGTGGTTCTATCCGCATTGGAAGAAGGAATATGACACTGCCGACCCGCACTACGCCGGTCTGTATGGGGAACCGCACAACGAAGATGGCCAGAACATCGGCCCCGATTTCTTCGATCAGGCGCGGCCCAGCCGGAAATTCCTAGAGACCTGGCGCAACAAAGTCCTGGAGCTAATCGATAAGTACGGGCCGGATGTGCTCTGGTTTGACTTCGGGCTGCGCGGCATTCCTGACCGATATAAGCAGGAATTCCTGGCCTATTACTACAACCAGGCGCATGCCCAGCGGCGCGAAGTCGTGGTGACTTATAAGAAGTACGACCTGGCGCCTGCCGGAGGCGTGGTGGACCTGGAGGCGGGGCGGATGCACACCCTGACTTATCACGATTGGATCACGGACACGACCATTGATGACGGCCGGGGATGGGGATACCTGAGGGACGCGCCCTACAAGTCCACGACTGCCTTGGTGCATTACCTGATTGACAACGTGAGCAAGAACGGCTACCTGCTGCTCAACGTGGGGCCGCGGCCCGATGGCACCATCCCTGAGCAGGGTTGCGAGCTGTTGCGCGGCATAGGCCGTTGGCTGGCCGTCAACGGCGAATCCGTGTATGGCACGACCAATTGGATGACCTACGGCGAAGGTCCTACTCAGATGGAAAGGGGCGGGTCAGGCAACGAAGACGAGATTGCTGGATTCACGGCTCAGGACATCCGCTTCACCACGAAGGGCAATGCCCTGTATGCCACGTGTCTGGGCTGGCCGGGGGCGCAAATCACGATTGCGACGCTCAAAGACTTGTACCCGGCCGAGATCGACTCGGTCACCCTGCTGGGCTCCAGCCAACCACTGAAGTGGAGGCTCGACGAGGCCGGTCTGACCATTGAGACTCCCGCTGAACAGCCGTGTGAGCACGCCTACGTGTTCAAAATCGTCCGCGGCCGGCCCTACCCGTAGAGCGCCAACGTTCATCGTCGCGGCTAAGCGGCGAAAGCGAGCCGCCAGCCCGAAGGATTCACACCGCTAGAGTGGAAACGGCGATATCGTCGGCCCGGATGGCGCGCCCGAGCGCATTCCACACGCGCACAACGACTGGTGACCCTGGGAACAGGTCGAGGTAGTTATCGGAATAGCGCGTGCCGTCAATCGGGCATTCCAGCTTGACAAAGTACACGAACTGATCGCTGGACAACTCAACCTCAATCTCGCGATCCGAGATCGACCGCTTCTCGACCGCAAAGTCCGGCGTTGGCCGGCGCAGGTCTTTGATCTCCATCAGGAACAGGCGGTTCGAGGGGAAGCCGCGGCGCGCGGAATGCACGTACAGGTAAGTTTCTGAAGGCAAATTCGAGATCGTCTCACGGTGAATCCGCGTCACTCGCCGGGCCGAATTGGGTGGAATGCTGACATCAAGCGTTTCTTCGTACAGCACTTCACCGATGAAACGACCCTGGCCCAAAGTCAATTGGTCTTCGTAGCTTTTGAGCGTATCGTTGACCACCCACAACTCGAAGCCATCCGCCACCGGCTTGAAGCTGGCGCTGACCGGAGCATACGCCCGGCGGACGTAGAAATAGCCGGCTTTGGGAAAGCGGTAATAGTCCACCAGGCTCCAAGAAATTCCCGGCCAGCAATCATTCAACTGCCAGACCAAAGTCCCCGAGCAGTGCGGCTTGCGGCGGCGGTAGTGCTCGATGCCCAGCTTCAGCCCCTCGGCCTGCGTGATCATTGAGAAATCGATGTATTGCTCCAGGCTGTTGGGCTGGCCGGTATGCGCCTGCATCAAGTGCTTCCCTTTGTCTTTGGGTTCGTCTTTGTTGCGGTACAGCAGGCCCTCGCGGCCGAGAGTGAGCTGGTCGTCTGGCACGTTTCGGCGCAGCGTTTCCAGGACTGGGGCGGCGTGAATGCCGAATTCCGAGATGAAACGGCCGGCGTCCTCCGCATAGTGCCGGTAGGAAACCCCCTGCGGTGTGAACGAGACTTCCGGCCGCTGCCCGAAAACCCGGGGGTAGACGGACCCATGCCACACCTGCCAGTTGTGACGATCGCCCTCGCTGGCGTCATTGTGGTCGTTCCCACCGTATGGACTCGACGGCCAATAGAAGCGACCGGGGTCCAACTCCGCGATCACGCGCGGCAAGACTTCGTGGTACAGGCGCTTGCCCGGAAAATCACGGCCGGGGTCGGCCCAGTTGCGCAGGTCGTCGAGCCAGTCGTTCTCGTTGTTTCCGCACCATAGGGCCAGGCTGGCATGGTTGCGCAGCCGGCGTACGGCGGAGCGCGCCTCGCGCTCGGCCTCGGCGCAGAAGGCCGGATCGCCGTCCGGGTACAGCGCACAGGCATACAGAAAATCCTGCCAGACCAGGATTCCCATCTCATCGCACAGATCGTACAGCGCTGGATGCTCGTAAATGCCGCCGCCCCACACGCGCAGCATGTTCATGTCGGCTTCCGCCGCAAGCTCCAGCCATTCGCGGTAGCGCGCCTCGTCCACCTCTGACAAGAACGAATCGGCCGGAATCCAGTTCGCGCCTCTGGCAAAAATCCGCACGCCATTGAGCACGGGCGCAAAGAAGCGCGTGCCGGGTTCATCGGGGTCAGGCGATTGATCCCAACTGATGGTGCGCAACCCGACCCGGCCTCGATAAGAGTCCAGGGCCCGGTCGTGCTGGCGCAGCGTCGCCTCCAGGTCATACAGCGCCGGGACCCCCAGGTCGTGGGTCCACCACAAGTCTGGAAACGGAATGCTGAGCGCGGCGCTCGCACGGCCGTCTCCGTAGACACCGACCAAGACATGCTGGTACTGCGCCCCGCGCGCCAGTTCGATCTCGATCTCCATGCCCGCATAAGTTTTCGCTGCTTCAGCCCCGCCGCCCTTCAGCCATTCGATTTCCACTTCGACGGCGGCCTCAGCCCGGTCTCGCTCGGCCGTGATGAAGCGCGTCCTGAAGTACACCCCGGCAATGCGTGCCACACGGGTCGTTTCCAGCCGTACTCCGCGCCAAGGCCCAACCGTCAACACACGCGGCCCCCAGTCCCAGCCGAAGTGGTATTGAGCCTTTCGCACCAGGGCGCGCGCCGGGGCGCGCCGGGTCCATTGACCAGGCACCTCGCTCGCGCCCAACGACAAGAGAATGGGATCGAAGCGCAAAGCCACCACGTTCCGCCCCGGCCTCAGCCGGCCGGAGACGTCGAACCTGGCTTCCACAAACATGTTCTCGTGCCGACCCAACAGCTCTCCGTTCAGATAGATCGTGCACAAGGTATCCAGGCCGTCGAAGACCAACGTCTGCCTCTCGTCAAAAGCCTCGCTGGCCACATACTCGAACGAGCGCCGGTACCACCATTCGCGGTCTTCAATCCATTGGCAGGCTTCCAGGTTCAAGTGATAGAAGGGCGGCGGGATCCGGCCGGCCCGAGCCAACGCCGAATGCACATTGCCGGGCACTGCCGCGTCGAGCCACGCCTGGTCATCAAAGTCCCCGGCATGCGCCCCCTGTCGTTCGCCCAGGCCCGGATCGAAATCCTCCAGCTTCCAGATGCCGTTCAGGTCTATTTCGATTCTCCGAGCGCGCCTCTACCCCGGAATGTCTAAGACGACCTTGATGGTCTCGCCCGGCTTGCTGCGGCAGAGCTCAAGCCCGTGCCCCACCTCTGCCAGCCGCAGCCGGTGCGTAATCATCGCCCGCAGATTGATCTTGCCCTGCGCCACCCAATCGACGCCTCGTTGAAAGACCACCCGCTCCTGGGCAACTTTCTCGGATGGGTTGGTGGAATAAACGTCCTGCAGGCGGCGGCGCATGAGGATGTGTTTCTCGAACAGGCGGCCCACGCTTACCCGGTGACCAGCACCCTTCACAGCTACGGTCAGGCCAGTCAGCCGGCCGCGAGGCCGCAGCAGCCGAATGGCGAACTCATATACATCTTCATCGGCAGACTGATTGGTGTCGGTGCAGACCACCGCCAGGTCCACCGGCCCCATCTCGTCCGTCATGCGGCTGACAATTTCCGACGCGCTGAGCTCTGCGCGACAGTAGGTCTGGTCCGCCCCCAACTCTTTGGCCTTGGCCAGTCGAAAAGCCTGGAAGTCCACCGCGCCCACGGTGCAGGGCGCCGTCGCCTTGAGACATTGGGTGACGACCAGCCCCAGCGGTCCCTGGCCGATGACGGCCACCTTTTCACCCGCTTGCAGCCCCGACGGATACACCGTGTGCAACAGCGCACCGTGAAACATCTCACACAGCGGCGATTCCTCGGCCGACAGGCTGTCGGGTATGCGCGCCCAGGGCAGCGACGTGGTGTCGAGGGTGGTGTACTCACAAAAGCCACCCCGGTCGGTATAAAAAACCACGCGCTGGCCGAGCGGCGCATCGCGCACGCCCGGCCCGCAGGCGATGACTTCTCCGTGAACTTCATGTCCCAACACCTGAGGATAGAAGTCATGCCCACCCCTGAACGTGCCGTTATAGATGTGGTTGTCGGTTGCGTTGCAGATCGACGCCGTGCGCACCTTCACCAGCAGATCGTGCTCTCCAACTGCCGGCTCGGAGATGTCCTTGATCTTCAATACACCGGGGCATTCTACGACAGCGGCCTTCATTCCATGTCTCCTTTACTCGACGCCCAGGCGGCGCGCATAGGCCGCTTCGACGCGATAGTATTCTTCGAGCAGGTCGAGCGGCACGTGGGGTTCGAGGGTGCAGAAGCCTTTGTACCGGTCTCGCGCGAGCTGCGCCACTAGACCCTCGATGTTGACTGCGCCCTCGGGAAGCGGTGGGTAGTAGATGTTGTGCTCGCCGGGCCGGCCGGTGACCACGCTTCGTTTACGGTTTTCCGGGTGGGAGTCCGGGTCGTACAGGCAGCCATTCTTGAGGTGCATGTAGCCGATATACTGTTTCAAGCGGCGGTAACCCAGCGGAAAGGCCTCTTCCGTCGCCTGGTAATAATTGCAGGAGTCAAAGTTGGTCTTCATCGCCTCCGAACCCACCGCCTCCAGAATGCGCAGCATGCCGGCCACGGTGGCCGAGGCATCATGGGCCTCGTTCTCGAGCACGAGCGTGACGCTCTGCTCGGCGGCGTAGTCCGCGGCTGGCCGCAGGACTCTGACCAGCGGCTCGATGTCGGCCTCGCGCCCCAGAGCAAAGTGATAGCAATATGAGTTGACCAGTCGGGCGTCCAGGGCCACCGCCACATCCACCGCCGTCTTCAGCGCAGAGAGATAGTCGGCGGGATCAGCCACCATGTTCGCGAAGAATGCGCCGGGCATGGTGACGCAGGCCACACCAATGCCATGAGCGCGCAGCACCTGCTTGGCCCTGGCGATGTCCTTCCCTTCGTAACGGCTTTCCTGGCGCTCCGGGTCTGGCCCGCCCCCCTCCAGGTTCAACGGCCATAGTTCAATCCAGCGGATCTCCAGTTGGTTGCAGAGGGTCAGGATTTCATCCAGCGAACGATACCGGCTGAGGGCCTGACCGGAAATGGCGAGTATCATAATGGTCTCCCAGTGAATATCTCATCGATGAACTGCATTTCCTCATCGCTGAGCGGCGGCGCCCCATCCGAGGCCCGCACGTTTTCTTCGACTTGTGACGGGCGTTTTGCGCCGGGGATGGATAACGTTACCGCTGGATGCGCGAGGACAAATTGCAATGCCGCCTGAGCCAGAGTCCGGCCCTCGCGCGCCAGCGGCCGGATCTGGTCCACCTTCGCCAGCTCGGCGACAAATTGCTCGTAACGGTCGGTTTTCAGCCAGTTACGCCGGACGTCGTTCTCGGGAAAAGTCGTGTCCGGTGTCATCTTGCCGGTGAGCCGGCCCATGCCCAGGCTGCCGCGCGCCAGCACGCCGATGTCGTGCGCCTGGCAGTAGGGCAGTACATCGCTTTCAGATTTGCGGTTGATCAGTGAGTAAGGGACTTGCAGCACGTCCACGCCACCGGCGGCTGTGTCGAAGTGCGTCAACTGATTGAAATCGTGGGTCGAGACGCCGAAGAAGCGCAGCTTGCCCTGCCGCCGCAGGTCGTGGAAAGCTTCGACAAACACCTCGACGTTTTCGTCCCACCACACGTGACACTGATAAATATCTATCGTCTCGACCCCCAGCCGTTTCAGGCTGGCCTCGCATGACTCGACCACCATCTCCTTCTTGACGTAGGCATTCGGCCGGTCGTCTCCACTGTGCCACAGCCCGACCTTTGTGGCTACGATGACCCGGTCGCGCGGCGCGCCTTTGAGCCACTGGCCCAGCAGTTCTTCCGAGTGGCCGCGGCCGTACACGTCGGCTGTGTCAAACAGGTTGACACCGAGTTCGAAGGCCCGGGCGATGGCGGAGAGCGACTCGTGGTCGTCCACGGGGCCCCAGGCGTCCCCACCGATGGCCCACAGCCCCAGCCCGATTTCCGAGACCTGCAATCCCGTCTTACCCAGGCAGCGATAATTCATGGCGACGACTACTCGAGGCGGCTGGCTATTACCTGCCTGTCAGCTCGACCTGAACATTGTCCGTCCCGGTGCGGTCGAGGAAGAGTGCCCGCTTGCCCTGAGTTCCCTGGTGAGGCTGCGGTTCGCCAGGCGCCAGGTCGTGCGCCGGCAGCGCCAGGCTGGCTTCACTCACATCGTCAACGCCGAGGCACAGATGGTGAAGACCTGGCCCATGCGCTGCCAGCCAGGCCGCCAGGGGATGTTCAGCCGTCAGTGGCTCCACCAACTGCAGGTGCGTGTTACCCAAATCTAAGTGCGTCAATCGCACGGCGCCATCATTGATCGTTTCGGTAAAGAGCACCCGCAAACCAAATCTGTCGCGCCAGATTTGCAATGCCGCGTCAGTATCTGCCACGACGATGGCCACATGATCCAAACGCTTGAACATGACAGACCTCCAAAAAACGAGCGGGGCGCTAGCTCAACATGGGCGGCCACACTCGGCGCAGGTTTCGTTCTCTTCGAGACGATTGATGTAAAAGCCAACGCCGCCGGAAATCCACAGCGCCACGCGGCTGATGAAGTCGAGCAAGGCCAGGACCGAATCCAACTAGCGCGCTTCGCCGCAAATTCTAGGTCATGATCGAACCGCCGTTTACATGAATCGCTTGACCCGTGATGTAGCTCGCATCCTCTGAGGCAAGAAAGGTCACGAGGCCAGCCACTTCAGCGGCCGAGCCGGCTCTTTTCAGTGGGATCCGAGATATGGCTTCCTCCAAGTATTCGCCAGGCGCATATCCGCCCAGGAGCCTGCCCCACTCACGATCGTTGTACTCCCACATGCTGGTCTCAATAATTCCTGGACAGTAGGCGTTGACGGTGATGTTGAAAGGTGCAAGTTCAAGCGCCAGGCTCTGCGTGAGGCCGACCACTCCCGCCTTGCTGGCGGCATAGTGAGGCGTGAATGCTCGGGCCTGCCGCGCCTGGCCCGAGGCGGCATTTAGGATTCGCCCACCGCCCTGCTTAATCATCTGGCGCGCGGCCGCCTGGCAGCATAGGAAGACACCCTTGGCATTCACCGCCATGACGCGGTCCCAGTCCTCATCTTTGATCTCATCCAGCCTTGCAATGGCGATCACCCCGGCGTTGTGTACTGAGACGTCGAGGCGCTGGAATTGATTCACGGCGCGCTCAAACAGCGTTTCCACCTGGTCTCGGTCGGAGACGTCCACGATGTTCGCCAAGACCCGTGACCCAAGGCGTATCGCCTCAGCGGCGACCAACGACACCCGTTCCTCGTCGGCGCACAGGATGAGATCTGCACCTTCCGAGGCGAACCGCATGGCAATGGCCTCCCCGATGCCCCGGCTCGCGCCGGTGACCAGGACGACCTTACCTTTGAACCGATGGGGGATTATCATTGACTACGGCGAAAACAAGGCACGCCAGTGGCATCGTGTCGCCTACTGCGCCAGGAAGTGGCGCACATGCTCAAATCCCGACTTACCGCTGGTCAGAACCGGCAGGCCGAACTCGATTTCCGGCTCCGGGTAGCTGAGCAGGATGGAGGACATGGAAAGCTGAGCGAGAACGACACTGGAAAGGGCTTGCCGCTCGACCGAATCTCGGATGGCTCTCGCCAAACACTCGTTGTGCCCCGCTACATCGCCTCTCGCAAGCCTATCCCAGGCCTCCGGCAGGGAGCGTTCCTGGATAACCACTTTCTGCCTCAGCCGTGAAGCCGTCTCCTCAAGAAGGCTGCGCGTGCTGGAAACGGTTGGCCCATGCGTTGCTAGAATCAGCACCGTTCCTCCCAGGCGGGCAGCCTGTTCCAGCATGGGTTGGTCGATTTGGAACACAGGCACCCCTTTTGAGGCAAGGGCCGCTTGCACGGCTCGATAGGCGCGGTTCATGGTCGAGCATGTGATCAGGATCGCATCGACGCGGCCCAAGACCGCCAAATCCTTGGCGTAGCGGACAAAGGCCCTCACATTAGCGGCAGGTGGATAGAACTCGCCCCGCGCGTGCGCCTCCATGAAGTTCAGTTGGACGGCATCGTTGCCTGCGTTGACGAGCTGCGCCCCGGGCAAATACCGTCGGCCGAAAAAGTTGGACCATAGGGCAATCCAAGACGATCCGTTGAG
>Ga0209751_10000856_pt1 | contig 32158 bp, 30 predicted proteins | sample RifCSP13_1_FD_184019 | JGI IMG/M metagenome (GOLD analysis project Ga0209751, IMG submission 184019) | Soil microbial communities from Rifle, Colorado - Rifle CSP2_sed 13_1 (SPAdes) (version 2) | ecosystem: Environmental > Terrestrial > Deep subsurface > Rock core/Sediment | place: Rifle...
AAGATGCTAGGAATCAAGACCCTCGTCACGTCCTGCGCGGAGGGCTACCGGACCTTCAAGCTCGACTACAAGCTCCCCGGCGTGCGCGTCGTGCACATCACCCAGATCCTCTACGAGCGCGGGCTGCGGGTGCCGCCCCAGGGCGAGGCCGCGAAGAAGATCCGCGTGGCCTACCAGGATCCCTGCCGCTCCTGCCGCCAGATGCCCGTGGACCCCGTCTACGAGGAGCCCCGGGAGCTCATCAAGCGCGTGGACAACGCGGAGCTCGTCGAGCTCAAGACCTTCCGCGCGGACGCCCAGTGCTGCGGCGTGGCCCAGATGATGTACTGCAACGACAAGACGAAGGGCCTCACCCGCAAGCGGATGGACGAGGCCACGGACGTCGACGCGGACTTCCTCCTGACCGCCTGTCCGAAGTGCCTCACCCACTTCGGCTGCCTCCACCACGAGAACAAGTGGAAACCGGGCGAGGAGCGCTTCCCCTATCGGGTGATGGACATCACCCAGTTCCTCGCGGAGCGCCTGCCCGGGGAGTATCCCTCCGGAGGGAACGTGGACACGAAGCGCGCGGAACCGCCCCTGCCCGGCCGGAAGGGAGGCTGGTGATGGCGGCCCCCGCGTCCGCCGCCCCGACGGTGACGACGCCTGTGGCCCCGGCGACGCCGCCCCCCTCGGACCCGCTCGTCGCGTACTATCGCAAGGTCCGCCGGATGAACTGGGAGCTCGCGCGAGAGCGGTACAAGGACAAGGGCGTGAAGGCCCGAACCCAGGAGTACATCCGCGGCCGTGGGACCACCGCGATCGTCTACGAGGACGTGTGCATGGGCTGCATGCACTGCTTCGACAACTGTGCCTTCGAGGCGATTACCGCGGTGGACCGCAAGTTTGCCCTCCCCGACTACACGTACTCCTCGCGCAAGGCGGTCATCCTCGTCGACAACTGCGTCGGATGCGAGAAGTGCGCGATCGTCTGCCCTGTGGACGCGATCAACATGATCACGAAGTTCGGCTGGGAGGTCCGGGACGGCAAGACTGTGCTCACGGAGGCGCCGCCCGCGCCCCCGAAGCCCGCGGCGCCCGCCGCCGCCATAACGGCGACCCCCGCCCCCGCGCCATCGCCCGCGAAGCCCGCTCCCCCTCCCGCACCGCCTGCAGGAGGTGCGTAGGTGGCCGAGCCGAACGCGTCCCCGGACGCGCATGCGGTCGTCAAGGCGAAGAAGGCCCCGCGGATGACGTACAAGCAGGAAATCCGGACGATCCAGAACCTGCCGAAGGTCCAGCGGTTCATCGTGATCATGAAGATCGCGGGCGTCTTCCTCGTGGCAATTGGCCTCGAAGGCATCGTCACTGCGAACTACGTCTTCTCCGTCGTCTTCATCCCGCTCGGCATCTTCGTCTCGATGATGCCGATCAAGATCCGCACGGACCGCTGCATCGCCTGCCAGACCCCCCTGACCCCGGGGCAGTCCATCTGCACGGCGTGCGGCGCGCCCCAGATGTGACCCGGCGCACGGGAGGATTCAAGTAGCCGCGTGCGTTCGTCCGTCCGTCGGTCGACGGAATTCGACGCATCCGCGAACGGATGCGTTGGACCGCCGCCGAGAGAGGGCGGGACGATCACCTCCAAGCTCAAAGACCAGATCCCGCTCGCGGAGCGCTGGAAGGGCCTCGACCTGCGCCTCCTCCCGATCGACGAGGTCGATGTCCGGATCCTGAGCCGACTCCGGGAGAACGCCCGGCTCTCCAACGTGGACATCGCGCGGGACCTCGGGATCTCCGAGGCCACGGTCCGCCGGCGGATCCAGTCCCTGGAGGACAAGGGGATCATCCAGGGCTACTCCTGCTACCTGAACTACCACCTCATCGAGAACCCGGTCAAGGCCTACGTCCACCTGTCGATCGACCCGTCGCGACGCGAGTCCGTCGTGGGCAAGATCGTGGCCCACGCCCGCGCGATCGCCGTGTACCGCGTCACGGGCGACCACGACGTCCTCGCGGTCATGTTCTTCGTGGACATGTCCGAGCTCCACGACTTCCTCGACCGCTACCTCCAGATGGAGGGGATCCGGGAGGTCCGCACGCAGATCGTGATGAGCCCCTACAAGGGCGTCCCCTGGACGGGCGTCTGACGGCTACGGGGCCACGAGCGGCTGCATCACGTGGGCCGAGTCGAAGGAGAGCTTGAACCGCTTCCAGAGTTCCATCCGCTCCCGGAAGCCCGCGTCCTCGGACCATAGGTGGGCCAGGCGGGAGACGAAGATCGCTCCCGGCACCTTGTCCACGAGGCGGGCGACGCCCTTGGACAGGTCGTATTGGTGCGTCGGGTCCTTCACGGCCTCGAACGTCGGGAGGGCGGAGACCGTGCCGCTCCACCGCAGGCTCGCGTAGAGCCCCGCCTTCGCGGCGGACTGCTGGCCGAACGCCTTCAGCCGCGCCACGAAATCCCCGAGGGCCGCGGCGGGCACCCGCACCTCGCCGACGAACAGACTCTGCTCCGCCCGCTTCGCGGTCTTCCGGTACGCGTCCGCAGGCACGTCGTACGGGTTCGGAACGTCGGCGGCCTTGGCCTTGAAGCCCGCGAGGGCCGCGTCCGCGGCCTTCTCCCGCACGGCGAGCCCGGAGGGCGTGCCCGCGAGGGACACTTGGACCATGAAGGCCTCCGAAGGCACCCCGGGGCGGAGGACGCCCGCGGCGACCTGGTCCGTGACGTGGACCCATGCGGGCCGCGCAGATGTGCGGGCGAACTTGTCCAGGCCGGTGGAGAGCTTGGCCCCGTCGTCGAAGGAATAGGTGATCGTCTTGCGGGCCACCGGCTTCGCCACGAGGCGGAGCGCGACCGCGAGCGGGATCGCGAACTCGGTCAGCATCGGCACGGCGGCGTGGAGCAGGTCGTAGCCCGACCCGTTCCCCGCGACCTCCTCGAAGCCGAACCGGGTGCGGTGCCCGTAGGCGGAGATCGTGCGGACCGCGTTCACGTACGCCGCGAACTCGCCCTCGTACGAGCCGTAGGGCGCGTCGCCCCAGAGGCCGTCCCCGAGGGAGAAGTCCAGGGGCACCGTCGGCACGAAGGGGAGGAGGTGGCCCTTCGCCATCGCCTCGTCGTAGAGTGCCTTCCAGTCGATGCCCACCTGGGCGATCCCCGTGTGCCCCTGGCTCCCGAACTCGACGCCCCCGTAGGCGCCGAAGTCGAGCTGCACCCCGCGCTGCTCCGGTACGAGCCAGTCGTGGGTCAGCAGGGTCTTCGCCCGGACCGTCAGGCCGATCTCGCGGTCCTTGCCCACCCCCAGGGCCGTCCGGAAGTAATTGTAGTCCTCCGCCCTCAGGCCCAGGCTGACGGTGCTCTCCTCGCCGTTCAGGACGTTCACGAGCTTGCGCACCTCGCCGTCGTCCTTCACCTTCACCGTTACCGCCGGCGTTCGCGTCAGGTCCGCGATGATCTGGCGCGGGAGCACCCGGTCGTTGCGGATGAACAGGGCGTGGATGAGCGCCTCCCGGATCATCTCGGAGAGGGCGGGGATCTGGGTCGCGCTCTCCACGTAGTTCCAGTCCCGGAGCAGGCCCATCTCAGCTCCCCCTCTCGTGCTCGTAGGCCTTCACGAACTTGTCCTGGGTGGGCTTGATCCTCCGGAGGAAGGCCATCAGGTTGAGCCCCGCGGCCATCGCGGGCGGGGGCACCGCGCGGATCCCCGGGAAGTGGAACTTCGTCCAGACCTCCACCGTCTTCCCGCCGTTGAGCTTGCGGCTCGGGTCGAGGACGTTCTTCACCTCCGCGAGGAAGGGTGCCGAGCGCCCGTGCATCTTCCGCAGGTTGAAGACCATGAGGAGACCGAGGCCCATGGGGTGCCCGCCGAGTTCGAGGGACGCGTCCCCCATCTTCTTCACGAACCCGAGGGCCGTGCCGCCCGAGGGCGTCGTGTCATCCATGAGGACGTAGGGCGCGAGGGAGGCCGTGCTCGAGTCCACGAGGAAGGCCTGCACGGACCCGTTCAGCTTCATCTTCCGGATCAGGGTCCTCGCCTGCGTGACGGCCTCCTCGAGCTTCGCCACGGGCACGAGATTGTTCGAGACCACGAGGCCCTTGCTGAGCCGCCGCGCGCTGTACATCGTGAATCGGCGTGCCCAGAGGCGTGCGGAGACCTCGGGCGCGAGCTTGCGCCCTCCCGCCTTCGCCGCGGACTCGTCGATCGTCTTCTCCTGGTCCGCGACGTCGTCCTTGGGTCCTTGCAGGGCCACGAGCGCGAGGTCCGCCGGATCCGGGGTCTCCGGCCGGAGCACCCGTTCCATGACGAAGTGATCCTTGTCCAGCAGGAGGGCGTGATAGGGCGTGACCCCAGAGTCCACGATCCCCTGGAGGAACCGCGCGGCCTGCGCCGTGCCCGAGAAGCCGTAGGAGACGGCTTTGGTGACCTCGGGTTTGGGCCGCAGGCGAAGTGTGACCTTCGTCAGGATCCCGAGCGTGCCCTCGGCCCCGAGGAAGAGGGGCGTGACGTTCGCGAAGGCCCCGCTCGCGTCCGCCCCCGCCGCGGTCTTGAGGATGCGGCCGTCCGGGAGGACGACCTCGAGGTTCACGATCGCGTCGCGGAGCGCGCCGTTCGCGTAAGTCCCGAAGCCGACGAGCCCGCTGTTGATCGCCCCACCGATGGTGGACGCGACCGCGTTCGTGGGCTCGAAGGGCAGGACGAAGCCCTTGGATTCGACGTACCGGGCGAGGTCATGCCACGTCGATCCCGCCTCGACGGTCACCGTGCGGAGCGCGGGATCGAGGGCCACGACGCGGTTCATCTTGTGCATGTCCACGAGCACCCCGCCGCGGTTCGGGACCGCGCCGCCGTACCAGCCCGTCCCGCCTCCGCGGGGCACGATGGGCAGGCCCGACTCGTCGCTCAGCTTGACGAGCGCCGCGACCTCCTCCGTCGTCTGCGGCAGGACGACGAAGTCCGGGTACAGCTGCCATTGGAGGAGCGCGATCTTCGGGAGGGAGGCGAAGTCGTGGCTGTACGCCATCCGGTCGTACTCGTTCCGCGCGACCCGCTCGGGGCCGAGGGTGTTCACGAGACGACGGTACGCATAATCAACGTCGGCCATGTTCCCTTCTCCGAGCCGCGGGCGCCTGTAAACGGTGAATTCGGATAAAGGTAACGAGCACGTGCGGATCCGCGTGGGCCGCGGGTCTCAGACATTGAGTGCTTTGATGATGAGTTCCTTGAGGCGGGTGATGTCCGCGCCCGCGCTGTACACGCCCATCGCCTGGGCCGCGGCGATGACCTGGCTGTCGGGCGCCTTGTCGACCCCGCGGGCGATGTCGAGCTTGAGCTGCAGCTCGCTCCTGCCGCTCGCGGGCAGGCCGATGGCTCCCGCGGCACGCTCGACGCGGGCCCGCCCCTCCTGGGTGTCCATCGTGGTGAACTGCTGGGTGATCTCCCGCTCGACCTCCATGCGACCGCGGCGGAACTCCCCGAGCGCGCGGCCGACGCCGCGGGCCAGCTCCGGGAGCTTCTGCGGCCCGAAGAGGAGGATGACCGCGGCCACGATGAGGAGGAGGATCCACTCGATGCCCTGAATCTGCGCGGTGATGTCAATGGAGGAAAGCAATGACACGACTCTCAGCCTCCCTTTCGTCCAAGCGAGCACGCGGTTATGAGCTTTTCGCTCGTATGCGGTGGCCCTCTGCGTACCGGGACGCGGCGTAGCCGATGACGTACAGGACGAGCATGGGGAGGGCGACGAACATCATCGTGACCCCGCTCCCGTCCGGGGTGATGATGGCGCCGAAGGCGAAGATCGCAACCGCCGCGAAGCGCCAGTACTTCTTCCAAAAGTCCGCCCCGACGACGCCGAGCCACGAGAGCGCGTACATCAGCACGGGAAGCTGGAACGCGAGGCCGAAGGCCAGGAGGAAGAGCAGGGTGAAGCTGATGAAGTCGTCCGCGAAGAGGACGAGGAAGTCCGCCCCGACCGTCGTCTGCACGGAATAGAGGAGCCGGAAGGTAAAGGGCAGGACGACCACGTAACACAGGGCGATCCCGGAGAGGAACAGGACGAGCACAGGGACCGTGACCCGCAGGATGAGGCGCCGTTCCGAGGGCTTGAGGGCAGGCCCGATGAACCTTCCGAGCTCGTACGCGATGACCGGCGAGCCAACGAGGACCGCCAGGAACATCGCGGCCTTGATCTGGACGAGCACGCCGTCCCAGGGCGTCTTGAAGGAGAAGTGGAGGGGGAGCCCGTTGACGATGGGCGGCACAAGGTAGGCCTTGAGCATGAGGAAGAACTGGTTCGCCATCGGGCTCTGGTCCGAGGCGAAGGCGGGGAAGATCATGGGGACCTGGACGCCCGCAATCGTGACGCTCCCGAGGGAGAACGTCAGGAACAGGACGAACAGGACCATGAGGACGATGAGGACGGACTTGAGGCGGTCCCGGAGCTCCTCGATGTGCTCCCAGAACGTCATCCGCTTCTGGCTCGGATCGTCCGTATCGGGGGTCGCATCGGCCACGGCGCTCCCGCGGTCCAAGGGCGGGGTGCTTAAAGGCCTTTTCTCGGGATCCGTCAGAAGGAGTAACGGTCCTCGGTCCACGGGTCGGCCGTGTTGCTGTAGCCGCGGACCTCCCAGTACCCCAGCTCCTCCTCCACGGTGAAGGTGAGCTGGCGCACCCACTTTGCGCTCTTGTACGCGTACCGCTTCGGCACGAGGAGCCGCACGGGCCCGCCGTGAGGGTCGGGGAGATTCTGCCCGTCCCACCGATAGGCGAGGATCACCCCTTCCTCGAGGAGCACGGAGAGCGGGTGGGACGTCGTGTAGCCGTCCCCGCAAGTGAACGTGATGAACCTCGCGGACGGCCGTGCCTTCGCGCGGGCGGCGAGCTCCCGGATGGTGACCCCTTCCCACGCGTTGTCGAAGGTCGTCCAGCCCGTCACGCAGTGGAAGTCCGACGTCGTGCGCACGGAGGGGAGCGCTTCGAAGGCCGCGTAGTCCAGGCGGAGCGGGCTGTCGACCTCGCCGTCGACGCGGAGGTCCCAGGTGGCCGGGTCGAATCGGGGAACGATGCCCAGGTCGAGGCGGGGCCACTTCCGCACCTCCCGCTGGCCGGGCGGGAGTCTCCGCGGGTCCTGCATGTCGTGCATCGCATCGGCGCGGCAGGATATAAGCCGTTGCGAAAATCCTCCGAGGGACCGCGGGCCGCAACGGATTTTTATCGGGCGCAGGCTTTGGAAACCCGCGCTCCCGCCAAAGGTTTAATAGCCGACCCATTTTTCCTGCGCTGGATGGCCCTCCTCGACACCTACGGTCCAGTCGTGATTTTCGCGATCATCGCCATCCTCTTCCCCATCGGCACATTCTTTGCCAGCCGCCTCTTCCGCCCCACGAACCCCACACCGCTCAAGGACCTCGTCTATGAGTGCGGCGAGCTGCCCGAGGGCGAAGCGCAGATCGAGTTCCACTTCCAGTACTACATGTTCGCGCTCATCTTCCTCGTCTTCGACGTCGCTGCGATCTTCCTTCTCCTCTGGGCCTTTGCGTGGGGGGGCCTCCTCGGACCGAACGTGTCCCCCGTCGCCCGCTACTCCCCGCTCCTCTTCCTCGTGATCATGTTCATCGCGACGAACTACGCGCTGAAGAAGGAAGAGGTCATCCACATATGAGCGCCTCCACCCCGCCGGTCGGGCCCGTGATCGGCCGTCCCGTCGCGGGGATCGAGCAGGAGGTGCTCGCGCACCTCCGGCAGCGCTTCGGGGCGAAGCTCGTGGACGCCAAGGTCGTGCGGCCCCTCGTCGCCGAGGTCGCGATCGACCGGGCGGACCTGCTCGCTGTGTGCCAGTACCTGAAGGAGGCGCTCGCCTTCGAGCACCTGGGCTGCATCAGCGCGGTGGACTGGAAGGACCATTACGAGAGCGTGTACCACGTGGAGAACTACTACAACGGCTGCGTGGTCCAAGTCAACGCCCGCATCCCCCACGACGACCCGAAGATCGCGAGCGTGTGCGGCCTCTGGAACGCCGCGAACTACCACGAGCGGGAAGCGTGGGATCTCATGGGCATCGTCTACGAGGGCCACCCGAACCTCGAGCGGATCCTCCTCCCGAAGGACTTCAAGTTCTTCCCGCTCCGGAAGGACTTCCCCCAGGAAGTGGACCGCCAGTACATCAGCCGCCGCAAGCTGAGGGGAGGCAAGTGAATGCCGGCGTTCTGGATCAACATGGGGCCCCAGCACCCGATGACCCACGGGCTCTGGAACATGAAGGTCCAGGTGGACGGGGAGACGATCACGGACGCGAGGCCGGAGCTCGGCTACCTCCACCGCGGCGTCGAGAAGATCTCCGAGGTCCGCGAGTTCCAGAAGGTGATCGTCCTCACGGACCGCCTCTGCTACGTCTCGTCGATCACCTGGTCCCACGCCTACTGCCTCGCCGTGGAGAAGATGATGGGCGTCGAGGTGCCGGAGCGGGGCCAGTGGTTCCGCGTGATCTCCCTCGAGCTCCAGCGGATCGCGTCGCACCTGATGTGGCTCGCGGCCTACGGCCCGGACCTCGGGCTGCTCACCGCGCTCCTCTGGTCGCTGCGGGAGCGGGAGCTGTTCCTCGACCTGATCCAGCTCATGTCCGGGATGCGGATGAACCAGAACTATCCGCGGATCGGCGGCGTGCGCAACGACCTCCCGGAGAACTTCGACGCGATGTGCAAGCGCAGCATCGCGCACTTCCTGCGGAAGCTGGAGAAGGAGTACGAGCCCCTCCTCCATGAGTCCAAGGTCTTCCAGATGAGGACGGTCGGCGTGGGGAAGATCTCCGCGGCCGAGGCGATCAACTGGGGCGTCACCGGGCCGAACCTGCGCGCGTGCGGGGTGGACGTCGACGTGCGACGCCTGGACCCCTACGAGACCTACGAGGACGTGGACTTCGAGGTCCAGACCTGGAAGGGACCCGACGCGGGCGACTCCTACTCGCGCTTCATCTGCCGCTTCCGGGAGATGCGGGAATCCTGCAGCATCATCCTGCAGGCGCTCGAGAAGATGCCCAAGTCCGGCGCTTACCGTGCGAAGCCGCCGCGACGGGGTGAGGGCGAGGGATACGCGCGGACGGAGGATTCCCGGGGCGAGGCCCTCTTCTACGTCTGCGGGGACGGCGACGACCGCCCCTACCGGGTGAAGATCCGGAGTCCCATCTTCTGCACAATGGCCGCCACCCCGATCATGCTGCGCGGGAACAAGCTCGCGGACGTCGTCGCCATCCTCGGATCGATCGACGTCTGCGTGGGGGAGATGGACAAGTGAGCGCGCCGCTGGTCCCGAGCCTGTTCGGAGCGTGCTACATCCTCACGGGCTGGATCGTGTGGATCATCAACTGGATCTTGCGCGCGATCGGCACGGTCATCCCGCCCCTGTTCCCTCCCCTGGATGCGCTCGCGAACTGGCTCGCGTCCGCGCCGATCCTGACCGTCCTCACGTGGCTCGTGATGACCCTCGTGATGGTCGTCTGGGCGTGCCTCGTCAACCTGCTCACGATGATGTGGGTCGAGCGCAAGTTCTACAGCCGTCTTCAGGACCGCTACGGGATCATGATCTCGATCTGGTCCCTCCCCCTCTGGCCATTCAACCGCCGGAAGGACGTGCCGACCCACAAGGGCTGGGGCTACCTGCAGAACGTGGCCGACGGCATGAAGCTCCTGCAGAAGGAGAACCTCGTCCCCGCGACCGCGGACTCGATGATGTTCAACACGGCGCCCGCGTGGATCGCCGGGACGACGCTCATGATCTTCGCGGCCCTCCCTTGGTCGAGCGGGCTCTATGTCGCCAACCTCGATCTCGGCATCCTCTTCATCCTCGCGGCCTTCTCCCTCGCGCCGCTCGGGATCCTAATCGCGGGCTGGTCCGCGAACAACAAGTACACCCTCGTGGGCGGGCTGCGGTCCGCCGCGATGCTCATGGCCTACGAGATCCCGCTCGTCCTCGTGGTCATCGCCCTCGTCTTCACGACGGGCTCCCTGGACCCGAAGGTCATCGTGACGCAGCAGGAGAGGCCGCTCCTGACCCTCGGCCCCCTCGTGATCCCCGCCTGGAACCTCTTCGGCGTGCAGGCGATCGGCTTCGTCGTCTTCCTCGTGGCGATCATCGCGGAGATGGAACGGATCCCGTTCGACCTGCCCGAGGCCGACGCGGAACTCGTCGAGGGCTGGACCACGGAGCTCAGCGGGATGCGGTTCGGCCTCGTCTTCGGGTTCAAGTGGCTCCGGATGATCGCGGGGGCTGGCCTCCTTTCGATTCTCTACCTGGGCGGCTGGAGCGGGCCCGTGTTCACGACCCTCTACCTCGGGAGCGTCCCGATCCCGATAGTCCCCGAGGAGATCTGGTTCATGCTCCGCGTCTACCTCCTGGGCCTGTTTTTCATCTGGCTCTCCTGGTCGATTCCGCGGGTGCGGATCGACCAGATCCTCAACATCGGATGGAAGCGGCTCATCCCGCTCTCCCTCCTGGCGATCGTGGCGGCCGCTGCGGTCCGCGTCGTGACGGGGTGAGTCGGATGGCGGGGCATTCGGAGGGCGGGGGAAGGGAGGGACATGGCGGGCGTTGACTGGGAGGCCGTGGCCTTCATCGTCCTGAGCGTCCTGGAGGTCGTCTTCTCCATCCTGCTCGTGACGAGCAAGCGCCTCGTCCGCGCGGCCTTCTGGCTCGCGTGCACGCTCATCACGATCGGCGGGATCTACCTCCTGTTCCGCGCGGAGTTCGTCTTCCTGATCCAGATCCTCGTGTACGCGGGTGCGGTGCCTCTGCTTTTCGTCTTCGGGATCATGCTGACCCGGAGGAAGATCATGGAGGAACCGAGCATGGAGGGTCCGCCGTGATCACACCACGGCAGGGCCTTGCGGTCGTCGCGGTGGCGGCCCTCTTCCTCGTCATGGCCGTCTCCTTCGTCGGGATCCCGTGGCCAACCGAGCAGCACGAGATCCCCGTGTACAACGGCACGCCGACGAACGGCACCGCCGCGAACGGCATCGCGGACGTCCTGTTCAACGCCTACCCGATCGCCCTGATCCTGATCGCGATCATCCTCGCCGCCGCGATGATCGGCGGCGTCTACCTCGCGAAGATGGAAGGGGGGAAGCTGGGGCCATGATCCCCCTCGAGTGGGAGCTCGTCCTCTCCGCGCTCCTGTTCTGCATCGGCCTGTACGGCGTCCTCGCGCGGAAGAACGCGGTCCTCGTCTTGATGTCGCTGGAGATCATCATCAACGCGGCCCTCCTGAACTTCGTGGCCTTCGCTTCCTACCGCGGCGACGCGGCCGGGCAGGTGTTCGCCCTCCTCGGCATCGCGATCGCGGGCGCGGAAGCCGCCATCGGCCTCGCGATCTTCCTCTCGATCTACCAGACCCACGGCACCGTCGACCTGGACCGTCTCCGCTTCCTGAGGTGGTAGGCTGTACGAGTATGTCTGGTTCATCCTTCTCGCGCCCCTCATCGCCTTCCTCCTGTGCGGCCTCCTCGGGAAGCGGACGCCCGAAGGTGGCGGCTACATCGCCGTCGGCGGGATCGGCGTCTCCTTCGTCCTCTCCCTGATCCTCTTCGTGCAGGTCCTGCAGGCTGGCGCGCTCGGCGGCGGCTTCGCGGAGGTCACCCTGGACGGCTACCTCTGGCTGCCCGGCTTCTCGGACCCGACCTTCTCCGCGTCGAACATCCACATCTCCTTCCTCGTCGACAACCTGAGCGCGCTCATGCTCGTCCTCGTGTCCTTCCTCTGCCTCCTGATCTTCATCTACTCCCTGGGCTACATGCACGAGGAGGAGGGCAAGCCGCGCTACTACGCGGAGGTCAGCCTCTTCGCGACGGGAATGCTCGGCACCGTGAGCGCGAGCAACTTCCTGCAGCTCCTCATCTTCTGGGAGATCATGGGCCTGTGCTCGTACCTCCTCATCGGGTTTTGGTACCACAAGCCCGAGGCCGCGAAGGCCGCGAAGAAGGCGTTCCTCGTCACCCGCGTGGGCGACGTCCTGTTCCTGATCGGGGTCCTCATCATCTGGAGTCAGTTCGGCACGCTCGATTTCTACGCGATCGCCCCGAAGGTTGGCCTGCTGACCCCGCAGCTCCTCACCCTCGTGCCGCTCCTCCTCTTCGGCGGCGCCGTCGGGAAGTCGGCTCAGTTTCCGTTGCACGCCTGGCTCCCGGACGCCATGGAAGGCCCGACCACGGTGAGCGCGTTGATCCACGCCGCGACGATGGTCAAGGCGGGCGTCTACCTGACCGCCCGCGCCTTCATCTTCCTCGTGCCGCAGCCCTACCTGGGGTTGCCCGTCGAGCCTCCGTGGACGGCGATCCTCGTGATCGCGGGGATCGGCGGCTTCACCGCGATCTTCGCAGCGTCGATGGCTCTCGTGAACTACGACATCAAGCGCGTCCTCGCCTTCTCGACGATCTCCCAGCTCGCGTATATGTTCCTCGGCCTTGGCGCCGGCGCATACCTGCTCAACACGGAAGCGAACACCGAGGGGTACAGCGCCTCCCTGTACCACCTCTTCAACCACGCGTTCTTCAAGGCGCTCCTCTTCCTCTGTGCGGGGAGCGTGATCCATGCCGTCAACTCGAACGACATGCGGGAGATGGGCGGCCTGCGCAAGTCCATGCCGATCACCTCGTGGACGATGCTCCTCGGCTGCCTCGCCCTCGCGGGGATCGTGCCCTTCAGCGGCTTCTTCTCCAAGGGCGAGATCCTCGGCGCGACCTTCGAGGCGGGCGTCGAGGACCCCACCTTCCTGGTCCTGTGGGCTCTCGGGACCGTGACGGCCTTCCTGACCGCTTTCTACGCGTTCCGCCTCTGGTTCATGACGTTCCGCGGGGAGTACCGCGGGCCCGGCCACCCGCACGAGTCCCCGCGGACGATGACCGCGCCCCTCCTGATCCTCGGCGGCTTCACCCTGATCTCCGGGCTCAGCGCGTACATGATGGGCGGGTTCGGGAACCTGATCTTCTTCCACGAGGCGGAGTCCCAGCTGCCCCTGGTCGGGGTATCGTGGACGAGCTACTTGCTCGAAGGGATCTCCCTCGGGGCCGCCGTCCTCGGCGTGCTCCTGGCCTGGGCCGTCTACAGCGCGAAGAGCATCCCCGCGGAGCGCTTCACCGCCGGGCCGTCGGGAGCGTTCGTCCACAAGATGCTCACGAAGCGCTACTGGATCGACGACGTCTACGACGCCTTCGGCGCGAAGGTCGTCTGGGGCTTCGCGAAGGCCACGGACTGGTTCGACCGCCATGTGGTCGACGGGATCGTGAATGCGGTGGGCAAGGGCACCTGGGCCGCCGCGTCGGGGTCCGACGTCTTCGACCGGCGCGTGGTCGACGGCGCGGTGAACCTCGTCAGCCGTGGGACGGTCCGCGCGAGCCTGCGCCTCCGGCAGCGGCAGACGGGTCAGGTGCAGAGCTACGCCTGGGTCGTCGTCTTCGGGATCGCCGTCGTGATCGCCCTCGTGTTCGGCATCGGCTGGTACCTGCGCTACATCCGGGGGCCTTGATATGACGAGCTACGTCCTCACCCTGCTCCTCGTGATCCCGTTCGTCGGGTTCATCGCGACCTGGGCGGGAGGCACGACCCAGGTGCGGGCCAAGTGGATCGCCCTTCTGTTCAGCTGCGGCCAGCTCGCCCTCCTGACGCTCATCCTGGTCTCCTTCTGGAGCCCCCTCGACGGCCTCCTGGGGTCGCGCATCGTGGCGCAGGTCCCCGGAGGCACGTCCGCGCCCTTCTCCTACTACGAGCGGTCGGATTGGGTGCCCCAGCTCGGGATGAACTACATCCTCGGGGTCGACGGCCTCAGCACGCCCCTCATGTGGCTCACGCCGCTCCTGACGACCCTCGCGATTGTGTTCCACTGGGACGAGGAGCAGCGCCCGCGGGAGTTCTTCGCCCTCCTCCTCTTCCTGGAGATGAGCCTCACGGGCGTGTTCATGGCCCTGGACTTCTTCCTGTTCTTCGTCTTCTGGGAGCTCGTCCTCATCCCGATGTTCTTCCTCATCGGGATCTGGGGCGGCCCGAACCGCCGGTACGCGGCCCTGAAGTTCCTTGTGTACACGCACGTGGCCAGCGTGATCATGCTCCTGGGCATCTTCTCCCTCTACTTCATCAGCCATCCCTACAACGCCCTCGTGTACGGCGTCGATTCGAACACGTTCGACATGACCGTGTGGCTCGAGGCGGCCCGCCGCCACGCCGTGAACCCCGCGGTGCAGTACCTCCCGCTCGTGAGCCAGGCCCCGATCTTCCTCGCCTTCCTCTTCGGCTTCGTCGTGAAGCTGCCCTCCTTCCCCTTCCACACGTGGCTCCCCGACGCCCACGTCGAGGCGCCCACGGGCGGCTCCGTCCTCCTGGCTGGCGTCCTCCTGAAGATGGGCGGCTACGGCATCTTCCGGGTGGACCTCGGGATGTTCCCGGACGCGGCGAAGGACCTCTGGTGGGTCATGGCCATCCTCGGGACCGTCTCGATGATCTACGCGGCCTTCGTCTGCCTGGCCCAGACGGACCTGAAACGCCTGATCGCCTACAGCTCCGTCGGACACATGGGCTTCGTGACCCTCGGCGCGTCCACGCTCACCGTGCTCGGCGTCGAGGGCGGCATCTTCCAGCTCTTCAACCACGGTCTGATCACCGCGGTCCTCTTCATGCTCGCCGGGTCCGTGAAGCACAGCACGGGCACGCGGGAGATCCCCAGGCTCCAGGGTCTCGCGAAGGTCATGCCGACCTTCTCCATCGTCCTCATGGTCGGATTCTTCGCGTCCCTCGGCCTGCCCGGCCTCAACTCCTTCTGGTCCGAGTTCCTCGTGTTCCTGGGCACGTACAGTGCGGCCTCCTTCGCTCCGATGCGGGCCATCGTGATCATACCGATGATCTCGATCGTCGTGACCGCCGCCTACTACATCTACACGATGCAGCGCATCCTCTTCGGCGACGTCACGCCGGAGCTGGAGAAGTCCCACGACCTCATGCCCTGGGAGAAACTCTCCTACGCCGTCCTCGTGATTCTCATCTTCGCCGTCGGGCTCCTGCCGTTCATCTTCCTCGGGATGATCGACGTCTTCACGCGGACCGGGCTCCCGTGGCTCTTCGGAGGGGCCTGAGATGGAGCTGGACTTCCCCATCCTCACGTACATCGTGTTCCTGCCCCTCGTGGGCGCGATCCTGTCGTACGCCCTCGGGACCTCGACCCGCGCGGCGAAGTGGACCGCCCTCGTGTCCAGCCTCATCGTCCTCGGCCTCGGGACGATTCTGCTGCTCGGCGTCCTCTGGCCTGCGTCCCAGGGTGGCCTCTTCAGCCTGCCCGTGACGCGGGTGGCGGGTCCCAACCCGGCCAACACGCAAACGTACTACGCGATGGAAAGGCTCGCGTGGGTGCCCCAGGTGAACGTGAACTACATCCTCGGGGCAGACGAGCTCTCCGTCGTCCTCGTGTTCCTGAACACGCTCCTGACGCCCCTCGCCCTCGCGTTCAGCTGGGACGAACACCACCGGGTCCCCGAGTTCTTCGCGATGTTCCTCCTCATGGAGACGACGGTGAACGGGGTCTTCCTGAGCCTCGACCTGTTCCAGTTCATGATCTTCTGGGAGGTCGGTCTCATCCCGATGTACTTCATCATCGCGGTCTGGGGCGGGCCGCGGAAGAAGTACGCGTCGATCAAGTTCTTCATGTACACGTTCCTGGCGAGCCTGCCCCTGCTCGTGGCGATCTTCGCCTTCTACTTCTACAGCGGCACGTTCGACATGACCCAGATCATCGCCCAGAACCCCGTGCCCATCGGGCTCATCCAGGACCTCATGTTCGTCGCGATGCTCGTGGCCTTCGGCACGAAGCTGCCCACCTGGCCCGTGCACACCTGGCTGCCGGACGCCCACGTGGAGGCGCCTACGGGCGGGTCCGTGATCCTGGCGGGGATCCTGTTGAAGCTTGGCGGATACGGCCTGATCCGGTTCAACGTGCAGATGGTTCCCCAAGGGGCCATCGACATGTACTGGCTCCTCCTGATCCTGGGGACGATCTCCATCCTGTACGGCGCGGTCGTGTGCCTCGCGCAGGACGACCTTAAGCGCATGGTCGCGTACTCGAGCGTGAGCCACATGGGCTTCGTGACCCTGGGCATCGCCGCGGGCGTGTACGGCTTCGCCCACGGGATCCCACAGGGCGCCGCGTTCGGCTTCAGCGCCGCGATCTTCCAGCTCTTCGCCCACGGCCTCGTGTCCGCGGCCCTCTTCATGGTCGCCGGATCGATCGGCCACAAGCTCGGGACGCGGAACATCTCCGAGCTCGGGGGGATCGCGAAGCGCGTGCCCCGGATGGCCACGTTCATGATGATATCCTTCATGGCCTCCCTGGGCCTGCCCGGCCTCGTCGGCTTCGCGGCAGAGTACGGCGTCTTCGTGGGCGTCTACGCGGCGTTCGGCCTCTTCGTATTCATCCCGATCCTGACCGTCGTCTTCACCGCCGCGTACTACATCTTCGCGATGCAGCGGTCCCTCTTCGGCCCGCTGAACCCGAGGTGGGAGAACGTGCAGGACCTGGAGGACTTCGAGGTCGCGCCGCTCTCCGTTCTGACAGTGACGTTCGCCTTGTTCGGGATCCTGCCGATGCTCATCTATTCGCTCTTGACCCCGTGGGCCACGCGGATCCTGCAGGGGATGCTCTAGGGAGGAGGTCGGGATGTCCAACTACTTCGTCTTCCTCCCCGAGACGATCCTGGTCATCACGGGCCTGGCGTCCGTGGTCCTCGGGTTCGCCTGGGGCAAGCGGCCCGCCCTCCTCTGGGGCCTCACGATGGCGGGGACGCTCGTCGCGATCTTCCTGACCTTGGACATGATGGGCCTCGGGGTCTCGAGCGCCCTGAACCTGGGCCTCTGGCCTTCGCCCGTGGGGAACGAGGGGGATTTCGCCGCGGAGCTCAAGCTGAAGGTCGATCTGTTCGCGCTCTTCTTCCAGTTCGTCTTCCTCTTCATCGCCTTCCTCTCCATTCTCGCCTCCCGCGGCTTCATCCGCGCGGAGGAGCCGCACCAGGGGGAGTACTACGGCCTGCTGCTCCTGGCCGTCGTCGGCATGATGTTCACCGCTGCGGCGACGGACCTGTTCATCCTCTTCCTGGCCTTCGAGACGTCGAGCCTGAGCACGTTCGCCCTGGTGGCCTTCCGGAAGAAGGACAAGGAGTCCACGGAGGCCGCGGTCAAGTTCTTCATCATCGGCGCGGTGAGCTCGGCGATCATCCTCTTCGGCGTCTCCCTCGTCTACGGCGTCGCAGGCACGACGGACCTGTACGCGCTCAAGGCGGACCTGGGGAGCGCGCTGCCGAACATGGAGCCGCCCCTGATCGTGGCCCTCGTGCTCCTCATCGCGGGCTTCGGCTTCAAGGCCGCCGTGGTCCCGTTCCACATGTGGGCCCCCGACGTGTACCAGGGCGCCCCGACGACGATCAGCACGTTCCTCGCCGCCGGCTCGAAGAAGGTGGGCGTCGTCGCGCTCCTCCGGGTGTTCCTCATCGGCCTGTTGCCCATCCAGGGGGACTGGATCGCCGCGATGGCGATTCTCGCGATCGCCACGCAGACCGTCGGCAACGTGCTCGCGATCCCGCAGCGCAGCGTAAAACGCATGCTTGCGTACTCGAGCATCGCGCAGGTGGGTTACATCATGATCGCCCTGCCCGTCGGCGCGCTGGCATCCCAGGCGACGGGTCCGGCGGACGTGGTTCTGGGCGTCGCGAGCTACGCGATGCTCGGCGCCCTGCTCCACGTGCTCACCCACGCGGCGATGAAGGGCGGGGCCTTTCTCGTCGTGGCCGGGACGCAGACCCAGGGCATCGCGGACGACATGGACGCGTACCGCGGCCTCTCGAGGCGCATGCCGTTCCTCGCGTTCTCCATGACGATGATCCTCCTGAGCCTCGCGGGCATCCCGCCCTTCGCGGGCTTCTTCTCGAAGTTCATCCTCTTCTCGGCCGCGATCAACGCGATGCCCTACAGCCCGTGGTTCCTCGCCCTCGCGGTGTCAGGCGTCCTAAACAGCGCCCTGAGCGTGTACTACTACGCGCGCGTGATCTGGTACATGTACATCCTGGAACCGGAGGGCGAGACCGTCAAGGCGACCGCGCCGCGGTCGATCAACGCGGGCGTCCTCATCACCCTCGTCGTCGTCATCGGGTTCGTGTTCTTCGCGACCTATATCCTGAACTTCCTCCAGCTCGCCGCGGCCGGGTTCTTCGGCGTCTGACGCCGATTGGATTCGTCCACCTCTCCCTCCGAAGACTATTACCGCCCTCCTGCGCATGAGGAGCCACGATGGCTGCGCCCTCCGAGGCCTCCCGGCGGGTCGTCCTGCACGCAGATATGGACGCCTTCTATGCATCCGTGGAGGTCCGGGAGCGGCCGGAACTCGAAGGCAAGCCCGTCGTCGTCGGCCCGGACCCGCGGGAGGGCCACGCCCGCGGGGTCGTCCTCACGGCGAGCTACGAGGCCCGCCGCTTCGGCGTGCGGTCCGCGATGCCCTGCGTGCAGGCCCTCCGCCTCTGCCCGGAGGCCGTGTTCGTTTCACCCCACTTCGACCTCTACCTGGCGGCGTCCCGCGGCATCATGGCCACGTTGCGCCCCTTCGCCGACCGGCTGGAGCCCTCGGGGATCGAGGAGGGGTACCTGGAGGTGACCCGGCGCACGGCCGGCAGCTTCGGCCGGGCGAAGGAGCTCGCCCAGGAGATCAAGAGCGCGATCCGGCGGGAGCATCGGCTCACCTGCTCCGTCGGTGTGGCTCCGAGCAAGGCCGTCGCCAAGATCGCCTCGGACTTCCAGAAGCCGGACGGACTCACCGTGGTGCCGCCGGAACACGTGGTGGAGTTCCTCGCACCCATCTCCGTGCGGAAGATCCTCGGCGTGGGCCCGAAGACCGCCGTCCGCCTGAAGGAGCTCGGCCTGGAGACGATCCGCGACCTGCAGGCGTACCCTCCGGAGGACCTCGTGGAGACCCTGGGAGGGTTCGGGGAGTACCTCGTTGACGTGGCCTTCGGACGCGATGCCGACGAGGTCGTCGAGCCGACGGGACCGCCCGAATCGATTAGCACGGAGACCACGTTCGAGACGGACCTGGACGCCTTCGACGAGCTCTGGCCGGAACTGGACTCCCTCTGCCGATCGATCCATGTTCAGCTGCTGGCGGAGAAGTTCGCGTACCGCACGGTGACGCTCAAGGTCCGCTACTCCGACTTCGAGACTCACACCCGCTCGAAGAGCCTGAAGATCCACACGGCGGACCTGGAGCCCATCCTGATCCTCAGCCAGATGATGCTCAAGGAGGTCCTCGCCTCTGGGCGGAAGATCCGTCTCATCGGCGTGCGCCTCACCAACCTGGCCGAGCGGGTCGCGCCCCAGTCCAGCCTCGCCCGCTGGGCGTCCGTGGGGACGGTCTAGACGACCTTCGCGTCGAGCGCCTTCTCCACGTTCGTCATCTTGTTCGCCACCGTGAAGAAAGGCGATCCCGCGAACAGCAGCCCGACGGCCGCGTTGTCGTAGGCCTCGATTACCGCGCCAGAATCGCCACCGGAGCTGAAGGATCCCCGCTCCCCGCGGATGACGATCTGGTCCTGGAAGATGTACGAGCCCGTGGCATAGCCCACGCGGATCGTCGCGTTCACGTCCGTCACGGCGCCGTTCGTGACCCGCGTCGTCCTCCCGCTCTTCTGCACTTTCTCGTCGAGGGCGGCGTCCCGGCTCCCGCGGAGGCGACCGATGTTCAGGATGTCCGGGGAGACGTCTTGCGCGACGAAGGGCAGGGCGATCGCGCAGTCCACGACGTTCGCGCCCTCCGGGTCCAGGGCCACATAGGTGTCGAGCCGCGCGAGGACGTCCTTCTCCGTCTTCCCGCCGTCGAAGCGGCCGGGCTGAAGGATTGGGTCGCCTTCCACGCCGCGGTTCTCGTTCGCGAGCACATGATTGTTGCTTAGGATGTACTCGGCCCCTTCGCTGCGCACGAGGCAGCCCAGCGTGCCCGCGCTGATCGCGTAGTGGCCGATCGACAGGCCGCCCATCGCGGGCCGCACCTTCCGCTGGTAGACCGGCGGCATGGGCCGCCAGATCGAGAATTCGCCCGCCTCCTCGATGTCCGTGGAGACGCCTTCGATCTCGTCCGGGATGACCTCGCCGTCCTTGACGAGGAGGGGATGAAGCTTCTGCTTCACGTAGACCTTGACCGCCATCTCCTCCGTGGGCTGTCCGCGCACGGTCTTGTGGCCGATGCCGACGCCCACGACGTTCGGATTCGTTCCGGCCGTCAAACCCTCTTTCTCGAGCCCGAGGTACTGGCACTCGCAGACGAGCTTCGCGTCCTCCGCGTTCATGGCATCCCTCTCACAGCGCCTTGAAAGGTCCCGAGACGACAATCTCGACCTCGACGTCCTCCAGGTTCTGGGGCAGGGCCGCGAGGGTCCTCGGACTGTCGTCCTTCACGTAGACCCGGATGCAGTCCTTCCCGTCCTTGCGGCCGATGCCCACCCCGACGACGCCGGGCGTCTTCATCAGGCGGACCTCGTGACGGCGCTTGACCTCTTCCACCGAGGCCATCGGGAGGCCAATGGAGTGCCGGACGATAAACCCGACGAGGGAATGCCCCGCGACAACCTTGGATGGAAAGTTAGCGCGCACGGGCCTTGCCGCTCACCGCCCAGGAGAGCCGGGGAGTGCGATCTTCCCCCGCGAGACTGGCCTCGGGCTGCATGAGTGACGCCATGCCGATTACTCTTTGACCAAATGGCATCGGTCCTCTCCGGTCACGCTGGCAGGTAAGCGGTCTGTCGGATTAGAGGTTTCTCCGAATGCCGTCTTGGAATGGCCGCAGCTTGCTCGATTCCTGTTCCCGCGCGCGCATGCGCGCTAGAAGCGAAAAGGGGGGCCTGGAGGCCCCCCAACGCTTCTCACGCCTTCCTCAGGCTCGGCCGTGTCTCTGTCCGCCGGACCCCGTGGACCTTCTGGATATCTCGGATCACGGTCTCCTGAAGGGCGTTCGAATCCTTCGCGCCAATCCGCGCGATGACGTTGTACTCGCCCGTCGTGCCGATGATCCGCTGGACCGAGGACACCTTCTGGAGCTCCTGCATCGCTCGGTCAACATCGACTGCGCGGATCAGAGTCCACCCGTTCACGGCTTCGTCCCTCGGTTCCTCACTGCGCCAGCTCTCGAAGCCCGGGTGGGCCGCGGAGCCCTCGCAGAAGTCCTTCGCCTCAATCTCGGACTGGAACTTCCGCAGCTCCTCCGTACTCCGGAACGCTCCCGTCACGGCGACATCGTACGTGCCCAGCACGGCCTCCGCGCTCTTCACGTGGGGAAGGCGCTGCAGCTCGCTCACGGCTCTGTCTACGTGGCCCGGCGTCACACGTAGGAAGAGAACGCTTTCTCCGCTGAGTTCGGTTGTCATGATATATACCCTAATCCCCAAGCATATTCAAGCACTTATATTGTGGTAAACCTAAAACCAACACCGCTTTCATGGTTCGAACGGAACAAGACCGAGCGTGGGGCATCCGTCCGTTGAAGCGGGCTGCCGCTTTGTCTGGAATCTAGGAGCCCTTTGAGCGGCCGAAGGTCCTTGCGGATCCGTGAGGCCAACGGTACTGGATCTCCCGATGTGCAACGCTCGTGAGGGTCGGCTGAACCCCGACCGAGACGGACACGACGCCAATTCAACGGGGACGGTCGGAAGTTCGCTTGTTTACGCGGGGATTGAAGTAGTGGGAAATCGAATTCCCTGGCATATTCCGGATGGTAATCGATATCTTTCGAGCCTTACGGGGTGAATGATTCTCAGTAGAACCATGCGGTCTCACCGGTCTTCGGATGGTTACCGGTAATCTATCCCATGGATATGGGTGGAAGGCATAGCCTTTCTGAGGTCATGGCCCGGAAACCGGTCCGAGGAGAGATTTCCGTCATCACATGCGACATGCAGGGCACGGTCCGCGAATACGCCGCCGACGCCGCGGCGCTGTTCGGCTGGACCGAGGACGAGGTCGTCGGCAAGATGTCCGTTGCCGCGTTCCACGTGCCGAAGAACATCCCCACCCTCGTCCCGCGCTTGCTTCGGGAGGCCGTGGAGCAAGGGAAGTTCGAGGAGGAAGTCGTCCTCATGCGTAAGGACGGTTCCTCCTTTCGCGCGGTCCTCACGGTGCGCCCGATGGTCCGGGATGGCAAGCAGGTCGGCTACATGGGCATGACCCGCCCCCTCGAGGGGCCCGGCGGTCCTCCCATGGCCAGGCTTTGGTTCCAGTCCCTGCGGGCCCCCTTCCTCGTCGCTTCCCTGATTCCCGTCCTCGTGGGCGGCTTGGCAGCGTGGCAGATGCGTTCCGCCTTCAACGTCTCCTTGTTCCTCCTCGCCCTCATCGGCGCGACGTGCATCCACCTCAGCGCGAACATGGGCAACGACGCCTGGGACTACCGCAGCGGAAACGATCTCCAGGTCCGGCACCTCAATCCCTTCGCGGGCGGCGGGCGCGTGCTGATTCGGGGCGTGCTGAACCTGAAGGTTCACCTCGCCATCGCGATGCTCTTCCTCGTCGTCGGCTCGGCGATCGGCGTGTACCTGGTGACCCAAGTTGGCCTCCCGCTCCTGTGGCTCGGCCTCTTCGGCGTCCTCGTCGCCTACTCGTACGTCGGGCCGCCCCTCCGTCTCGCCCACCATGGCGTAGGAGAGATCGCGGTTGGGCTCGAGTTCGGACCCGTCGCGCTTCTGGGGACGTACTACGTCCTGACGCGGACCTTCGACCCGGCGGCGGTCGTCCTCTCCGCGTGCATGGGCCTCCTGGTCACCGGCATCCTGTGGATCAACGAGGTCCCCGACATCTCCGCGGACTCCGCCGTCGGCAAGCGCACCCTCGTCGTGCGACTCGGCGTGGAGCGCGCGACGACGGTCTTCTCGGGGATTGTTGCGGCCGCCTACGTCATGCTTGCGGTGGGCGTTGCGCTCTTCCGGTTGACGCCTTGGGTCCTGCTCGCCTTCTTGGCGTTGCCCTTGGCCCTCCAACCGGTCCGCGGACTCAGGAAATCCGGGGGGGACCCACACACCCTCATCCCCTCGAACGCAGGGATGATCTTGACGACCCTCGCGACGGGAGTCCTGATTGCGATCGGCCTCGCCGTGGAGGCTCTCATCTTCCCCTGATCGGGAATCGCGTGCGCCACGCCCGCTCAAGGAAGCAAATGCCGGAGGACATGGCGCCAGTGCACGCGAGAGCGAATCTCGATTGATATCGGACGATCATCCACTCAAGAGACCTCTAATCGAACGGGCGCTGAGTCCGCTCCCGGTTCCAGGAGAGGGAATGGCTCTTGCGATGGTGTTCGGCAGGCCTGAAAGTCTCGAGCGTGGACGGCACTTGGGACCCTTTACGGCGGGGGCGGGCGGATATACCCCTCGGCCATGAGGGTCTGGGTCTCGTCGTGGGACCGCTTGATCAGCGCGAGGGCGTTCTCGTAGAGGTCCTGGCGGGTCCGCTTGACACGCGCGATGCCCTGCTCCTGGGCCTTCATGGCTACGGCGACGGCCTCCCGGGCGAACACATCAATCTCGTCCATCGTGGGCACGATGTGTTCCGCGTCGAGTCCCTTCTCCTCCTGGACCTTCGCGAGCTCCGTCGCCGCGGCGATGCACATCTCGTCCGTGATCGTCCTCGCGCGCACGTCGAGCGTGCCTCGGAAGATGCCGGGGAACCCGAGGGAGTTGTTCACCTGGTTCGGGAAGTCCGAGCGGCCTGTGGCGATGACCGCCGCACCCGCCTCCGCGGCCTCCCACGGCCAGATCTCCGGAACGGGGTTCGCGATGACGAACAGGATCGCGTCGTCGGCCATGTCCGCGACCCACTCCTTCTTGATGATCCCCGGGCCGGGTTTGGAAGCTGCGATGACCACATCGGCGCCTTTCATGCCCTCCGGGATGCCGCCGTGGCGGTCCTCGATGTTCGTCGTCTGGGCGAGCTCCCACTTCTCCACGTAGTCCTTCGAGACCGCCTCGATGTCCGAACGGTGCCTGCAGACGACGCCCTTGGAGTCGACGAGGATCAGGTTCTTCGGCTGCGCGCCCGCGTCGATGAGGACCTTCGCGGTGCGGATGTTCGAGGCGCCCGCGCCGACGAGGGTGATCCGGGCTTCGCTCATCTTCTTGCCGACGACCTTGAGGGCGTTGATCGTCCCCGCCACGTTGATCGTCGCGGTCCCCTGCTGGTCGTCATGCCACACGGCGATCTCGCACTCCTTCCGCAGCCGCTGCAGGATGTAGAAGCACTTCGGCTGGGAGATGTCCTCCAGGTTGATCCCGCCGAAGGAGGGCGTGATGAGCTTGACCGTCTCGATGATTTTCTCCGGGTCCTTCGTGGCGAGCGGGATCGGGAACGCGTCCACGCCGCCGAGGTACTTGAACAGAAGGCCCTTGCCCTCCATGACCGGGAGGCCCGCCTCCGGCCCGATGTCGCCCAGCCCGAGAACGCGCGTCCCATCCGTCACGACGGCGACGTTGTTCCATTTGTTCGTCAGGCTCCAGACCTTGCTCGGGTCGGCCTTGATCTCGAGGCACGGCTGGGCCACGCCCGGCGTGTACCAGATCGCGAAGTCCTGGAACGTCCGCACGGGCACGCGGGGCACAATCTCGATCTTGCCCTGGTAGAAGGGGTGGTACTTCGCGGACAGCTCTTTCGGCAGGTTCGCCTTCTTCAAGTTCTCCTCGACTTCCTGCGGCGTTGGCGCCTTCACGGCCTTGCCCGATGAGCGCTTCTTCGTGGCCAACATGACACCACCCAGTAAGGGATGATGCGCGAGAGTTTCGGACGGCCTTTAAACCTTTGCCTGTTACCCGCAGGGTCTCCCGTTACGGTAGCTTGAGACATGGAGGGATTCGCCCTCCCGCGGTTCCGTCAACTGCCGATTCGCGACCGGCGAACGTTTATCGCGAGCCGCCGCGTGAGTCCCTCGATGTTGACGGCCGTCCTCGACCGAACGGGGAGGAACGGCTCGGCGAAGCTCCGGTCCACGTTCGATGAGGTCGAGGCCCGACTCGCGTCCCACGGCTTCCGCGTCCGCTGGCCTGTTTCCGCCGAGATCGTGGACATCCCGATCATGGGCGCGACGAAGTCCGTGAAGGAACACCACACGCTCTTCGTGTCAGCGGGCGCCCTCCGCTCGGTCGCCCTCGACGGCCTCGTGGCCCACGAGATGGGCCACATGCTCCTGACGGAGTCCGGCCACGCGTCCCACAGCCCCGCGGTGTTCGGGCAGATCGGAAGAGCGGTGCGGATCCCTCCCGCCGCGAGATCCGTGTTCGGGGAGGCCTTCAACCACATGCAGGACATCTACGCGGACGACCTCTCGTTCCTGGCGGGACTCGACGGCCGGGCGTACGGCTTCTTCTCCTCCTGGGTCAAGGGCCACCGAGACTCGGCGCGTCGCGACCGGTGGTGGAACGTCGGGGTGAGCGTGAGCAACGGCTTCGCCCTCGGCAATCTCGTGCGCCACCGGATCATCGATTCTGAGGACAAGCTGTGGGAGGAAGCCCGCTCGTTCGACCGCCGTGTCCGCCTCCGGTCCGTAGACGAATTCGCGAGGTTCTTCGCGGCGCTCCCTTCCGATCCGAAGCCACGGACATTCGTTTCGGGCGTCCAAGCGCTCGCCGACTCCATGTCGAGGGCCCACGATTCCCGCATGTTTTAATACGGCCGCGAAGCTGACTCCGCATCTCCTGAGGTGACCGGTTGCCGGAAGAGCTTGACACGACGCAGGTCCCGCCCCACATCATGGCGGCGATGCGCGAGCGCATGAAGATGGCGCAGCGCATGGGGCAGATCAAGCACAAGATCGTCGTCATGTCAGGGAAGGGCGGGGTCGGCAAATGCGTCCGTCGCGGCACCGCTGTTGTCACGGGGTATGGAGATTGGCAACCCATCGAAACCCTCGGCACCCCCGTAGTCTCGCTTGACGAAGAGGGACAGACGGTCATCAAGCAGAAGAAGGGAATCATGAACCGGCGGGCGACCATCAAGACCCTTCGGCTTCGAAGTGGCAGAAAATTGGGCCTCACAGGCGACCATCTCCTGTACACGTACGCCAAGTGGGAACCCGTCCGGAATTTGAGGCGGGGCGATCGGATCGCCACCATCCGATGGCTGCCTGAACCGCCTGGACCGGACGAACTCACGAAGGATGAGGCCATTCTCTTGGGTCTCTTGCTGGGCGATGGCAGGCTGACGGGTGGTGTGGTCGGATTCACCAACGCCGACGTAGGAATCTTCAAGGTGCTGAAGGGCGCGGTCGCTCGTCTGGATCCTATTCTCGAGGTTCGTCCATGGGGAAAGAACCGATATGGATACAGAATCACCGGCGGAAGGCGGGGTGGCAAGCCCAATACCGTCATGACCTTGGTCAGGCGTCTCAAGCTCGACCTCACTTCGCCTGAGAAGTTCCTTCCATCTCACGTCTTCCGCAGCTCGAACAAGATTCTTGCCCTCGTTCTGCGTGGACTCTTCAGCACAGACGGATCCGTGTACGCCGACAAGATTGAGTACTCCTCTTCCTCCCCTCGTCTTGCCCATGACATCCAGCGGGCTCTGCTGCGGTTTGGAATCCATTCAATCTTGCGGGGGAGAGCTGCCAGATTGAATGGGAACGGGGTTAGACACCGTGCGCGGAGGTCCTACCGGCTGTTCATTCTCGGCAGGGACATCCTGACATTTGCCAAGGTCGTCGGTTTCTGGGGCCGAAAGACGAAGTCGCTTCGTGCAGCTGCCAAGCAAGTCGCGACTCGCCCTCGTAATCCGAACCTCGACACACTCCCTCGAGCTGTTTGGGATGAAGTAGAGGCAGAATGCGCACGAAGAGGGCTTTCTTGGGCGCGGCTCTCCAAACAATACGGATACGCAAGGGTTCCCAGTACATACGGTGGCCACACGTACCTGAAACAAGGGTGCCTTGACAGGAGAGTCTGTCCGTCTCGGGACACCCTGTTGAAGATTGCCTCCATCCTCGAATCGAGGAGGCTGAGGGCCATTGCCCGGTCGAACATATACTGGGACGTGGTGGTCGGAATCGAAGCGGGTGGCAAGGCCGAAGTCTTCGACGTCGAAGTCGAAGGAAGCCATAACTTCATCGCCGAGGGGATTCTCGTTCACAATTCCACGGTGGCCTCGAACCTGGCCTGCGTCCTCGCGGAGGAGGGCACGGTGGGCCTCGTCGACGCCGACGTCACTGGGCCGGACATCGCGAAGATCATGGGCGTCGAGGACGCGCAGGTCAAGGCGACGGAAACAGGCATGGAGCCCACCGTGGGGCCGAACGGCGTCAAGGTCATCTCGATGGCCCAGCTCATTGAGCGCGACACCGCGGTCGTCTGGCGCGGCCCGCTGAAGATCAAGGCGCTCAAGCAGATGCTGTCCGATGTGGAGTGGGGCGAGCTCGAGTACCTCGTGATCGATCTGCCGCCAGGGACGAGCGACGAGCCGCTGAGCATCGCCCAGGAGATCCCGGACGCGGACGGTGCGGTCGTCGTCACGACCCCCCAGGAGGTCTCCCTCCTCGATGTGCGGAAGTCGATCAACTTCGCGAAGGCCGTCAACCTGCCCATACTCGGGGTCGTCGAGAACATGAGCGGGCTTGTGTGCCCCCATTGCGGCAAGGAGATCGACGTGTTCAAGGTGGGCGGCGGGGAGGCGGCGGCGAAGGAGCTCGGCCTCCCGTTCCTGGGCCGCGTGCCGCTCGACCCGCGCATCGTCGTCGGCGGCGATGCGGGTAAGCCCTTCGTGATCGAGAACCCCGAGTCCGAGGCGACGAAGGCCTTCCGCGCGATCGTTTCAAACCTGCGGAAGCAACTCAAGACCCCGCAGGCGCGGCCGTCCGGCCCGCTCGTGAAGTGATCAGGTCCAGCGGTTGATCGTGGCCTCAATCTGGGCCCGCGGCAGAGCGCCGACGACACCGTCCACGAGCTTCCCGTCTTTGAAGAGGAGCATCGTGGGGATCGACATCACCTGGAACCGCTCCGCGGTCCGCGGGTTCTCATCCACGTTGAGCTTCGCGAGGCGCAGGGACCCAGCCCGTTCCCTCGCGATCTGCTCGAGGACGGGGGAAACCCTCAGGCACGGGCCGCACCAGGCGGCCCAGAAGTCCACGAGGACGAGACCGGGCTTGGTGATCTCCTGATGGAACGTCGCATCGGTGACGACGATGGGCGCGCCGCTCGGAGGGGCGCCCGCGGAAGGCAGCTTGGGCGCAGCCGCAGCCCGCATGAGTTCCTGGAGCTTGCGGGCCCGGATCGCCTCCAACGCGGGATCCGCCATGGGACAATCACTCGACCGGCGGAATAAAAGACTTTGGCACGGATCGCTCAGGCCCGCACCGCCGCGGCCACGCTGTACTCCTCCGCGAGGGGCCCGAGGAGCGCGGCCTCCCGCCGGACGAGGGCGAACTCGCGGTCCTGGAACGTGCTCGGGTCCATCGGGATGAGGAGGAGCGCGTCATGCAGGGCCACGACTTCGTTCAGGTCGTGGAGCAGGGCCAGGACGGAGCTGAAGTCGTTGTGGGCCACGAGGTACTCGAACCCATCCAGGAGGACGACCGCGTTCTCCCCCAGGGAGATGAAGTGCTCAACCGCGAGGGCGACCTTCTCGGGCGGAGAAGGCCGGACGGAATTCTTCTCTGTGGCCACCCGGCTCAGCCAGAGGATCGGCGTCCGCTCGAGGCCGAAGTCCTGCATGACCGCCTTCGGCGAGCGGCGGGTGATGCAGAGGCCCTGGGCCCCGTGGGTCACGAGGTCCTTGAAGATCTCGAAACCCTGCTGTCCATCCCGCTCGAGGATCGCGTAGGTGCGGGCCCTCTCCAGGTGGTACGTGGGCTTCGTCATCGCCTGGGCCTCCGCCGCGGGCACGACGAGCTCTTGGAGGAACGACTTCTCGCGGATCGCGTAGGCGATGAGCCCGATGAGGCCCATCTCGACCACGAAGCCGGGCGCTCGGAGGTCGACGCCGAAGTTCGGCAGGACAATCTCGAACAGAAGCTCGCCGATCGCGAAGCCGCTGATACCCATGATCACGAGGTACGTGTCCCGCCGCACGTCCGGGCCGGGGCTCGTCTTCCTCATGTGGCTGATGAAACGGAACGGTGCGTACAGCGTGAGCGTGCCGACGGCGACCCCGTTGATGAAGAGGAAGTAGGACTCGAACTGGATCACGGTCGGGTAGGTCGATACCACGATCACGGGGGAGACGTAGATCGCGACCACGGCGAGGGCCATGATGAACAGGTAGAACACGAAGGAGTTCGGGAACTCGTCCGTCATGTACTTCAGGAAGTCCCGGCGCGTCGTGATCGAAGGCGTCGTCGCGACGACGATGAACGCGCCAATCGTCATGCTGAAGGCGTAGTCGAACGTCGCCTGCACCCGCTTCGACAGGATGATCCCGTCCTTCAGAGCCTGTACGTCCGGCTGCCCGGGCTGGGTGATGTAGATCGTGATGAGCACGTTGGAGACCATCGCGCACATGAGGAGCAGGGTCGCGAACAGGAGGACGTGCTTCTGGAACACCTTGTGCGTCTTCTGGCGAACGATCGCGATGATGACCAGGAGGGAGATGAAGAACGCGCTGAACGCGCTCAGGTACGCAACGACACTCAGATCGGTGGCCAGACGATAGCCTCCGCGCCCGCTTCGATGGTCCGGCTTGCGTCTCCCGGACTATTTAAGCGGTCCCCGCTTGTTATCAGGTCCGATTTCGACCCCACCATCCGCCTGCTCTCATGATTGAGAATCGGAATGGATAACCTGCAGGGCGGCCTTGATACGAACTGACGCCAACCCGCACCATTGTTGGTGCCTTGACGGTCCAGGCCGTACAGTCTCTCGGGATCAACCGGGAGGATGTGGAGCTCCTGTCCCATACCGTGTTGCGCCTGGGCGGGTACGCGGAGGGCCTCTTCGACTTCCATTCCTTCGGGTTCGACAAGGGGATCCTCCGGCAGCACATCTCGAACGTTTACGAGATGCTGTTGCGGATGAAGGACCGCTCCGTCTCCTACGGGCTCCCGCTCCGCCCGCCGAACATCCCGCCGAGCGCGTTCTGGGAGGACCAGGGCGAGACCTGGAACTATCTGCAGACCCTGCGTTTCGCGGCGGGCTCCGTGATGATGACGGAGAAGTACCGCCGCTACATGACCCTGGATAACGTCTACAACGCCCTCACGGCGAAGATCCTGCACAAGTGCATGATTGGGATCATGGACGACCTGATCGACAAGGGCGCGTACACGTACATGGAGGCGAAGGACCTCCACCACATGGTCCTCACCTCGATGATCGATCCGGACTTCGACGAGACCGTGTTCGTGAAGCGCCTGATCGGGATGCTCAAGCAGGAGCACGTGCCCCTGTTCGACCTGATGAACAGCATCACGAAGGGGTTCAACATCCTCTGGAACCGCTCCCCGCACGGGGCGGACTACTTCTACCAGATGGAGGTCCTCGACGAGCGCGTGGCCCTCGGCCAGGCGCTCACGATGTTCCAGAAGGAGCCCAACTTCAGTATCCTGAAGATGCGGAAGGTGGCGAACGGCTTCTACGAGCCCGACGGGAGCGAGATGTCCTGGTGGGAGAGGCTCGGCGCCCACGTGTCCGCGACCGTGCGGTACAACTTCATCGACATGGCCTTCGCGGACCACCTCTACGACCTGAAGAAGCTTGACAACTTCCTCAAGGGCTGGTACTACTACGACACCGCGATCATCCTTATGGACCACGTCACGAGCGTCCACCAGGACTTGCGGAACGGGATCGCGAACCTCTCCTTGATTGCGATGCGCACGAGGGAGCTCGAGAACGTCACGAACCTCCGGAACTACAATCCCGGGCTGACGATCGAGGACTACGACAGCCACCTGCGGCGCATCGCGGACCTCACGTCGCGAGCCCTCGAGCTCGCGGACAAGGACTTCCACGACGAGACCCTGTACTATCCCTTCATCACGATCATGATGCCCGTCGTGATGATGGCGGACTGGATCGGGAAGCGGGACGACATGATTCACACCTTCCTCGAGGCGATCGCGCCCTCGATCCGCCAGGTCGCCTCGAACGGCGTCGAGGCCGCGGTCGTCGACAGTCTCGCCGAGAAGGCGTGATCGTCCCGTGGTTCTCCGCGAATGGGACTGAATCCCCCTCCATGGGAAGGCGGTCGTCCGCACTCGTCGCTATGTACCACGGCGGTAGTAAACCGTTAAATAAGTCCCGACCCTAGCACGTTCCAGATACCTCGTGGGTGGGCCGCAGCGATGACCGGTTCGTGGGACTTTGGCATCGCGGAGGAGTTGGCCCGGGTCGAGGAGAGGATCCGGGACAGCGTGGTCTCCGAGGAGCCCCTACTGACGGACATCGCGACCTACGTGATCGCGGCGGGCGGTAAGCGCATCCGGCCCACGGTGACCCTGCTCGCCTTCCAGGCCCTCGGGGGCAAGGAGGTCCAGCAGGCGGTCGATCTGGCGACGGCGCTGGAGCTGATCCACAGCGCCACCCTGATCCACGACGACATCAACGACGGAGGGGAGATGCGCCGGGGCCGCCTGGCGGCCTATAAGAAGTTCGGGCTCCAGAACGCCCTCGTCACGGGCGACTTCCTCTTCGTGAAGGCCTTCGGGATCGGCGGGAAGTTCGATGCGGACATCGTCGAGCTCACCGCGAACGCGTGCGCCGCCCTCGCGGAGGGGGAGATCGCTCAGAAGCGCCACGCCTTCGATCTCGATGTCCGCATGGACGAGTACCTGGACATCATCCGCCGGAAGACCGCGCTGCCGATCATGGCCGGAGCGAAGATCGCAGGGTTGCTCGCGGGCGCGCGGCTCGAGGACGTCGAGGCGGTCGGTGACTACGGGCTGAACCTGGGACTTGCGTTCCAAATCATTGACGACATCCTCGACGTGATCGGGGACGAGACGCGGCTCGGCAAGCCTGCCGGGACGGACATCAAGGAGGGCAACGTCACCCTCGTGGCGATTCACGCCCTCAACAACGGGAGCACGATCGACAAGGCCCAGCTCGCGCGCCTGATCGCGAAGCGCCGCAAGCAGGAGGACGACGTCCGGAGGGCCCTCGGGATGCTGCGGATATCCGGCGCGGTCGAGAAGGCCCGCGCGGACGCCCGCCATTTCGGGC